>Ga0190286_1000689_pt1 | contig 13453 bp, 14 predicted proteins | sample 48691834_MG_FD_183241 | JGI IMG/M metagenome (GOLD analysis project Ga0190286, IMG submission 183241) | Hydrothermal vent microbial mat bacterial communities from Southern Trench, Guaymas Basin, Mexico - 4869-18-3-4_MG | ecosystem: Environmental > Aquatic > Marine > Hydrothermal vents >... | reverse complement strand
GAGCCATTCACATTCCTGCAAAAGCCACCTGGTGCCTTTGCTGTTTTGGGCCTTATGTTAGGGATTATGAATCTTCTTGGTGAAAAGAAGGAAATGTAATAAAAGGGGTAAAACATGGAACAAGAGATATGGACATTTTCAGATTATTTAATGCTAATAGTTGCTGCTGTATTTATAAACAACATCCTTTTAATTAGATTTTTAGGAAATTGCCCATTCTTAGGGGTATCAAAAAAGATGGACACCGCAGTAGGCATGTCACTTGGTGTAATATTTGTCCTTACTTGTGCTGGCCCTCTTACCTGGCTTTGCCAAACCTATCTTCTAGAGCCATTTAAGGTTGTTTACATTCAAACATTGGCCTTTATATTGGTTATTGCAGTATTTGTTCAACTTGTTGAGACAGTGATAAAGAAGGTAAGCCCCCCACTTTATAGGGCACTTGGTATTTTTCTCCCTTTAATTACTACAAACTGTGCCATATTTGGTACATGCATCTTAAATATAAGAGAAGAATTTGACCTCTTACAATCAACTATATTTTCTTTTGCCTCAGCCACTGGCTTTGCTTTAGCGCTTGTTTTATTTGCAGCAATTAGAGAGAGATTTGCTTATGCCAGGATTCCTGAAAACTTTACAGGAACAGCTATAGGTTTGATTACAGCAGGCTTTATAGGCATGTCATTTTTTGCCTTTGCTGGATTAGTTTAATGATGATGGTTAAATTGTTAAATCGAAAATCGTTAAATCGGCTAGCAAAAAACTTGATGAATGAAAAAACTATTTAAAGTCAACGATTTAACTAATCAACTAACTATTTTGGAGGTCAAAATTGGTAGAACTACTTAAGTCAACCATTCCTCCTATGATAGTAATGGGGGGGCTGGCTGCTATATTTGCTATTGGCTTGGGGATAGCAGCTAGGGTATTCTATGTGTATGTAGACCCTAGGATAAGAGAAGTAGAAGAATTCTTAGGAGGGGCAAACTGTGGTGGCTGCGGATATGCTGGTTGCTCAGACTGTGCAGCAGCTATTGTAGAGGGAAAGGCTCCAGTGACGGCTTGCATTCTGGTAGGCCCGGAAAACTATAGCGAAATAGCAAAGATTATGGGTGTAGCCTTAGAGGAGGCAGAAGAGAAGAAGGTGGCAAGGATTTTGTGCCGTGGTACTCCTGATAAAGCAAAGAGAAGATTTGAATATATGGGGATAGAGGATTGCCGGGCAGCGGCCTTGGTAGCTGGAGGGGTTAAGGATTGTGAATATGGTTGTTTAGGTCTAGGCACTTGTGTAAGAAATTGCCCATTTGGCGCCATGACTATGGGGGAAGACGGATTACCTAAAGTGGATATAGAAAAGTGTGTAGGTTGTGGCACATGTGTAAGGGTATGTCCCAGGGGTGTTCCTCATCTTTTACCTGTTTCGCAAAATGTATATGTTCCCTGTAATTCACATGATTCGGGAAAAATAGTAAAGGCCATCTGTGAGGTAGGTTGTCAGGGCTGTGGTATTTGCAGGAAAAGTTGTCCTGAAAAGGCTATTACTATTGATAAATTTTTATCTATTGTAAATCCAGAAAAATGTAAGCCAGAGGTATGTGAATTAAAATGTATAGAAAAATGTCCAAATGATGTTATACAAAAGATAGCTGCATGAGGTAAATATGGGAAGAAAGATCTTGATTGCCATGGATGAATCTGAAAATGCCATGAGGGCTGTTCGATATGCTGCTGATATATTAAGAGACACGAAAGATATAGAAATCACCTTGTACCACGTGTTACCTGAATCTTTAGATGACCTGGAAAAAATGAAGCGTGGGGATTGGGCTAAAGCCTTAGGATTTGCAGAACAGGTAGCCAGGTTAAGGGCATTATCAGCAGAAAAGAGAAGAACTATAGAAGAAGCAATGTCCAAGGCCAAGGAGATTCTTAAAGAAGGCGGCATTTCAGAGGAGTCAGTTAAGGTAAAAATAAGGGAGAAGAAGGAAGGTACAGCCAGGGACCTTTTGAAAGAGGCTGATAAAACAGGGTGTGATACCATTGTAGTTGGGAGAAGGGGCATTTCTATGGCATTTTTCTTTGGCAGTGTATCTGATAAGATTGTAAAATATGCAAAAGGTTGCACTGTTTGGGTAGTTGAATAAACCTGTTCCTGACAGGTTCAGGAAAATGGAATTAAAAAAGGAAAAAGGAACAATAATAGGGATTTCTGGGCAAAAGGCAAAGATTAAATTGGTAGGAAGTACTGCTTGTAAGGGCTGCCCTGGAGCTGGGTTGTGCAGCATGTTGGGAAAAAGATATAAGATGCTTGATGCAGAAAATCCTTTAGGTGCAAAGACCGGGCAAGAGGTAATGGTCTCAATTCCAACAGAAAGTGAGCTTAAGGCAGCCTTTATTGTATTTATAATTCCTACCATAAGCTTATTTATTGGGGCGATTTTGGGTTATTACTTAGACTTATTAGGAGACCAGAACTTTTCCAGTCTCTTTTTTCTAACACTGTTTGTGGTATTGTCATTTTTAGGCATCAGGCAATATAGTAAGAGATATCCATTTAGACCAGTGATTACACAGATTCTATGATAAAAAAAACCACAATTTTATTTAGCATACTTTTTCTTATTATTTTATCCTCTTCCTTGGTCATGGCCGTTGAGCATGAGGCCGCAGCCCATGTAGAACCAGGCATGAAGATAGGGATGTCACTTCCCCTGTGGAGCACTATTCCATTTTTAGGAATATTGCTCTCCATTGCCCTGTTCCCTCTATTTGCTCCAAGGTGGTGGCATCATCACTTTCCTAAGGTCTCTGCATTCTGGGCGATAATCACGGCTGTTCCTTTTATTGTGGTCTATAAACATGCAGGTCTCCATGAGGTTTTACATGTATATATTGGTGATTATTTTCCATTTATTGTGTTACTTTGGGGCCTGTTTACTGTAGCCGGTGGAATCTTTTTAAGGGGCACCTTATTGGGTACACCTCCTTTAAATACAGGCATGATTGGTATAGGCACTGCTTTAGCCTCCTGGATGGGCACTACTGGGGCAGCTATGCTTATGATTCGGCCATTTTTAAGGGCAAATAGATATAGGAAATACAGGACATTTATGGTGGTTTTCTTTATATTTTTGGTGGCAAATATTGGGGGTGCATTGACTCCTGTAGGAGACCCGCCGCTGTTTTTGGGCTTTTTGCATGGTGTTCCATTTTTCTGGACATTTAAAATACTCCCGCATATGCTTTTTGCAGTTGTTATAATACTAGCTATTTATTTCTTAATGGACCTCTATTATTACAAGAAGGAAAAAAAGGAGGGGACGCTAGAAGCCCCTTCGGGTGAGCATGAGCCCCTAGGACTAGACGGCTGGTATAATTTTATACTTTTGGCTGCTTTAGTAGGAAGTGTTATTATGAGTGGGGTAGTAAAGTGGGGAGAGATAAGTGTATTAGGGGTGCACAGGGCCGTTCAGGAGTGGGCAAGGGACTTTATTATAATAGCACTTGGTATTATTTCTATTATAGTCACCCCAAAGAAGGTACGTGAAGACAATGAGTTTACCTGGTTTCCAATAAAAGAGGTGGCCTATCTATTTGCTGGTATATTTATGACCATGACTCCATGTCTTTTGATTTTAAAGGCAGGGGAAAATGGGGTAGCAGCCCCTTTAATAAAGGCCATAAAAGCGCCAGCTCATTATTTCTGGGTTACTGGTATCCTTTCTAGTTTCTTAGATAATGCCCCTACATACTTGACATTTTTTAGCAGTGCCTTAGGAAAATTTTATGCAGGCCTTCCAGAACCACAAGCAGTGCCAGGTCTTCTTACAGAAAATGCCCTTTATCTCAAGGCCATTTCTGCAGGGGCAGTATTTTTTGGTGCCAATACCTATATTGGAAATGCACCCAATTTTATGGTAAGGTCTATTTCTGAAGAGGCAGGTACTCCAATGCCTAGTTTTTTTGGGTATATGCTTAAGTATTCCTGTACCATTTTGCTTCCTGTATTTGTTTTGGTAACCATAATATTTTTCCTTTAAAGGGGTTTGTGTGATAATCAAAAAGATACTATTTCCTACCAAGTTTAGAGAATTGGCCTTTGATGCCTTGGATGCCTTAACAGAGCTAAAGAAAGTAGGCCTGAAACAGGTTGTCCTTCTACATGTGATAGAAAGAGAGGAAGTGGCTTTTGTGCCTTATGGGGGCTATTTAAAAGATGAGGAAGAGAGACTGGAAGAAATCGCTAAAGTTCGTTTTGAGGAATGGCAGGAAAAGCTGGGTCAAAAGGGTATAGAAAGCAAGATTTACATTGTGGTAGGGAATCCGGTAGTGAAAATTCTTTCTTTGGCAGGGGAAGAAAATGTGGATTTAATCGTGGCTGGCCGTAAGAAAAGGAAAGGTTTACAGAGGCTTTATATTGGTTCAACCATGTTAGATTTATTGAGGCGGACTAATTTTCCAGTGTTGACTTACAAATATATGTGTGAGTTCGAAAAAGAGGGGGCAGTGTATACCAGGATAAATGAAAGGATATTTGAGAAGCCGTTAATAGTTACTGACTGGTCAGCGCCTTCAGAACGGGTGTTAGAATATATTACTGGTTTTAAGGGCTTGATTAAAAAAGTAAGTGTAATACATGTATTAAGCGAAGATTTGAGTAAAGAAGAAATACAAGAGGTGGAAAAAGAAAATAAGAAAAAATTGGAGGCAGTGTGTAACCAGTTAGGAGAGCAAGGTATAAAGGCCAGTTCCCATGTTTATACAGGCAAGATTGAAGAAGAAGTTCTAAAGGCCACCTGGGAGAATAAAAATACACTTATCGCCATGGGAACCACAGGCAAAGGAAAGTGGAGAGAATTTTGGTTGGGTAGTACTTCCCATCGTATAGCAGAGCTGGCCGAAGTTCCTGTTTTATTGATACCTTAGGGGGAAAACGATGGAGAGAGATCTTAAGAAAACCTTGAAGGCTCATTTAGATAGAAGGGATTTTTTAAAATTAATAGGTGTATTAAGTATTGGTTTTGCTAAGCCTGCCTTTTCTTTCCCCTTACAGGATATCCTGTTTGATAAGAAACTGCATAAGTTAGAAAGGACACTCCCTCTTATGGACACCGTTGTTACTATTACAGTCTATGATTCTTCAGTAGATAAGGGAAAAGAGGCCATTGAATTAGGCTTTTTAGAAATGAAAAGGTTAATAAACATATTTAATCGATATGAAAGTGGAACCCAGATAAGCCATTTAAATGAAGATGGTATATTAAAAGATGTCCCTGAAGAGATGCATTTTGTTATGCAAAAAGCGGCTTATTATCATCATTTAAGTAATGGAGCATTTGATATTACAGTAAAGCCCATTGTTGATTTATTTAAAGATAGATTTAAGGCAGGAAGCCCTCCCCCAATAAAGGAGATAAAAGAGGCCTTAACTTTGGTAGATTCAAATAGCTTATATTTTGATAAAAACAACATAAAATTCCTTAAAAATGATATGGGCATTACCCTGGATGGCATTGCCAAGGGCTATATTGTAGATAAGACAGCAGAGCTTATTAAAAAGATGGGCATTAAATATGCCTTAATAAATGCAGGCGGGGATATAAGGGCTATTGGTGATAAATACTTTCGCATTGCTATTAGAAATCCATTTGAACCAAATGACTATATAGAAACTATCAACCTTAAGGATGCAGCCATTGCCACCTCTGGCAATTATGAAAGATATTTTGATAAAGAAAAACGATTTTATCATATTGTTGACCCAAAAACAGGAAAATCCCCTCTTAAGTTAAGTAGCATAAGTGTCATAGCCAAAACAGTCACCGATGCAGATGCCATCTCTACCGCCGCCTTTGTCTTTAGTCCTCTATTGGCAAAGCGGTTTATAGAAAGCACTCGTGCTTCTGCCTTAATCATCACTAGAAAAGGCTTCCAAATAAGGTCAAAGGGCCGGATTAGTTAGTCAGTATGTCGGTGAGTCAGTATGTAAGAATAAACTGGTAAACTGACTAACTGATGAAACTGACTAACTGAAATTATGGACCTTAGGAAATTAGAGGTATTTTGTAAGGTATATGAGCTTAGAAGTTTTTCTAAGGCAGCACTTCAAAGTTATCTTACCCAGCCTACAGTAAGTGGTTATATTGCCTTTTTAGAAGATAAATTTGGTGCAAAGTTATTTGACCGCCTTGGGAAAGAGATTTCACCTACCAAGGCAGGAGAGACACTTTATGTTTATGCCAAAAGAATGCTAGCCACTAAAGAAGAGGCAGAAAAGGATATAAATTTACTTTTAGGCCGTAAGAAAGGCAAATTAAAACTAGGAGGAAGTACCATACCAGGGCAGTATATACTGCCTTCTTTCTTGGGGAGATTTAAGGCACTTTATCCCAACTGTAAAATCCTTCTTAACATTGGAGATACAAAACAGATTGTACAAATGGTATTAAATGATGAACTAGAGATTGGTATGGTGGGAGCAAGGTTAAACATACCAAAGTTGAACTTTGAGCCCGTTATTGAAGATGAGCTTATTTTGATTGCCCATTCAAAACACCCATTAACAAAAGAGGTATTTGTAGATTTCGATACACTCAAAAAGGCACCATTTATCTTGAGAGAATCTGGCTCAGGTACACGTATGACCATGGAGCATATTTTAAAAGAAAAGGGGATTGAAATCAGTGAAATGAATATTGTGGCTGAGCTAGGAAGCACTGAGGCTGTTCGCCAAGCAGTTATAGCAGGCATAGGGACATCCATCCTCTCTAAGAGAGCAGTAGAGATAGAGATAAAAGCAGGTTCAATAAAGGAAATAAAATTAGATGATATGGAGCTAAAGAGGATTTTTTATTTAATTTACCATACTCAAAAAACCCTTTCTCCTTTGGCAACTGCCTTTTTAGAATTTTTAAAAGAAGATGAAGAAGGGATTTAACATAGATATACCTGGTGGTGGGCAATTAACCCTAAAATATCTACTTTTGGATTTAAATGGGACATTGGGCAAAGATGGCATTTTACTACCAGGGGTAGTTGAAAGATTAAAGATATTGACTGATACATTTGATATATACGTCCTTACTGCTGATACCTATGGCACTGCAGAAAAGGCCTTTAGTGGTTTGCCTGTAAAGGTTCATGGGCTAACTTCTGAGTCTGGCATGATAGAGAAACTTCAATTTATGCAATCTTTAGGAAAGGATATTTGTACAGCTATCGGCAATGGTAGAAATGATGTACTAATGCTTAAGTCTTCTGCTTTAGGCATTTGCGTTATTGGGGGCGAAGGGACAGCCATGGAGGCCATTCAAAATAGCGATTTAATAGTGAATCATATCAACGATGCCTTAGATTTGTTTCTAAATCCCAAGCGATTAATAGCCACTTTGAGAAAGTGATTGATTCGTCAAATAGTTAAATTATGTCGTGATTAGACAATTCTACGATTTAACGAATCAACTAATCACGATTTAATGATTCCACAAAGCTCATGAATATTTTATATCAGTCCCCTTTGATAATTGAGTTTAAAGCCTCTAGGAAGGGCGGCTTTATCTCTTCCTAATATACGAGCCCCTTCTTTGGTCAACATAAATCTTAAATCTAATAAAAATCTGTGAATGCCAAATGACTTTAACTCTTCTAGGCTGTCTGTAAGAGAAAATGGAAGTTGTGGTAAGATATATGTTATTTGATTGCGGCTAACAATAAGATATTCTATACCCAAAGGGCTTAAAATAGAGCCACCCTTAAAATCTTCTACCTTTAGGCAGGAGGTAAGTACTGGAATCCTACCATAGACAAGTGCCATGGTTTCGGGCAATTCCCTGATTGAGCTTTTATCTAATTCTACACTCAGGGTAACTATTTCAGCACCTAGTTCTTTTAGAACCCTTATAGAAAGTGTGTTGGCTACATTGAATGTATAGTCAGTACTCAAAAAAATTCTCTGTTTTTCCTGAAAGAGCGAGAACTGTCCTAAGTTGGCAACAGACCAGCGCTTAAACCCCAAATTTACCAATTGATTTATGGCCTTTTTAAAAAAATTTAGTTGTGAAGGGAAGATTATGGATGGTAAGGAAAGGGCAAGATTAGGAAATCTTTTTAAAATTTGCCTATACCTTCTCAATAAATAGCTATAATTTCGGTCATTAATAGTCAGAATAGGAACAAAGGGGAAATGAGGAAATTCAAAAATATCCAGTGTTTCTGAATGTATCCAAAATTCTTTTGTTTTGATGTATTTTTTTGAAATTGTTTGGGTTTCTATCCAATCTAATAACTGATTCTTTTTCCTTTTATTTTTAAAAACTATTTTATCCAATAGATGTTTTTTTTCTATTTTATCAAGTTTCTTGTTTTTTAATTTAAACAATAGATAGCCTACTTGAACTTCATCTGGTGCATTCACTGACAAAAAGTGTTTTTCTTCATTTATTTTTTTCACTTTCCAGACGATTTTGTTAAAGGCCTCATCGTATGCAGAGATCAAGTCCCCTATTCTTACTTCTTCTTTAGAACTAAAATAGATATTTTCTCCTTCCCTTTTCTGTACTTGTTCCAAATAGACCTCGGTTTCTGGTCCATAAGTAGCTAATATTTCCTTTGCCTTTGGAGAAATAAAAAAGCCTGTAGTAAAATTATCTTCTTTTCCTAATAAGGACTTTGCATGATTTATGGCAGTAATAACCTCTTTCCCCTTTGCATCTATTACTAATCGATAAGCCTCGACTACCTTAGCTATGTCCTTTTTTGCCTCAACACCTACTGCGTCAATGCCTATAAGCCTAAGTTGTGGAATTAATGAGATGGCACACAGCCATTTGCAATGAAAGAAATGTTCAATCTTCCCACTAATTTCATAAGGAAGGTGACAAGGCCTTTGGCAATGGCCTCTCATATTTGATTTGCCACACAAAAAGCTACTAAATAGGCAAAGTCCTGGTTGAGAAAAATGTAGCCTCCCATGGACCAATACCTCTAATTCAATGGATACTTCTCTCTTTATTTCCTCAATTTCCCTTAAATTGAGTTCAGGTGCCAGGGCCACCCGTTTAAATCCCATTTTTTCAAGTTGTTTTGCACCTGACACATTATGGATATTCATTAATCTACTACCGCAAAGGTTGAAATGGGGAAATTTGTGTTTTAATAGATAATAGACCCCTAAGTCTTGGATAATGAAGGCATCTGGCTTAATTTCATTCAAAGCTATAATTACATCTATGGTTTTAGACCATTCTGTTTCTTTGACCATAAAATCTAAAGAGACAAAAATCCTTTTATTATGCCTGTGGGCATAAAGGGATAAAGAGGAGAGTTCTTTTAGTGTAAAGCTTGAATGGTTTAGGTTGATTTTTGCGCAGATTGAGTCTGCCCCAGACCTTAAGGCCAAAAAACCTGCCTCAGAATTCTCCACATATGCTGTTAGCTCCACTTTATTTAATTTTTTACGCCATACCTAACAAGGCTGCAAGCCTTAGGTGTATAGAAGAGCTAGATAGTGGTTTTTGGTTCCTTAGGGGATATGTTTAAACGCTTCTGGCTGCATTAGAATCTTAGCACAGGCAACGGCCTCCCTTAAGGTCCTTGCCTTCTTACTGACATCCACCATCCTTGCCCGAGCCTTTTCGTCAATATGAGCAAGTTTCATCCAAGGTACGCCTTTACTTTTTCCCAAAAACGGGAATAGGGAGAGGCCCTTTTTTCTTTCTCAACCTCTGCGAATTCCCTTAGAAGCTCCTCCTGGCGTTTTGTTAGATTTGTGGGAGTGTTTACTATAATGCGGACAATTTGATCCCCACGGCCATAACCTCCTATCTTAGGAACACCCTTGCCTTGTAAGCGAAATGTTTTACCTGATTGAGTACCAAGAGGAATCTTTAATTTTTCTACTCCTTTAAGGGTAGGTACATCTATGGTATCTCCAAGAGCGGCCTGAACAAAAGAAATAGGGACTTCACAAATTATATTATCCCCTTTGCGAGTAAAGAATGAATGGGGTTTTACATGAATAACAATATATAGGTCTCCAGGGGGGCCACCATATAGGCCTGCCTCGCCCTCTCTTTGGATACGGAGCCTGGTTCCTGTATCTACACCTGCTGGAATACGTATCTTAATGCCCTTTTCAACCTTTCTGCGGCCACTCCCACCACACTTAGGGCAAGGGTGGGTAACAATAACCCCCTTTCCTTGACAATGAGGGCACGTAGTCCCTATACGAAAAAAACCATGTGTTTGATAAACTTGCCCTTTGCCTCTACAAACAGGACAAACTTCGGGTTCATAACCAGGCTCTAAGGCACTGCCCCCACAAAAATCACAGATTTCTGTCTTTTTTATCTTTATTTCCTTTTCTGTACCAAAGACTGCTTCTTCAAATGAAGTTGTTAGGTCATACCTTACGTCTGCCCCAGCTTGGGGCACCTCCCGGGCCCTGGTTCTAAAACCAAAAAAATCATCAAAGATATCACCAAAGGTCCTAAAAATATCATCAAATCCACTAAATCCTGTGAAACCCTGGGAACTCAATCCTTCATGCCCATAAGTATCGTATATAGCCCTTTTTTCTGAATCACGGAGAATTTCATAGGCCTCTGCTGCCTCTTTAAATTGTTCTTCTGCTTCTTTATTGCCTGGATTCCTATCAGGGTGGTACTTGAGGGCCATCCGTCTGTATGCCCTTTTGATCTCTTCAGGGCTGGCATTTCTTGGTACACCTAAAACTTCATAATAATCTCTTTTCATTTATCTCTTTTAACCTTTCTTTATTGTTGGCGTTTTCAAATGCCTTTGCTGCAAATTCTAACTTTCCCAATTTTAAGGCAGCCTCCCCTAACCTCTCCCATTGCTCATTAGATGGAGAGCTCTCCAAAAGCTTATGTATTTTTTGAAAAAGGAAGACGTCCCCCTCCTCTATTGTTCTGGATAAAAGGGCCTTAAGCTCATCTTCTGCCTTGGCCTTTGCAAAAAAATCTATGGCATCGTTAACATTTCCTGCCTCTAAGTAGATTTTCCCATAGGCTATACACTGCCTTCTATCAAACACAGGTGTATTTAAAAAGTCTCGTTTTTTTAAGCAAGGTAAAAACCTCACTTTAATTTTCTGACTCCTCTTTAATCCTTATTTTATCTGCAGCAATTTCCCTTAATGCTACTACAATCTCTTTATTTTTAGGGTTTTCAATGAGTATTTCCTTTCCCTCCCTTATCTGTAATACCCTTTTTATTGCCATATGAACTAAGGTAAACCTATTACCTACTTGCTTTAAACAATCCTCAACTGTGATCCTTGCCATCTTTTCCCCCTTTTAACCTTTCAGGAAAGCTCTCAAAAAAGCTTGCTTTAATAGGATAAACCTCATTACTTGTCCCTATCCAGGAAACTTCATTATCGCCTTTAAAATATTTAGCCTCTAAGCTTTGTTTCCCATCTTTACCCCACAGTTTTATATCTGCTAGAGAAAATGAGAAATTTTTTGGTCTTGGTATCTTTTCAGGCAAATACTTCAAATTTTTTAGCTCACTTAAAAAGAATGCAATTTCATAATCCTTGGCCAAATTACTAGGGGTAATTTCCCATTTTTTTTCTTTATCCTTTTTGGCAATTACTGTCTTGTTATTACATTTTATTTTAATTTTAGAGATAGATTCCTTGTCAAAGCTAAAAATATACCTTTTTTTAAAGACCATAGCAGATTTCGGTAACTCTTTTAAAAACGCATCTTCAACCACCATCTCATCAGGGTGATAACTACTTTTAACATAAACCTTATCTTTTTTTCCTATCTTTACCCATAATGGCCCTTTTTGTCCATTTATCCAAAGCTCAATGTTTATTATGGGTTTAAAAGGTACTTTTATAAAATTTAGGGCACGCCCTGCCTGAATGTAATAAAGAAAGTCCTCTACCTCACTCTCGTCTGCTACTTCCTTAAATGGAGCTGAAATTTGCCAGTTTTTTTCCTTTACCAAAACAGCTTTTGCCTGAGGCCAATTTAAAGAGATCTTTTTTACCTTTTGAGGGTCAAAATCTAAAATAGCCTTATCTCTAAATTCAGAAATATCTTTATTTAAAGTGTATTTTAAGCGAATGGGCAAAAGATAAATTGCATCTCCTCCTTTTGTAATGCCATAGATGTAGGCATGATTTGGGGTATCAGTCCCTAATGATAAAAAATGGGTGTTTTCACCAGAAAAAACGGTTATTTTAAATGAAGGCTCATTTAGTCCATAAGGGCTTAAATCATGAGGCAAAGGGGAAATCCTTTTTTCAATGGTTGCAGAACTTAAACTATCTATGATTCCATCTACTATATACTTGTCTGCAAAGTCCTCTATAGGTCTGTCTATCCACCATTTTTTACCTTTTTTTATAAACTCAAAATGATTATAATTGTTTTCTAAAACGAGTTTATTCACTGCTTCTGAATTTAAGGTAAAAAGCCTTTTTTCTTCTTGGCCCTCTCCTTTTTGTCTCCTGATTTCATAGAGATAATAAAATGTAATAAGAGAAATCAGAATTAATATGTATATGCCTAACCTTCTCATAGCCTTCTTCTTTTAACATAGACAGCTATGCCCCAAATAAGGACAAAACCAGGCATTATCACTACTGGGATCCAAAATATCATTTTTGCTTGATTTTTTGTCAAAATCAAAGGAGTGTTTTTTATCTCTTTGGGAGGAATGGCGACCAAGTCCTTTTCCTCAGTAAGCCAATTGATGACATTAAGAAAAAGGTCTTTATTCCCAGAAAGGCCTAAATAGGTATTAGAAATAAAATCTGAATCTCCAAATACCACTAAACGAGAACCCTCTTTAGCACTCACTATGGCTACTGGTGTAGGGCCAGGCCTGTCTCTTTTCTCATCAAAACTTACCTTACCCTGATTTAAGGCATTTAAATCCGTTTCTGCCCAATCACTTCCACTTGTCCAAGCTAGTGTCTCTACACTTATATCCTTTGAAGTGTCTTGTAATGGCCGTACAGAACGGGCCATAACCAAAAAACACGCCAACCTAAAGTCCTTGGTAATAGGATGTGATGAATTATACTTTAATACTACAGGCATTAAATAATCGCCACCAAAAAGGCTACTCATTTTATCTATAATCACATCCTGTCCCAATGTCACCCCCCTTTCTTTTAAAAAACAACCAAATTCATCCCCTGATTCTGGGTCTAACAAAAGAAAAAGCCTTCCTTCACCATTTAAATAATCAGAGATGGCCTTTATCTCTCCTGATAAAATGGATTTTTTTGGACCAGCAATCACTAATGTGGCTGCATCTTTAGGTACTTTTCCTGTTTGAAAAAGCATTAGACTCTTTACCTCATAGCCTTGCCTTAAAAGTTCCTCTCTTATCTGAGCATATCCAACTTTTCCTATATCCTCTACATTGTGCTCATCATGTCCTGATAAAAAATAAATGGTCTTTTTACCAG
>Ga0190286_1000688_pt1 | contig 13476 bp, 14 predicted proteins | sample 48691834_MG_FD_183241 | JGI IMG/M metagenome (GOLD analysis project Ga0190286, IMG submission 183241) | Hydrothermal vent microbial mat bacterial communities from Southern Trench, Guaymas Basin, Mexico - 4869-18-3-4_MG | ecosystem: Environmental > Aquatic > Marine > Hydrothermal vents >... | reverse complement strand
GCTCTTGGGCTGATCGTGTAATCTCTTCTAAAGTTTTCTCTATTATCTCCCTCTTATTACTCATCTTTCACCTCCTCCTAATTTCACCCCTATTCTACCACATCCCGACAAATTTGGGACACACCCGGGGAAAAGGCGCGTTCAGCGCACAAGGTGCTAAAAGGGAAAGTAAGGGTGAAAGGAATTGGTCTGGATGGGAAAGGGGTGCCGATGGCGGGGAGCGAGGGAGTGATCGCAGCGGTGGATCTGGATACAGGGGAAGTGCTTCTGGTGGAGGCGATTGAGGAAACGGATGAGGAGGCGGTGAAGGCGTTTGTGCTTGAGGTGGTGGAGGCCTTTGCCCCGGAGGCGATTGTTACAGACGAGGCGGAGAGTTATGCCTCTGCGGTCGCCGATGCAGCGGCGAGGGAGGAAGAGGAGGCTGGGCGCACGCTGGCACACCATTTGTGCGCAGTCCATTTTCGCCGCAGCAAGGGACGTCGTCTGAGGAATATTGCGGAGCAAGCGTTGGCCCATCCGTTGCTGGCGATGGAGGCTCGTGCATTGCGTGCCCTTTTGCGGAGTCCTCCGGAGGTTCTGACAACTGTGGGGCGGAAATTCTATTGCTGGTATTGGTGGGCATCTCCTCCCGGGAAGGGGGAGAAGATGTCTTTGGCCTATCGGCTGCGGAGGGTGGCTCTGGATATGTGGGAGAAGGGGGTTAAGGTGAGTGGGGAGACTAACAATGCTACAGAGCGGGCTATAGGTTGCGCTTTCAAATTGCGGGTTAAAAGCATGCGTGGTTTTAAGAAGAGGGTGAATCGGGACTGCTTTCTTTACCTAGGGAGCTGGTTCTATGCCCATCGTGATGGGGCATCTCTGGCAGCATTGTTCTCCTGAAAAACCTTTAACAAGCAGAAGCAACTCCTTCTCACAACTCCCACCAATTTTGAAGCAATCACCCACCTGGTGTTCCTGGTGTTGCTTGACAAATTTAAATTTTATTGGTATAATCAATATGTAATTTAAAAATCCGAAATTTAATCGATGGAAGCGCCAAGGGGGCGCTTCAAAATGACCAAGGAGGTGTTAGGAGGTAAGCCGTTCTTTCATTTACGGTCAGGTGTGAAAGGGCGGCTTGCCGCGTTTATATGGATTGCTCTTACCGCTGAAGAAGGGAGGTGATCAAAGGGAGGTTTCTTCGGCTAATCTAAATTTTGTGGTTCGCTAAGGGGAGGTTGGGGAAATGGCACAAAAAGCGCTGTATGAGAAGATGGTCAACGAGGCCATTGGTGCCGCCAAGGCGGTCCTCGGCGTCATCAGGGAGCACAGAGGTGGGAAGTTCAGCCTCACCCACTGTAAGCCCTATGTGGATGCCGTCAATGAGATGAAGCCCATCGAGGGACAGTCCAAGGAGGTCTTCGACCTGCACGTGCAGTCGGTGAACGCCCACTACGAGATCCTGTGCAGCCTGACGGATTACATCCGCCCTGCGGATGACCCCTTCGTCGAGCACTACCAGACGCCGCCCATCTTGGAGATCCTCTACGAGGAGGACCCAGAGTTCAAGGATTCGATGTGGAAGTTCATTGACGCTATCGCCGAGAACAAGGCCCTCATCGGCCGCGAGGCGGTGCGGCGTTACGGCGGGATGTACGGCCCGACCTGCGTGGTGGACTTCGCCATGTCCGCTGGCTCCGTGCCCGCCACAGTCAACCGCATCCTGACCGGCCTGGACATCCCCAAGGAGCACAAGCAGACTATCCTGGCAGCCAAGTCCTGGGGCATGAACACCTCCTACGGCTTTGGTGCGGCCTTCCGGGCCGCCCTGGAGGCCGGCAAGACCGTTGCCGAGGCGGAGGAGGCCGAGGTCGAACAGATACAGAAAATCTACCGTGAGCCGGTAGCTGCACAGAACGAGCTGATGGCCACCCACAACTTGGGCGGGGAGGGGCCCCACAAATCCTTCGACACAGCCAAATACATGGCCCAGTACAAGGAGCGGATGAAGCCCTTCGTTCAGGCTGCCCTGAAGGCAGGTGTGCATCCGGCTAATATCGTGGTCGTTCCAGCCTACTGCGTGGGCGACATCGGCCACCACATCGCCCAGTCCGCCTACAATATGTTCAAGAACGACATGGTCTTCGCCATCTACGAGGCGGTGACCGCGTGTCTCGAGAACACCCTGAAGCGGGGCCTGGAGCAGGATGCCTACAAGAGCCCCTATGATGTCTTGGCGGTGGCCACCGGGGCGCCAGCCTGTGCGACGGCTTACATCCTGTGGCTGGATGGCTTCACCGTGCCCATGGTGACGGACCTGCTGCTCAAGCGCTTCTACAACTACTGCATCATGAACCCCAAACGCGGCGAGGCTGACGAGCTGCACAACGTCGACATGATGGACATCCTCCGACGCGGTGAGGAGATCCTGGATATCGAACCCAGGGGCGGCGGCGGGAAGATCAAGGGCGTCGCCGTTGACCTCAGCCCCATCGACGAGCACCCGGTTCTCATGAACCCCCATCGCTACACCTATCCGGCCTGCGCCATCACCCAGCGTTTCGCGGCCCTGATGCACATGGCCGACTTCCCTTGCTACTTGACCCCTGAGGTCGTCACGGCCACATTGATGACCAACTGCATCGCACTCAAGCCGGACGTGCCCGGTGCGCCGGTCAGGGCCTCCAAGAGTGGTGCTGTCGCCTCTTGGTTCATCAAGAGGGATGTCCCCTACGTGAAGGGCATCGACAGGGGCGCCAAGGGCTACGACCAGTGGGACGTGGCAGTGTAGCTCCCGCTGGATACCGGGTGCACCCCACAAGGGGTGCACCCGGATCTCCTGGGCCTAAGAGGGCTGACACTTGGTGTCGGCCCTTTTTGAATTAGTTGAAACCAGGGGGTAATGGAACATGGATTGGAAGGTGTTTATCACCACCTTCGGTCTGGTCTTCCTGGCTGAATTGGGTGATAAGACGCAGTTAGCTACCATTACCATGGTGGTCAAATCACAAGCACCTATGGCCGTCTTCTGGGGAGCCTCGTTAGCATTAGCGACGGTCACTCTCATAGGGGTGGTCTCCGGCAAGATATTAACCGAGCTGATTTCCTCCTTTTATCTCGAAAAGGCGATGGGGGCTCTTTTCATAATCGCCGGCATCCTGATATTATCGGGACATCTGTAGCAACGCCTCTGTCGTCAGTTATGGCTGGGGAAGAATCGCAGCTCGGATTTATCCATTCAGACGGCCCAGCATCTGTAGGGTTCGATTTCAGCAAAATGGAGACACAAACCCTTGACAAAAGCGATTTTTTATGCTATTATCAAATTAGTTTGGACTAACTTTCGACCGAGGCCGGTGATGAAACTCAGTCCGAGTAAAGAGGATTATCTGAAGGCCATTTTCATCCTCAGTTCAAAGGGGAAACTTGTGAGGAACAAGGATCTGGCCAACTACCTCGCTGTGAAACCCCCTTCAGCAGCAATCGCTATCAAACAACTGGCTCAGGAGGGCTTGGTACGCCACAAGCCCTATGGGCATATCGAACTCACCAATCGGGGCCTCAAGATCGCCAGGGAGATTTATAATCGCCATAAGACGTTGGTTGCGTTTCTTTCTAACCTCCTCGGCCTCGAGAGGAAGACGGCGGAGAGAGATGCCTGCCACATCGAACACGCCCTCAGCACGCAAGCCATGGATCGAATCGTCAGGTTCTTACAGTTCCTCGAAGCCTGTCCCGCTCATGAGCCACGTTGCTTGGCTGCCTTCCACTACTATGCAGTGGCAGAGTCTCTTCCCGATTTCTGCTGTCTTAAAGTGAATGGGGAAAACGATCCCGAACGGAAATGGCGTTGCTTCTGGGAAAGCGGCGAAATCGCCACCAGGGAGAATCCATAGCCTAGGGCCGTCGTGGTCACCTCTAAGGTTTCAGGTTTTAAGGAGGAAGAAATGAAGAATATACTCATCTATTTCGACATGGACAAGCGCCCCAGCCCATTCGACATCCTGTTCGCATACGATGTGGGGTTTGACATCGTATTGCCGTTCAGCGGAGTGAGTATGGAAGAGATAAAGTCGCTGGTGCAGGATGCCATGTTTCCTCGGGGGCCTAAGGGGGCGAAATATACCACCCTCTTCTTCGGGGGAAGCGACCTTGACGCAGTTGAAGAGATGGCCGAAACGGCCAGGAAGACGATGTTCCCGCCCTTCCAGCTCTCCATAGCCCTTGACCCTAAGGGAGCCCACACGACCTCCTCAGCCATCGTCGCCAAGGTGATGGAGGCCCTGAGTGTGAAAGGCGAAACCTTAGAGGGCAAGAAGGCCGCTGTGCTGGGAGGATGCGGCCGCGTGGGCAGGGTGGCGAGCAGGATACTGGCCAAGGAGGGCGTGGATGTCACCATCGTGGACATCCTCGAACAAGTAGGCCAGATAGCAGCAGAAGTCGCAGAGAAGGTCGGCGGGAAGGTGAGGGGCGTGAGAGCGACCTCACCGGATGAGATCACCTCCGCGGCGAAGGACTGCGAGATAGTGATCTCCACGGGCCCTGCTGGGGTCGAGATCCTCCCCGAGGGATACCTCCCGAAGCTGGAGAAGTGCATGGTCGCAGCCGACGTGAATGCCGTCCCGCCGGCAGGGATAGGCGGGATAAAGGCGAAATACGATAAGGAGGAGGTAGAAGGAATCCTGACCATCGGGGCGCTCGCCATCGGAGACCTGAGGAACAAGATAGAGGCTAGAATGCTGAAGACGGCGATGGAATCCGAGGGGGCGTTCCTCGATTACACCAATGCCTTCGAATTCGCTAAGGAGCTGGCGGAGATCTGATCCGTTGGCATCCAAATGAGGATTCTGATCCTGGGCCTCAGCACCAGAGCCATCGCCGAATCGGCCATGCGGGGCGGGTATGACGTCATCACCTTGGACTACTTCGGCGACCGTGACCAGAGAGAGTTGGTGCGAAACTACTCGCTGAAGCGGGACTTCCACCTAGGCTTCAGCGCCCGGGCGTTGCTCGAGGCCAGCCGCCGGCTCGATTTCGAGGCCATGGCTTACATCTCCAACCTGGAGAACCATCCCCACGTGGTGGAGGAGCTGGCCCAGGGGCACGTTCTGCTGGGCAACGACCCCCAAACCTTGCGGGAGGTGCGCCACTGGCCGACGCTGCGCTCCTTCTGCCGCGAGGCAGGAATCCCTTTCCCTCCCACCCAGTTCGCCGGAGAGGCCTTGCCTCGGGGGAAGCGATGGTTGCGCAAGCCCGTCCACAGCGGCGGCGGACATGGTATCTCTTTCTGGCGGGGGGGACCTCTGGATGAAAGGTACCTTTTACAAGAGTATATCGAGGGGATCGATTGCTCGGCAGCCTTTGTGGCCGACGGCCGAAATTGCGTGCTCCTCGGCGTAACGGAGCAGCTCATCGGGCGAGACGAGCTGGGAGCCAGGGGCTTTAGCTGGTGCGGCAATATCCTCCCCCTCGACCTGCCTTTCCAGGAACTGAACACCGTCCTTGATGCGGTGGAGGAAGTAGCTTTTAAGCTCACTCGCCGCTTCGGCCTGCGAGGCGCTAACGGCTTTGATTTCGTGCTTGCCAGGAGGGGGGAAGGGTACATCCCATATCTGGTTGAGGTCAACCCCCGCTATACCGCCTCGATGGAGCTGATGGAGTGGGCCTATGGTTTGAACATCTTTGACCTGCACGTTCGCTCTTTTAATGGGGAATTGCCGTCCTTCTCGCTGCGGGATCGCATTCGAGAGGGTGGCTTCTACGGCAAGGGCATCGTCTACGCGCAGGCGGATGTGGTAGTGCCCGAGACGGCGGGATGGAGGGAGAAGGGGAGGAGGGATATCCCCTTCCCAGGGGAGAGGATAGGGGCGGGGCATCCCATCTGCACTGTGCTTGCTCAGGGTGATAGCCGCGATGAAAGTTGGCATTGCCTTCTGGCGGAGGCAGAAGCCCTGAGACAGGAGATAAACGAAGGGAGGTGGTAAAGGGAAACAAAGCGTGGTTTTTGAAGCGACGGCTTGAAGCTGTCTAAATCCTTTGAAGAGGAGGTAAAAATGGAAAAGGAAGTTCTTGCAGCGATAATGGCAACCACGTCCTACATGGAGAACACCACCAGTGACAGGATCGAGGCGCTGACCAAGGGATGGGGGATGCTCAATCTGGCGGCTCTCTGCGCCGCCAACGCTATGACGGAGGAGATAGTCGCAGGGCGGAGCATAGAGCTGAGCGATGCAAACGTGCCGGAGTTGCCCTTGGACTACATCATGGACGTGGGCATCGAGGCGGCCCTGGAGGCTGGCGCTGCCCCGCCGAATGCGGCCCTCATCGTCGCCACGCTCCTCAACCTGGCGGGCACGGAGGCCCGAGCTGGCGTGCCGGCAGGCAACCGAAAGCTGGGGGCGATGGCCAGGATAAAGGCGGGGGCAAAGCGGGCCGGTGTGGCGGCCATTCCCACCTCTAAGCTGACTAACAAGGTCTCAGGCTTCGCAGCGGTGCAGGCCCTGTATAACGCCATGCAGAATGGGGAACTGGTCCGCATAGACGGCGCCGACGTCCCGCCTTTCGTTTCCGGCGGAGCCATCTATGGCCACAGCGTCCTGGGCGAGGACATGATCTATCCGGACATCTGCCTGAAGGGCGGCAAAATCGCCGTGGAGGCCATGATGAAGGCCTACCGGGGCGTGGGCATCAGCCCTAGTCCCATCCAGTGTGCCTGCATTGCCGCTGCTGCCGTGCTGGAGCTGGTCAACCCCGACGGGATGATCGGGGAGGAATACGGCGAGTTCTTCGTCCAGGGCACCTGCTACCTGGCCGGCAAGGGGGCAGCCGAGGCCGCTGGACTCCCGGAGAAGCTCCATATGCGTGGCACACATAAGGAGTACGACACCGCCAAGCTCGTTGGCGACCTGGGAATGATCCTCAAGGACGTGGGCGCGCCCACGGTGGTGGGGATGATGACCCTCAATGAGATCCTGGCCGCCTTTGAGGAGGCGCCCTTCATCGGCGCCGGGTTTGGCGGCGGGCCGGTCAACCCACCGCTGGCCCACCTGGTGGCCGACGGCGTCATAGCCATGAACTCCCTGATTGAGAACGGCGGGGACATCGAGGCCACCGCTGATATGATCAAGGAGGTCAAAGAGACCCAGTGGTTCGATCCCGAGATAGCCGCCTTCTCCACCAACACCGTCGCTCGTAAGGCCCGGGAGATCCGCCGGGGCCCGGTAACGGAGGCCATAATCGCCGCCACCGATGGCATCCGGGCTAACGCGATCTACCGGAGGGCCAAGCGCACCTACGATGAGCTCAACGCGGGCAAGGACCTGGGCGACATCTGCATGGAGTTCGACGAGGAGCGGCTGGCCAAGGTGGAGGAGAACTCCAGCAAGATTCTCAGCGCCGCCTTCGGCAAGGACATTAAGATTCACTTCACTAAGCTCGCCGGTGGGGCCCGCCGTGTGCACCCCTTCGCCAAGACCTATTGGGGCTTCGATGCCGACATTGACTGCGAGGTGACCATTGACGGGGAGAAGACGGTCATCACCGGCCTTTCCCACAAGGTGGTCCCCGATGCGGTGCTTGGCAAGAAGAAGGAGCTTACCATGCCCATCGCCGTGGCTGCAGCGGTGGCCCAGGAGATCATGTACATCGGCTGCTGCACCATCAACGTAGTCGTTCCCGCCGCTGTCGCCGCATGCATGGGCAAGTACACCTGGAAGGACGCCGGGAAGATCGCCGAGAAGGGCGCCAAGTACACTGCAGCCATCCCAGGGGCGAAGGATACCGCCCGCGCGGTGGCCCGATTGGCGGTGCGCATCATGAAGGACCTCAAAGACGTGGAGGGCTAACCTTCCTGATAGGACAAGGGCAGGGGTGGTTTTTTCCTCGCCGCCCCTGCCCTAACTTCTTTAAGGTGGGGACACCATGCTCGTGATGGTGAACGTGGACAACGTGGCGGGGGAGGCGGTCCCCTACATCATCGAGAAATTGATGGAACTGGGGGCCGCAAGTGTCCACGCCATCCCCGCCATCACCAAAAAGGGCCGGCCTGAGTTCATCTTTCTCATTGACACCGCCAGGGAGAACGTGGAGGCCATCGGCGACTTCATGGTCAGCGAGGTGGGCACCCTGGGGATGAGATTATTCCAGGAGGCGGAGCACCTAAAGTTCGACTACGAGATGAGGAAGGTGAAACTCGCCCTCCAGGACGAAGGACTGAGCCTAGTGCTCAACGTCAAAGTCGTTCGGGATAGTCAAGGCTCGATCGCCTCCGCCAGGGCGGAATTTGAGGAGTTGAAGGCAACGGTCCAAGCGCTCGCCAGAGCGGGGTTCGAGATATCCTTAACCGCCTTGAAAGAGATGGTGGAGACCGCTGTTCTCGGCGGAGAAGGCAAGACATATGGTAGCCTTAGCATCGAGTTAGAGGCTTAAGGTGTACTCCTATCGAAGCGCGGGAGGAATGGAATTTGTCTGCGGAGAGATTCATCCTCATCACTGGCCGGACTCTAAAGCAGGGACGGGCCCTGCATCTGGGGAAGGATTCGCCTGAGTATACCGATGAGGTCTCCACGGTGGAGATGAATGAGGAGGACATGGAGCGGATGGGCCTGAGGGAAGGGGAGGAGGTGAGAGTGAAGACGGAGCACGGGGAGACCACCCTGCGATGCAGGAAGTCGGATGCCCTTCCGCAAGGAGTGGTCTTCATGCCCTATGGTCCTCCAGCGAATGTCCTCATCGGGCCTGACACCAGCGGGACGGGGACGCCGGATTCAAAAGGGATCGAGATCGAGCTAGAAGCCATTTAGAGGGCAAAGCCATGAAGAAGATCGAGAACGTTATCTGCCCCTTCTGCGGTTGCCTTTGTGATGACCTCGAAGTCACGGTGGAGGATGGCGAGATCACAAAGGTGGCGAGAGGCTGCTCCATCTCCAGGAGCCTTTTTCTGAACCATCACAAGAATCTGGCGAAGCCGATGGTGGATGGCGAGGAGACGAGTGTGGAGAGGGCCATCGAGGAAGCGGCGTCCATCCTCGCCCGGGCTCAATTCCCTCTCATCTACGGCCTGAGCTCCACCACCTGTGAGGCCCAGGGGAGAGCCATCGAATTGGCTGAGCTTATCAGAGGGAACATAGACAGCACCTCATCTGTCTGTCACGCCAATACCACCCTGGCCATGCAGGCGGTAGGGGAGGTCTCCTGCACCTTAGGAGCAGTCAAGAACAGGGCTGATCTGGTGATCTTCTGGGGATGTAACCCCATCGAGGCCCACAACAGGCATCTCACGAGATATTCCGGAACCGTGAAAGGCCGTTTCATCCAGGGCCGCAAGGACAGAACAATCGTAGTGGTGGACGTGCGCCGAACCCGCACCGCTAAGGCGGCAGACCTCTTCCTCCAGGTGGAGCCCGGCAGGGATTACGAGTGCCTTGCAGCCCTAAGAGCCCTCCTTAAAGGTGAAGAGTTGGATGTGAGGGAGGTAGGGGGGATACCCATCGAGGAGCTGGTAAGTCTGGCCAACAGGATGAAAAGCTGCAAATTCGGGATCATCTTCTTCGGGATGGGCCTGACCATGACCAGGGGCAAGCACCTCAACGTGGCCGCGGCCATTATGCTGGTGCGCGATTTGAACCGGTTTACCAAATTCCTCATCATGCCCATGAGGGGCCATTTCAACGTGGCTGGGGCCGATAACGTCCTCACCTGGCAGACCGGGTACCCCTACGCCGTCAACTTCAGCCGCGATTACCCTCGATATGGTCCCGGCGAGTTCACCGCCGTTGATCTGCTGGCTCGAAGGGAGGTGGACGCAGCTCTGATCCTCGCCTCCGATCCTGTCGCCCATTTTCCTCGCAAAGCGGCCAGCTATCTGGAGGAGATACCCACCATCGCCATCGATCCTCACAGGAGCATGACCACAGAGATAGCCAGGGTGGTCATTCCTACAGCCGCCGCGGGCATAAGCGCCGAAGGGACGGCTTATCGGATGGATAATATTCCCATCCGCCTGAGGAAAGTGGTGGACTCGCCATACCTGTCGGACGAGGAGGTGCTGGAGAGGATTATAGAGCTCGTAAAGGGCTCGTAATTCATGATTCGCGATTACTGCTCGCGGGAGTGAGGTCATGCTTAAGATAGCAAACGGCGAAGTTTATGACCCTATCAATGGGATCAACGGTGAGAGGCTAGACATTTGGGTCGAGGGCAGCAAGGTCGTCGCCGTGGGTGAAGGGCCTCCGGACCGTGCGCCCGACGAAGTGCTCGACGCCTCGGGGGCCATCGTGATGCCCGGAGGGGTGGACATCCACGCCCACATCGCCGGCTCGAAGGTCAACGTTGGCCGCAAGATGAGGCCTGAGGACCACAGGGGCGACGTCGTCCCCCGGACGGAGGTCACTCATTCGGGCGTGGGCTACACGGTGCCCTCCACCTTCGTCACCGGCTACCGCTATGCGACGATGGGCTACACAACCGTGATGGAGGCGGCGGTGCCTCCTCTGGGAGCTAGACATACCCACGAGGAGCTCAACGATACCCCCATCATCGACAAGGGCTGCTACCCCCTGATGGGGAACAACTACTTCGTGCTCAAATATATCGAGCGGGGGGAGCAGGAGAAGGTGAGGGCCTTCGTCTCCTGGCTCCTCAGGGCCACCAAGGGCTACGCCATTAAAATTGTCAACCCCGGCGGCACCGATAGCTGGAAGTGGGGCAAGAACGTCGAGAGCATTGATGAGAGGGTTATAGATTTCGAGGTGACGCCTCGACAGGTGCTCGTTGCCCTGGCCCAGGCCCATAAAGAGCTAGGGCTCCCCCATTCCATCCACGTCCACTGCAACAACCTGGGTGTGCCCGGCAACTACAGGACCACGCTCCAGACGATGGAGGCGGTGGGGGATATGCGGATCCACATCACTCACGCCCAGTTTAACAGCTACGGCGGCACAAGCTGGGCCGATTTCCACTCCGAGGCGCCCAGGATAGCCGAATACGTCAACGCCCACGAGAACGTGACAATTGACGTCGGACAGGTGATATTTGGCGAGGCCACGACGATGACCGCTGACGGCCCTTGGCAGTACAGACTCCACCAGCTCACGGGAAACAAGTGGGCCAATTCCGACGTGGAGATGGAGACAGGGGCGGGCATCGTCCCTTACACCTTCCGCAAGAGCAACCTGGTGAATGCCATCCAGTGGGCCATCGGGCTGGAGCTTATGCTCCTCGTCGAGGACCCCTGGCGGGTCTTCCTGACGACCGACCACCCCAATGCCGGGCCTTTCATCTTCTATCCCCACATCATCAAGCTCCTGATGGACAAGGACTTCAGAGATGAGGTGTTTGCCGGCTGTCCCAAGAGGGCCCGCAAGAGGACGATGCTTGCTGAAATCAACAGGGAGTACTCGCTCTACGAGATAGCCATCATCACCAGGGCAGGGACGGCCAAAGCGCTGGGGCTCAAGGACAAAGGACACTTAGGGGTGGGGGCCGACGCCGACATCGCCATCTACCCCAAAGATAGCGACCCGGAGAGGATGTTCTCCTGCCCCCGTTATGTGCTCAAGGGCGGGGAGGTGGTGGTCAAGGATGGCAGGGTGGTCAAATCCGTCCAAGGAAAAACCATTTACGTCGAACCGCCCCGCGAGGATTGGATCGAGAGGGAGCTCAGGGAGGAGTTTGAGAGATATTACACGATCTCCTTTGAGAATTACCCGGTGCAAGACGCTTATCTCCCTCAAAGCGAGGTGATAAGATGCGAATAAACGGCGTGGAGATCGAGGACACCTTCGCCGAGGCCTTCAAGATGTGGGGTGCGCGGCTCATCATCACCGCCGTGAACGAGAAGTGGACGATGGAGGCGGCCAGAAGGGCCACCGGCTTCGCCACCTCCGTCATCGGCTGCGGCTGCGAAGCGGGTATCGAGGGGGTGGTCCCGGCGGATGAGACCCCTGATGGCCGCCCCGGCGTGAGCATCCTCCTCTTCACCATGGGCAAGAAGGGGATGGAGGACCAATTGATGCGCCGGGTGGGACAGTGCATCATGACCTGCCCTACCACCGCCTGCTTCAACGGTCTGGAGGGCGAGGAGAGGCTGAAGATCGGGGGGAAGCTGCGCTATTTCGGCGACGGCTTCCAGGTAAGCAAGCTCCTCGATGGGAGGAGATTCTGGCGCATACCGGTGATGGAGGGGGAGTTCCTGGTCGAGGAGAGCTTCGGCGTCAAGAAGGCCATCGGCGGAGGAAACTTCCTCATCCTGGGCCGGAGCCCTGAGGTCACGTTGGAGGCGGCGGAGAGGGCGGTGGAGGCGATGGAGAGGGTGGAGGGGGTGGTGATGCCCTTCCCCGGCGGCATCGTCCGCAGCGGGAGCAAGACCTGGTCGAAATACAAGTTCCTGCATGCCTCGACCAACACCGCCTTCTGTCCCACCATCAAGCGGCTGGTGGACTCACAGCTCCCGGAGGAGGTGAACTGTGTGCTGGAGATAGTGATTGACGGCCTCACCGAGGAGGCCATACGCGAGGCGATGCGGGTGGGGATAGAGGCCGCCTGCATCCCCGGCATCGTGCGCATCTCCGCCGGGAACTACGGCGGCACGCTGGGGCAGTATCAATTTCATCTGCACGAGATACTCGACAGGGCTTAAACCGTTCGGCCGCAGCTTGCCTTTTCCTCCCCGTTGAATTAGAATGACCGTAGCCGGCTTGGAGGCATGTGATGCCTGAACCACCTAGCATGCGTTTCATTCGCAGCCATATCCGTGCCAAACGCTATCGCTTGACCAAGCACGCCACCATTGTCCGTTTAGAATGGGAGAGCAACTACAAGACACGCAAGAAAAGAGGGTAAATCCCGCTGATCGTTGTGATTTATGCGGCGGGGAGTTGAGGCCGGGCAAGACCACTCTTGAAATCTGGCGTGGTGAAGAGCTGATCGTCATCAGGGATGTCCCGGCCGATGTATGTCAGCAGTGCGGTGAGGCCTACATCTCTGCCGTAGTGTCCGAGAGACTGGATCAGTTCTTGGCCGAGTACCACCGGCATCGGCCGGAGAGATACATTGCCGTGCCTCAGTTTTCCGCTGCGCAGGCGATAGGGGGATAGTCTCAGAGGAACAGGCGAGTTAGAGAGAAAAATGCAAGAGATAATCTTAACGCTGAAAGAGTCGCTCACTATCCCGCTTGAGGCCGAAGCCATCTGCCCCGATCTCCTTGCCGAGAGGAGTCGCCGGGAGATCGAGGCCCTGCCCCTCTACCACGGCAACAGGGAGAGGAGGCTGGGCGAGCTGTTCGAGGTGGAGGGGGAGAGATCGGACCAAATCCGCATCGTGGGCGACCTCTCCCGGGTGAAGAGGATAGGCTATGGGATGACTAAGGGGAAGATAGTCATCGAAGGGGACGTAGGCATGCACTTAGGGGCGGCGATGAGGGGAGGGGAGATCGTCGTCAAGGGCAACACTGCGGATTGGCTCGGGGCAGAGATGAAAGGAGGCTTCATCAGAGTGGAA
>Ga0190286_1000687_pt1 | contig 13479 bp, 15 predicted proteins | sample 48691834_MG_FD_183241 | JGI IMG/M metagenome (GOLD analysis project Ga0190286, IMG submission 183241) | Hydrothermal vent microbial mat bacterial communities from Southern Trench, Guaymas Basin, Mexico - 4869-18-3-4_MG | ecosystem: Environmental > Aquatic > Marine > Hydrothermal vents >... | reverse complement strand
ATGGGGGAGAAGGTGGATATTCTGGATGTCTCTCCTCGCCCCATATCTATTAATCGATCAGATATGCGAACCTCGTAGTGACCGAAGAAGAAGTTGTAGCATTCTTCAAGAAGCATAGTGTCGTGACTTGGGAACAACTAACCTCCTACTTCGGCATCACGAGACAAGCACTCCAAAGAAAAATCAAGGGCTACACACGTCTCACAAGCCTCAATCACAATCGTCACTTTCTGGTTCTAAAGCAATTCGCTGGAAAAACGAATCAATACGGGATTTGGTCATACCGAGGAATTCTCTTTTCCATTCATGGTAATACCCTGGAGACCGTTACCAATCGGTTTGACCTGTCTGTACTTGATAGGGCTGTGGTCCTTTATTGTGATCGCCCTGATACCAAGTTACATTGCCTGGAGAATGTCATCACCGAAGACACGCTTAAATTGAAGCTCACTGCCTTTGTATGAAGATTATATACAAAGATGAAAAGAGTACTGATTCTTGCAAAGGGTGAAGTGCAGAGGGTTGGATTTCGGGATGAAGTGGAAAAAACCATAAGCTTTTTATAGAGGATAAGAATGATAAATCTAATAATGATGCTGTAATGATAACCATAGTTGAACATTTTCCGGTACTTGTGATTGCAATATCCTTGCTTTCCGCATTCACTATTTTACTCGCTGGCTATCTGAACAAGAGAGCATGCTGGGTTATCTCTTTCACAACTATTCTCGTTCAGCTCGTCATGTCTATTTTTATCCTGCATCACGTCCTGACCGTAGGGATCATAGATTACAAGCTTGGTGGATGGGCGCCCCCATGGGGCATTCAATATGTCGTGGATGCGTTGAATGCTTATTTTCTGGTACTACTACTATTCTTAGCTTTGGTCTGTGTAACGTACTCAAAGAGGAGCATAGAGCACGAGCTGCCTGATAAAATTGTCTCTTTTTATGTCCTTTTTCAACTGCTCGTCACTGGTCTGTGTGGTGTAACGGTGACCGGCGATATATTCAATATGTACGTGTTCATCGAGATATATTCGCTCGCTGCGTATGCGTTAATAGCTTCGCGAGGCGGAATAGCATTGAAAGCGAGCTTTACTTACCTCGTATTGGGTGCTATCGGCGCTTGCTTCTTCTTGCTGGGGATAGGATTTCTGTATTCGGTTACGGGCTCGCTGAACATGTACGACCTGTCGTGCATATTGAAGGCGGGGGGGTTATATAGTAATAGAGTAGTTTTGGCAGCTTTTGTCTTCTTCACTGTTGGGTTAAGCATAAAGATGGCACTTTTCCCTGTTCATGTGTGGTTACCGGATGCGCATTCATTCGCACCTTCAGAGATAAGCGCAATGCTTTCCGGTATTATCATCGAGGTATCCACATACGCATTCATTAGAGTCTGCTTTTCTGTCTATACAATAGATTTCATTAAGCTATGGCCCATATTCGATTTCATCTGTTGGGTGGCTGCTCTGGCTATAATCATAGGTTCTGTTCTTGCGATAGCGCAGTATAATCTAAAAAGGATGCTTGCTTATTCTTCTGTTTCACAGATGGGCTATATCATGCTTGCAGTTGGGCTCTCCATTTCCACGCACCATGAACTTTGGGGTGGGCTGACTCCGGCATTGATGCACATATTGAACCATGCATTGATGAAGGGTTGCCTGTTCTTAGCTGCCGGTGCTTTCATTTACAAAGCGGAGTTATGGAATATCGGGGATTTAGCGGGCCTGGCGAGGAAGATGCCTTATACCTGTTTTGGATTTACATTAGCAGCGATTTCAATGATTGGCGTGCCGCCAACGGTGGGATTTATGTCGAAGGTGTATATAATTTTGGCTTCTTTAGATGCAGCAAAAGCAGGGCATACGCCATATATCATATTCGTAGCGGTTCTACTCTTCAGTACGTTATTAAACCTCGTTTATTTCTGGCGCGTGATAGAAACGATGTATATGAAAAGTGGAGAAGGCAGCCATTCCGCGCCGCCTAAGAAAGATGAAATACCGCTCAGTATGCTTATCCCTGTATTGACGCTCGCATCTCTCTGCATTATCTTTGGTATTCTCTGGCTTATGGAGATACCAATGCCTATGTTAGACCAGGTTAATGCACTGTTTGGTTTAGGGAGGTATGCGATACCATGATGGAGGAGATGATACCAGTAACGTACAGACCGCTGTTGGCGATTTTATGCCCTGCAATCGGCTCTATACTCATCGTTTTATGTGGTAAATGGCCGAACATAAGAGAAGCATGGACGCTGCTCGCAAGCATACTGCAGTTTCTGTTTATCTTCTCTATGGTACCGGTTGTTATAGGAGGGAATATCATCAGATCTACGCTCTTCACTGCGTTTCCTGGAGTTGATTTTGGCTTCAGGGTAGATGCTTTTGGACTTATTTTCGCTATTACATCTACGTTTTTGTGGATTCTTGTATCATCATATTCCATAGGCTACATGCGGTCGCTGCACGAGCATGCCCAAACACGTTATTATTTCTGTTTTGCATGGGCTATCTTCGGTGCGGTAGGCATAGCGTTATCCGGTAATCTGCTCACGATGTTTGTATTTTACGAGATATTGACGGTCTCAACGTATCCGTTAGTGGCACATGACCAGACACCGGAAGCGCTATTTGCAGGTCGCAAATATCTTGCGTATCTGCTTACCGCAGGTGTATTCTTCTTAGCAGCCGTGATATTAACCTATCACTTAACAGGAACTACGGAGTTTGTGAATGGGGGGATACCAAACCTCGCGGCTGAAGCATCGCGAACGACGTTGATGGTTTTATTCATGCTGTTCCTGCTGGGGTTCATGAAAGCGGCGTGGATGCCGTTCCACTCCTGGCTCCCCACTGCTATGGCGGCACCAACGCCCGTGAGTGCACTGTTACACGCAGTGGCAGTGGTAAAGGCGGGCGTATTCGGTATTATCCGGGTCGTATGTTTCATATTTGGCGTGGATTTGATGCACGCACTTGGCCTTGGATTAGTACTTATTTCTATCGCTATTTTCACGCTGATTGTTGCTAATCTGTTTGCTCTCGCACAGGACAATCTAAAGAAAAGGCTTGCATACTCTACCATAAACCAGCTATCGCTGATCATCTTTGGTGCGGCGTTATTAACTCCAGAGGGTATAGAAGGAGCGATGATGCACATCCCTTTCCATGGATTCATGAAGATAACGCTATTCATGTGTGCAGGCGCGATAATGGTGGCATCGGGAAAGAGGAACATAAGCGATATGGCGGGCATAGGTAGAGTAATGCCCGTGACGATGATCGCATTCACTATCGGTTCGCTCGGTATGTGTGCACTGCCACCGACTGCGGGCTATATAACGCATCATTTTTTTGTTCACGGCTGTGTAGAAGCAGGGGGAACTACTTCGTATTTCCCTTATATCCTCTTAATTGTTGCTATGCTCGACGTGATGTATTTCTTCCCGATTATATATACCGCATTCTTTGAGCACACACAAGAACAAGAAGAAGGAGAAAACAGTATAAAGGAAGCCCCGCTGTTTATGCTCGTGCCCATAGCAATAACGGCTATTTGTTCTATCATATTCTTCTTTTATCCTGACATGTTTCATATATCCAAGCTTGTGGAGACGGCAGTTACAAGTTTATTCGGAGGTGCACATCCGTAAGAGATGATACTAATAGATGAACCGTTGATGTATGCTTTCGTGGCGTTTTGGATACTATGGCAGAGTATATTAAAAACACCACCGGGACAGTGGCTCGTAAGGTTCTGTGAAGGACCGCTGATGACATTTGCGAAGTTTATTGACTGGAATGTAATGAGATTAGCGGGTTTTTTCGTGTGGCTCAGTACGAATCCTGTGGCTGCATTGAAAATAAAGGTAAAAGAGATGCAGCTTAAGGTAGAGAAACCGAGTATTACACCAGAAAAGGCTGCGGAATATGAGCGAGATTTAGAAGAGACACGGGGCAGACAGCCCATGAGAGAACCAATGGTAACTCTGAGCATAGGCACGGCAATGCTAATACTGCTTCTCTTAATCGCTATATATTTGATAGCTATGCTTATACACGGGTGGCTTATAGGATAACGAATGAATAAAATTCAAGCTACAAATTTACAATATTGAGTAAAAAAAAAATAAAAAAGAATGGGCTGTTGATCCGGGATTACTTACTTCTCCCTTGCAAACGCAACCCATGTCTCGGTTGTCGAGACTTCCCTACTCTCGTGCAGGAAATCTTCAATCACTTTCGCATCTTCTGCTTCGTAAATCCATATCGCATCATACCTGCCCAGCGTATGATACACTTGCTGGAACTTGACACCTTTGGGTGGCTCTTTAAGTAACTTGTCGCCAAAGTTCCCCGCCTCTTTCACCATGCCTGGATTTACCTTTACGCATGTTATGAACAACATTTTTTTCCTTTTCGCCTCCTTATCTCCCTCACGGATTTTGGTATATTAATACCTTTCGCTTTTTTTTGTCGCACCGAACCAACCAATTGACGTTAGAATAAATATGCTCTTACATGCTCTGGCTCTCCTGTCACTATATTCCTAAGAGTTACAATGCCCACGAGTTCACCATCGTCAATCACAAGCAATCTCCTTATGCCTTTCTCCACTATGAGCTTGCATGCACCCATAAGGGATGCATCTGCTTTGATTGTTACCAACGGAGAGGACATTATCTCCTTCACTTTTACCTCACTTCTACCCTCTATTACCGCTTTTATCACTATGTCACGGTCAGTAACTATTCCAACTGGTCTGTCTTCTTTCGTTATGACCATAGTTCCTATTCCCGACATTTTCATACCCTTCGCTACTTCAGCGACTGATGCGTCTTCATCTGCTTTAATCGCTGGATAAGTCATTACGTCTCTAACTTCTAATAATCCCGCCGCCATCTTCCTCTTCCTCCTTCCTTTTTACTATCATACATATCCCGCCCTTCATAAACATTCCGCTTTTCTCTTCTTGTTACCTGCACTCAAAAGAATAGATATTTCTTCACATGCACCGGCTCACCTGTTAATACATTTCTAATACTTATAATACCTACAAGCTCACCATTCTCAATTGCAGGCAACCTTCTTAATCCCTTCGTTGCCATGAGCCCGCATGCCTCTTCCACGGATGCGTCTGCCTCCACAGTGATCAAAGGTGAAGACATAATTTCCTTCGCTTTCATTTCGCCCGGGTCTCTATCCTTCACCATGACTTTTGCCGCTATGTCATGATCAACGGTTATCCCTACGGGTTTACTGCCTTCTGTTATCACTACCGCTCCTATCCGCGACAATTCCATGTGCTTCATTATTTTAGCGACCGAAGCATTTTCATCTTCGGTAATTGCTGGATAACTCATTATCTCCTTAACTTTCATCTCTCTCCTCTTACCCCCTTTTTGTTTAAACGGTTATACACGTATTTAATTAAATATGTACTATAAATAACTGTAAAATGAGGAATCAAATAAAATGGACATATCAAAGGAGAAGAGAGTAAGGGACGTAATGACGCGAGGTGTTATTACTGTATCGCTCGACACACCGGTGAGCGAAATAGTAAAACGGCTGGTGAGGGAGGATATATCAGGCGTTGCCGTGACAGTACCAAACGGTAAAGTAGTAGGAATTATATCAGAGATAGACATAATTAAAGCATTTGACAAGGATTGGGACAATACAAAGGCAGAAGATGTTATGTCCACCTTTGTGAGGACAGTAGACCCGGAAACGACAATAAGGAAAGCAGCGAGTTTTATGCGTGACTTGAATATCCACAGGTTGTTGATACTTTCTTTAAGCCCCGCTCCTGGCGTACCCATAGGCATATTAACTGCAAGTAACATACTGAGAGCGAGTGTCGAGTGAAAGGCAATGATGTGCCTCTCACCTATCTTTTTTCATCAAATCAACTCGCTTATGTGGATATTCCGTGCCCTCTAAAGGTCCTACATCCTCTTTCACATACAGAGCGAAATCCTGGAATATAGTCTCTCTTTTATGCCCTGTTTCCGAAAACACATCATCTGCCGCCAGCTCAAAATCAAGTTTATATGTGCCTGCACCCGGCGGTATGAACTCTAATATTGCCACGTTGCCCTTGTGGGTTGCCGTGTATCTCCCCAAATACCTCTTACCCGTGTATGTAGTCTTGAAAAGAGAGCTGAATTCCATAATTGACCTATCCTCACAGAACAACCTTTTCCCGTGCTGATCGGAGATTGATAGCCTGTATTTGTTGAATAGAACGCCAAGAGAGGGGTCATAATCATACCACTTAATCGTTTCACTAAACCGAAAGATGAGCCCTATTCTGCACCATTTCTGAACCGTTGAAATCTCAAAAGTGCCTGACACTTTTATCCTGCCCTCCTCTTTACTACCTTCAAACTTCGCCAGTTCACTTCCCGCGGATGTTTTTTCCTTAGGTCTCAAGAAGCTGTGGACAACCAAGCATATTACAGTCGAAAGCGGAATAAAGAATTTAGTTTGGGAATTCATAGATTTCCTTACCTCCTTACCAGATATATTTTAGCTATTAAAAAAGCAAGTACGAGTAAAAAGTTTTCATCTTGTGAGTAAGCAAATATCGAAATCTTTATATGCTATAATCAATTACCGTGATTATTATTAGTGTTGCGGTAAAAATAGAAGATGATACGGAACAGGAGAATAGCGAGGGGAGGAGAATGGGGAATAAATTCATAGGTGCACTGAAATGTTTTCTTAGATGTCCGGTGGACACGATGAGAGTCATGGTAAGCATGGGTTCTTATGACCCGCAGGCAGTAGAAGCGATACATGCGCATTGTCCCGGGATAGAAGTGGAGAGCGTAGGTTTTTATGCAGGTGTTTTCTTAGCGACTATATTCCTTGCTTTTTGCGTGCTGGCGTATATAATGTCGCTGCTTTACGGTGCTGGTGGCTTATAAGAGGACAGGATAAGAAGGCTTAAATTCCCTTTCTTGTTTCTCAAACGTTACTTTTTAGATAAGGGTGTCACTTTTACGCACTGGTACGGTATAATCCTCACATGCGTTTACTAATTGTTTTGCTAACAGTATTGCAGTGCAATAAAAAAGCACTAACATGATATATCGTATATTCCTGAAGAGGATGTCGAGCGGCAGTGGCACCTGCGGTTCCTCTACTACTTCCATGTATCTTTCTATTGTGCTATACCACCTCAGCCCATAATAAAAAACAGCGTAAACGTTTATACCGCAGAGCCCAAGAGCTATACCCTGAATGGTTTTTGCCAGGTCCGGCTTGCGTTTCGCTTTTACGCTCAATGCGCAGAAATATCCAAATAGGAACCAGCCGATTATGACAAGCGAAATACCCGAGAGTGTAGTTTCCCAGTAGGTTACAACCTTGTCAATGTTTATAGCTATTCGCCATAATATCGCCGCTAATATAATCGTTACCAATGTCCGTTCATGTGTCATTACGTTGAATACCGCTTCTTTTATGCTCTTTGCTCGTTTCTTACTCTTCTTCCTCATGCTCTCTTTAATTAGCAGGCGGTAATTCTCATGCACACCCTTTAGATACCGAGCCGAGCCAATTGCTACGCAATAATACACCACAAAGATAATATACCTCAAATCACGGTAAATAGGATCCCGTGTGACACAAGCTTCTACATGCAGAAGGCCATGCCATCTCATGCCATAGTAAATCACAGCATAGAGGTTTAACACGAGCACGCTAACGGCAAAGCCACGATAAATCCTGTTTGATACAGGCCAGTCCGTCGGTTTTCGGCTCATAGAGTACATATAGGCAAAGATGAACCAGCCAACTATGAATAGGCTTACACCCGAGCAAGCAGTTTCCCATAAGCTTATTTTTCCATCAGAGCTTATGATCGCTCGCCATAAGAACGCTATGCCCCCTAATATTATTAATACCCTCCCGTCGGTTACTGCCCTGAATAGAAACTCTCTCATGTTCATCTTCAAAAATCCAAATGCCGGGCATAGATATGAGCGAAAAAAAAAGCTTTATGCTTTATCCTGTAAAACCTCAGGTTACTACTCCTTATACTCCTTCTCTCCTTTCTTAATTAAATACTCACACTCCTCAGATGCCCTTTCTAAGTACTTGGATAACGCTATTGCAGTGCAAAAGAATATTGCCAGCATAAAATATCTTACATCGCGAAAGACAAAATCCAGAGGCACTAAAGCTTCTTCTACACCTGGAGATATTATACTATACCACCTCATTCCGTAATAGACAAGAACATACAAGTTTACAGCGAATAAAGAGAAAGAGAGCCCCTGGTATATCTTTGCAACGCTTGGCCTGATTGTTCTCACGGCTAATGAACTTATGTAGCCGAAGAGGACCCAGCCCAGTATGAAAAGACCCATACCTGAGCACATACTCTCCCACAGGACTATTTGTTTGTCGAAACTTATGATTGAACGCCATAAAAATACTGTACCTATTAGTACTATAACCGTCCGTTCATCAGTCAGGATACTGAATATTGCTTCTTGTACTCCCGCTTTTCGCCTCTCTGGCATTTCTTCGGTCACCAGCAAGTAATTATCGTGCATCTTTTTCAGATACCCCATTGCCCATATTATTCCACAATACGCAAGCACAAGCACTGCGAACCTCACATCCCTGAGAAGAATATCCTGTGGCACATAAGCCTCAGTTTCAGTCATTAATCTATACCATCTCATCGCTAAGCAAACAAGAACGTAAACATTTAAAGCGCTTACGCTAACAGTAAGCCCCTGAGCTACCCTGTTCGATATTATCCACTCCGTCTCTCTCTTAGACATGGAATAGAGATAACTGAAGATAAACCAGCCCAGTATGATAAGAAACGCACCAGATACGATACTTTCCCAAACTGCTACCTTTTGGTCAATGCTTATGAGTACTCGCCCTAAAATCGCCGCCACCACTATCACTGCTAAAATTCGCCAATCCATTGCCACATGCATAAAGGATCCTTTTGCGCCCATGTTAATCTAAAAACTCCTGCTTCTCTATTGTTTTACATATTTTGTGAACAGTATATAAATAACTTTCGGTTTTTCTTTTTATTCAATCAGCGTTTACAAATTATCTGATGAGCAGTAAAATATCTGACGCGAGAAGAATAGTGATAAAGGTAGGGACCAGCAACCTCACCGATAGCAACTACCGGCTTGAGCCGTGCAAAGTGGAAAAGCTTACCCGTGAGATAGCGGAACTAAAGAAGCGCGGTAAGGAAGTTATTGTGGTCTCTTCGGGCGCTATCGGTGCTGGTATTGGTAAACTCGATCTGAAGCAGCGACCACGTGACATAAAGAGGTTGCAGGCTACTGCTGCTGTGGGACAAAGTGTCTTAATGAGCACGTATGATAGATATTTCGCACGTTACGGGCAGACAATAGCGCAGGTATTATTAACGCATGAGGATTTCTTTAACAGGCAGAGATACATCAATCTCAGGAATACTTTGATTACACTACTTAAGTCGAGTCTAATACCAATAATAAACGAGAACGACACCGTAGCGGTGGACGAGCTAAAAGTAGGAGATAACGATAATTTATCGGCGCTGGTAGCAAGCAATCTCGAGGCGGATTTGCTTGTCCTGCTGACCGATATAGACGGCTTGTATAGCCAGGACCCGAAAAGGAGCAAAAACGCTGAGTTCATATCGGTCGTGGAAGAGATAACGCCGGAAATTGAGCGTATTGCAGAGTCAGGAGGTAAAACGGGTGTGGGAGGTATGAAGACGAAGATACAAGCTGCGAGAGTTAGTATGAATGCGGGCATTCCTCTCGTCATTGCGAACGGCGGTGCCGAAAACATACTGTTACGGATTATAAAGGGGGAGCAGGTTGGAACTGTATTCATACCGAAGCGAGAGAAGATGAACGATAGAGAGCACTGGATTCTGTTTGCATCAACGCCGAAGGGCAGGATTAAAGTGGATGATGGTGCAAAAAGGGCATTGCTAAAAACCGGCAGTAGTTTGCTACCTTCTGGCATCATTGACGTGGAAAACGAGTTCAAAAGCGGTGACCCGGTAAGCATTGTTGATCTTGAAGGAGTAGAATTGGCAAAAGGCATCACGAACTACTCCTATGTAGAAATAGAGAAGATTAAAGGCGTACACACACGCGAAATCGAGCGGATTTTGGGTCATAAAGAGTACAATGAGGTGGTTTATAGAGGTAATCTCGTACTGGTATAGCGAAAAATATTTATGTACAGCATATTTTTGGTTGATAGAAGATGAGAAAAATAGTTGGCCTGGAGGGTTCGTTTGCTATTGCGGAAGCGGTTCGGATGGCAAATGCGGATGTTATTGCCGCGTATCCAATTACGCCACAGACGCATATCGTGGAGAGATTATCAGAGATGGTCGCTGATGGCGATCTGGATGCGGAATTTATCTGCGTAGAGAGCGAGCATTCCGCGATGAGCGCATGTGTGGGCGCATCGGCAGCTGGCGCGCGGGTCTTTACATGCTCCGCGGGTCAGGGCTTGGAATTGATGCATGAAGTTCTCTATATCCCCTCTTCTATGAGGTTGCCCGTGGTTGCAGTAGCAGCGAACAGAGCATTATCCGCGCCTCTTTCCGTATGGTGCGACCATTCAGACGCGATGTCGATTCGTGACATAGGCTGGATACAGATGTTTGCCGAGAACAATCAGCAGGCATTTGACCTCACGGTATGCGCGTACAGGATAGCGGAAGAAGTTCTGTTCCCAACACTGGTACATATTGATGGCTTTTTCCTATCGCACGTAATAGAGGATATGGAGCTGCCGGAGGATGAAGAAGTAGCTAAATTCATACCCGAATACAAGCATCCGTTTGCATTAGACCCGGACAAGCCAGTGAGCATGGGCTGTTATGCACCGCCGTTTATATATCCAGAGACGAAGAAGGCGCAGGAGGTATATTTCGAGAGCACGAAGCCTATGATACGGGATGCATGGAAGGAATTCGGTGACGTTTTCGGGCGTCATTACTTGCCTGTGGAACGGTACAGACTGGAAGATGCGAAAGTGGCACTGCTAACAATGGGTAGCTGCGGAGAGACGGCGATGCTTGCTATTGATGAGATGCGAGAGGAAGGGGAAGAGGTTGGGCTTATAAGATTGCGATTGTGGCGACCGTTCCCGTTCAATGAGTTCTATGATGCGGTAAAAGACCTCGAACTTCTCGTTGTGCTGGACAGAGCGGTATCCTTTGGTATGGGTGGTCCTGTTTGTTCAGAAGTGAAATCAGCATTGTATGATCAGCAGAAAAGACCAAACGTCATAGGGTTCATTGGTGGACTTGGGGGCAGGGACATTTTGGTAGATGAATTCAAGTATATGGTGCGGAAAGCGGAGGAGAAAGAGAAGGTGATAGAGAAAGGCGGGAGAATCGAGACTGAGATGATTGGTATAAGGGAATGATCATTTATTCCACAACTAAAGAGAGAGGGATATAGAGATGGGTATAGAAGAGCCGGATTTGTTTGGACCAAGGTTGATCACGACCGAAGAGAGCTTTGCCCCCGGACATCGTGCCTGTATAGGCTGTGGTGAGGCGCTTGCAGTTCGACACGTGTGTAAGGCATTGGGCAGGAATGTGATTATCGTTACCGCTACGGGCTGTATAGAGATTATCTCATCGTTACTGCCACAAACGTCATGGCAAGTTGCATGGATACACACGCTGTTTGAAAATGTAGGATCAGTGCTTTCGGGCGTGGAATCTGCGTATAAAGCGAGGCAGCGAAAAGGAAAAATCCCAGATACGAAAGGAGTGAAATTTGTGGGTTTTGCGGGTGATGGCGGCACTTCTGATATAGGAATACAAGCGTTGTCGGGTGCAATGGAACGAGGTCATGATTTCCTCTATTGCTGCTTTGATAATGAAGCGTACATGAACACGGGCATACAGAGGTCTTCTTCTACTCCTTACGGTGCGTGGACTACCACGGCACCAGTGGGCAAGAAGGGCATAGGACAGATGACCTGGAAGAAGAACATGCCGGAAATCGCTGTTGCACACCAGATACCTTATGTAGCAACTGCCAGTCCCTCATATCCTTTTGATTTGATGGATAAAGTGAAGAAGGGAGTGGAAGCCGAAGGACCTGCTTATATTCATATATTATCTGTATGCCCTACCGGGTGGCGTGCACCGCCAGATATAACGATAGAACTTGGTCGTTTGGCGGTGGAGACAGGTGTCTTTCCACTCTATGAAGTGGTTAATGGTGAATATCTGTTGAGCTATGATCTACCGGAGTTGAAGCCAGTGCAGGATTATTTGATGAAGCAAGGCAGGTTCAGGCATCTCACTGAGGATACTATCGAGCGAATACAGACGAAAGTGGAAGAGAATTACATGAAACTGCGCGAGAAGGCGGGGGTGAAATGATAGATGGGATACGTCCGGTTACCGACTTTTTTAGAGCAAGGTTATTCGGCTTTGAAGCGAGAGGTTATGGATAAGGGAATCTGCAGCCTCTGTGGCACATGTGCAGCGTTTTGCGATAAGATAATTATAGATACAGGTAAAAGCGGTCCGAAAATGCCCGAGCTTGCTGAGGACTATGATACTGTATGCGGACTGTGCTACACCTTCTGCCCTAAGACTTTTCTGCCTTTATCGGAAATAGAGCGGAGGTTATTTGGTAAGGAAGGCGAAGATGTTCTTGGTGTGTATCGAAGTTATCATGCGGTGCGGGCGAAGAAGAAGGATATAGAAGGGCAGGATGGTGGTGCGGTTACTTCGCTGCTTGCGTATGCGCTTGAAACGGGAGTGATAGACAGTGCGGTGATTACGACTTCAGATAAGAGCTGGAAACCGATAACGAAGGTAGCAAAAAGCTATGAAACGCTTAAAGAAGGTGCAGGTACGAAATACACGCTTTATCCCGGTGTAATAGGTGTAAAAGAAGCGCTGGAAGACGGTTGTGAAAAGATAGGGTTTGTGGGCCTGCCGTGTCAAATACAAGGCTTGAGGAAAGTCCAGATTGCAGAACAGCCGTATGAAGTGGGAAAAGAGAAGCTAAAGTTGTTGATTGGCTTGTTCTGTATGGAGAATTTCAATGAGGATCTGCTGGCATTTGTGAACAGGAAGGTGCCATTAGAAAAAGTGCAGAAAGTGGACATAAAGGGTAAAGACTTCCTGGTATATGATGAAGTAGGCAATGTTCATGCGATCCCGCTGACAGAGATAAAGGATTATATAGGCGAGGGATGTTCGGTTTGCATGGATTATACGGCAGAACTCGCGGACATATCCGTGGGCTCGGTAGGTACGGAAGACGGCTGGTCAACTGTATTCGTTCGCAGCGAACGTGGGGAAGCGGTAGTTAAAGGAGCAGTTGAGAACGGTTATGTTGAAGTAGCGGAAATAGAGGCTAAAGGTTTGGAGTTGATACGGCGATTGGGGAAGAGGAAGAAGAGTAATGCGCAAGAGATCGGGTGATTTATCA
>Ga0190286_1000686_pt1 | contig 13479 bp, 12 predicted proteins | sample 48691834_MG_FD_183241 | JGI IMG/M metagenome (GOLD analysis project Ga0190286, IMG submission 183241) | Hydrothermal vent microbial mat bacterial communities from Southern Trench, Guaymas Basin, Mexico - 4869-18-3-4_MG | ecosystem: Environmental > Aquatic > Marine > Hydrothermal vents >... | reverse complement strand
CTCTTCATCCTGCTCAAACAGAAGCTCCGGTTAGGGCGGGAGGTGATCCGTCAACTGATCGCCGAGGTGCTGGAGTTCTTCAGAAGGCTCGTTTGGGGAGATGTCCGATCTTATGCCTGAAGGTCAGAGCCCCAACTTGATGAAGCTGGTCGAGCTAAAGGATGTGAGCGTGGTCTTCAGGAAGGGGTGGCTGGCCCGCAAGGCCAGTGTCGAAGCGGTCTCCAACGTCTCGCTCGATCTGAGGGAGGGGGAGATCCTGGCCTTGGTGGGCGAGAGTGGCTGCGGGAAGACCACCTTAGGGAAGGTCTTCCTCGGGCTGATCAGCCCCACCTCGGGCAAGGTCCTCTACATGGGCAAGGAGCAGCGACCTGAGGGCCAGCTCGTCCACCAGGATTCCTATGCCGCTTTGAACCCGGCAAAGACGATCTACCAGACCCTGAGGGCTCCCCTCCTCAGGTATGGCACCAGGAGGAGCGAGGTGAGGGCGGAAGTGAAGAGGCTCCTGGAGTTCGTGGGGATCGTCCCACCTGAATACTTCATGAATAAGTATCCTCACCACCTCTCCGGGGGGGATGCGCCAGCGGTTGCTCTTCGCCAGGAGCATCATCCCCAAGCCGAAGTTCATCGTAGCCGATGAGCCGGTCTCGATGATCGACGCCTCCTTGAGGCTATCGATCCTGGACCTGATGATGAAGCTGAAGGAGGAGCTGGGGATCTCCTTCCTCTACATCACCCATGATCTGGCTACAGCGAGGTATATCGCCCGGGGGGGCAGGATAGCCGTGATGTATCTGGGGAAGATCGTCGAGCTCGGCGTGCTTGAGGATGTATTCCACACTCCTATGCATCCCTACCTCCGGGCGCTCCTCGCCGCCGCTCCCATCCCCGACCCCAAGCTGGCCAAGCGGAGGGGGCCCCTGCCGCTGCGGAGCTGGGAGATCCCATCGGCGGACAGCTTCCCCACAGGTTGCAGGTTCCATCCGCGTTGCCCCTATGCTGAGGGGATCTGTGCTGAAGAAGAACCACCCCTACGGGACATCGGGGATGGCCATCAGGTCGCCTGCCACCTTGCAGAGGTGATCCCGCCATGGCGCCTCATGTAGGGCGAATCGCCTTCACTTTAGGGGTGTTTGTGCTCATCCTCGCGCTCATCCCGCTCCCCTTCCTGGAGAGGGGCTCGCCGGAGTTCATCGTCGACCTCATAGCTCTGGTGGCGATCTCCATCTTCTTGGGATTTGTGATATGGGATGTGCGTAGACAGGCGCGCATCTCGAGGATGAAATGAGCTTGTGAGGTGGACCCCCATGCCTCGCTCATGGCTGCAAGATCGCCACGGCCGGTCGATCTACCCCATCGGGGTGAACTACTGGCCTCGGCGCACGGCGGTGGAGATGTGGACCCGCTGGGACCCGGAGGGGATCGACCAGGACCTCCGGGAGATGAAGGCTTTGGGGCTGAATGTGATCCGCTTCTTCCTCCGCACGGCTGACTTCGCCGATGAGGAGGCCAACCTCCGCCCTGAAGCCCTGGAGAGATTGGACGGCTTCATAGCCCTCTGCAAAAAGCATGGTTTATATGTCCTGCCATCCCTACTTGTGGGCCACATGTCGGGGATGAACTTCCCCATCCCTTGGGATCGGGGCCCCAACTCCGACTTCTATACTGACCCCGAGACCCTGGCCCGCTCCCGGAAGTTCGCGAGGGCCATCGTCGAGCGCTACCGGGATGAAGAGACCATCTTAGGATGGCTGCTCTCCAACGAGATCACCCACTACGCTGGGAAGAGGGAGACCCACCTCCTGCTCTCCTGGATGCGAGAACTTTACCGAGTTATAAAAGCTTTAGATCAGAGGCCCGTCGCACCCGGGGATGGCGCCGATGACCTCAAAGGCAGGGGGCTTGGCTATCCTGAGGGGGCCTTAGAGGGTCCGGGTGAACTGCGGAAGGGTATGGACTTCGTCAGCCTCCATCACTACTATGGGATGTATTATGGCGGTGATGCAGCTACACCACGGTTTTCCCATGCTCCGGCAGCGATGGTGCGGCTGTGCGATATCGGCCTCCCGGTGCTGGTGGAAGAGTTCGGGGTGAGCACCGCGCTCTGGAGCGAGCAGGCCCAGGCAGACTACTTCCGGGTGGTGCTGTTCTCCACCTGGGCCGCCGGGGCCGCCGGCGCATTGGCCTGGTGCTGGAGCGACTTCCCCACCGCTGACCTGCCGCCTTATACTCACCACCCTCACGAGCTCTCCTTCGGGATCACCCGGGCCGACGGGAGCGAGAAGCCGGCTGCCAGGGAGATGAGCCGGTTCGCCCGCTTGATAGCTCAAGTAGGACCCACTGATTGGGCTCCCTGCCGGCCTCAGGCGGCCATCTTGGTACCATCCACCTTCTATGTCAACTATCCCTTCCGGCGCGTAGACCGCCTCCAGCTCCTTGAAACCCTGCTTGAGGCCTACGCCCTGGCCCGAATGGCCGGGCTCTCGGTCACCTTCATCCGCGAGCCGGCGTTGCCCCCGGAGGGCGTGCGGCTTCTTCTCGTGCCCTTTGCTGACCTGCTCGCTCCCACCTGGTATGAGCTGCGCTCCTGGGTGGAGGCCGGCGGGGTGCTGTGGGCCGGGTTCGGCAATGCAGTGCCCACCTCGGTCTTGGAGGGGCTCTTCGGCGTGCGGGTGGGGCGGAGACTGGAGTTGCTCGCCCAGCCACAGCCAGGGCCAGGGCCAGGGGCGGTGGACAACGCGACTGCAGGCTCAATGGAGCTGCGCTTGATAGAGCCCTTCGGCGATTTAGCACCAGGGGAGCGATTAGCGTTCCCCGCGTCTGCACCCGAGATCGGAGCTGAGGCCCCCCATCTGCCCATCGTCCCAACCAAAGCCAAGGTCCTGGCCGTGGAAGCGGAAGGGGATGGCCGCCCGGCGCTCACGGTGCACAGCGTGGGTCGGGGCAAAGCCTTCTTCTGTCCTCGTTCCTTGGAGTGGCTGCTGGCTACAGGAGTCGGATCCCCTCACTCCGGTCCCGGTAGGTCCAGGGCACCTGCCGCTCGCCTCTATCGAGCGTTGCGGAATGAGGCCAGTATCGTGCCACCTTTCGATACTACCCAGCCGGCATTGAGCCTGAGTGTCCTGGAGGGGGAGGAAGGGGCGCAGCTCCTAGTGGCTATCAATCACAGCGATGCTTCCTTGGAGGAAGAGGTGTGCTGTCGTCGGCCAGCCAAGAGGGTGGTGGACGTGGAAAGTGGGGAGGGACTTAGAGTGCAAGATGGGAGATTTCGCCTCACGCTGGGGCCCTGGGGCGTGCGAGTGCTGAGAGCAGAAGTTTAGAGGTTCTCATCCTGCCCGATCTGACCCCCATCCATGCATGTAGACACTCAGTCTGTAGATACTCACTCCGGGGAGAGCGTTGTGCTTCCACGGCTTGCAATTCCCAGATGAAGGCCTCCTGCTGAGCTGAGCTCGATCGGCCTCGACTCGACCAATCGCTTCCTGGGCATCTCGAGGCCGAATCCCAGCTCATGAAGATAGCGGCGAGCGGTCTCCGGATGGACCCTCTTGCCAAAAGCTCGCTGGACATAGGCGGCGACCAGCTTGGCCGTCCATCGTCCGGCTTTGATCCTGAGCTCATGAGCTCACGCAGCGGGCGGCGCACGGCCTCGCGGAGCCGCTCCAGCTCCCCCTGGGAGAGGCGTTTGCTGGGACGCCCCCAAGCCCCTCTAGAGTGACTCACCCCATCCGGGATTCGGTTTCAGTCTGGACGTGATCTCCCTCCTCTTCCTCCTCATCGAACCGAATCGATGAGCTGAAGCCACCCCAGCATAGTCCTCCCATCGTCAAACTTACGAATTACTTACTGGGATACGATCTCGGACAGTCTGATCTTGCTCCGCCCATCCCGTTATCGATCGCTGTGAAGGATTCCTTCCGGCGATCTCCTTTCGACCTTCTTCAAACCGGTTCCTCTTGACAAAGTGAAGGGGAATGTGCTATGCTTGAAGGGCCCCGTTGGGAACAGTAAAAGGAGGTGATGAGTAGGGAGAGATCTCTTTCGAGCAACTAGTAAATAAAACCCGGGTAAAAAGGAGGTCTTTCACAAGGATGAAGAGGTTAGATCTATTGAAGGTTTTGTTAGCAGCTGGGTTGCTGGTGGGGCTCGCGTGGAGCGGTTCTGCGGTGAACCTAGTAAAGCAGATCAAGGGGGCAGATGCCGGGTTCGCCGGGTTCTATGTGGATGATATCTACACCTGCGCTGACGGGACCACCGCCTGGATGGTCGGCACTAACAGGGCCGATGTGACCAAGCTCTTCAAGCTCGACCTTGCAGAGAACAAGGTCGTCGCTCAGTGCGAACTCGGGAAGCTCTACGGCCCTCGGGGAACTCCAGGGATGGACCTAGATCCTGAGTGCACCTTCGCTTGGGTGGTGAACTACCCCCTCGACACCGTGATGAAGGTCGACCTTGCGACTTGTGAGGTGGTCGGCGAGATCACGGTGGACCCCAAGCCGACCGATGTCTCCCTAGCCCCGGCCCTCCCGCCTTATACATATTTGGACTATGCCCGCAACAAATTGATCGTGACTAACTCCTTCAGCGACGAGGTCACCATCATCGATGGCGAGGCTATGGTGATCGAGTGCATCGCCCCTGACGTGGGCTTCGGGCCCAACAGCGCCAAGATCGCTGGCCAGATCTATACCGAGACTCTCCCTCCCCTCCATCCGATGGCCTTCGTCGTCAACCGCTATGGCGACACCATGACCCTGATCAACCTCAAGAACTGTGGGATCGTCGGCACGATCACCGGCCTGGGGCGGGTGCCCGAGGATCTCGTCTTCCTCGCCAGGGGCGGCCAATACTATAGGGCCTACATCCCGAACTACGTCGGCAACTCCGTCAGCGTGGTGGACATCCAAGAGGCGGCCCTGAAGGTCATCAAGGAGATCCCGGTGTGCCTCGGGCCCAAGTATATCGAGATCTCGCCCGATGGCAGGTTCGTCTTCGTCTCCTGCGCTCAGGAGCTCGATAAGGAGGTCTACATCATCGAGACCTGCACCGATGAGGTCGTCGAGAAGCTGGACATCATCCCGGCAGGAGAGCCCGCTCCCGTGACCGAGCTCGCCGTCAGCGGCACCAAGCTCTACGTCCTCTGGGTCGGCGGGACCGCCGGTAGGCCGGCGGACTTCGTCCTCTACGAATACGACTACAGCCAGCTCTACGAATAAAATTAGCCAAAAGGGGTGGGTGGGGTCAGATCCCCCTGGCCCTGCCCACCCTTGAAAAACCCGGAAATTAGCTCCCGAAGAGGCCTCGAAGGTGGGCATCTCTAAGCAGAGTTTGTCAGTCGAGCGAGAGTTTGAGCTATTATGGGGAGAGGCGGAGGTCGTCAGGCTCGCTTACGGGGAGCATATCATCAGGTGCAGCGAGCAGGACCCCAGGCGGGTGGAGGGGTTGTTGAGCTTGGACGGCGAGGTGGAGAAGGCTCGGAAGTGGATGGCGATCGCCCTCGCCAAGCGGGAGAAGGATCCCAGTCATATCCAGGGGCTGGTAGCTTATCTCTTCAGCCATATCGGCACGTTGGACAAGGCCAAGCGGGAGTGGCTGATCCGTGGGATCGATGAAGGGAAGGTCAAGCTGGAGGATCTGACCTACGAGATGCTCAAGGGGACCCACCTCGAGTGGCGGCACATCTTCGCCTTGGTGGGCAAGGAGTTCAACCCCACGCGGGAGCGGGAGCGGATCAAGCGGATCTATGAGAGGCTGCTGGGTGAAAGGTAAGCTTAAGTAAGGGAGGGAGAGCTTTCCCCAATGCATCAGGCTGAATTAGATGACTTCTTCGCCGATATCATCGTCGAGCTCGAGGAGAGGGAATATAAGGAGCATCCCTCTGAGCGGGTCATCGAGGACTACCTTGCAAGAAGGATAAAGGACGGGAGTGAACTTCCCGGCAGGGATTGGGACCTCTCCACGGTCTCGTTACACATCGCTACCTGCCCTGAGTGCTCGGCGAAGATCGCCAAGCTGCGAGAGGAGGAGCTCAGCCGAGCCCGGGCTCGGGAGGCCCAGACCCAGCAAGCCAAGATCTCGGAGCGGCTCAAGCGGTTCTTCGGGAGCTTGTCCGATAGGACCCAGGAGAGGATCATCGCCTGGGATCTGGATAGGAAGTCCACCGTCTATATCCCCCTGGCCTACGCTGCTGCCTGTCTCCTCCTCTTCCTGATCAGCTTGCTGCCCGGGCCGACCCCGCCCGTCGGCGGCGGGGGGAGCGCATTCCCCAAGAGGATGATGTAACCGAACCGATAGGATATGAATTTTCAGCGAGCGAGGGGCCTGGACTCTTGTCAGCCTGGCCGATCTTGGGGTATAATTTTAGCAAAGAGAGCCAAGAAAGGGGGTGAAGGAAGGGAGAGAGCAAATTATCTTAATCTTAAAGATTCAAAGACAAACAGAACTGAGGAAAGGAGGAGGGTCAAAAAGTGAGGTTTAAGATAGCTTTAGCAGTAAGCTTGGTGTTCCTCATAGTCGGGCTGCTCGTCTCAACGACGGTGACTACCGCCCCGGAGGAGCGGATCTACAAGCAGGCGATGCACGATGACATCACCACCACCAACTATATCAACTACCTCGGCCCAGGGGCCACGGTCTGGACCTCTTACGTGCTCGGGAACATGCATCGCTCCCTCTATACCCTCGCCGATGTGACCTGGATGCCGATCCTCGGGCTGGCGGAGGACTATGCCACCCCTGTGGTCAAGGAAGGCGACTTCTGGACCTCTGAGGTCTGCATCACCCCAGGAGAGCTGTGGAGCGACGGGACCGAGATCACCGCTGAGGATGTGGCCTTCTCCTTCAATGGGATCCTGGAGATGGATCCGATCGCACTGGGAGGCAACTGGCCCTCGATCGTCGATCCTGATTATGTGGATCATGTCGATGTTATCGACAAGTATTGCGTGAAGTTCTACCTCCTGCAGAAGCCGGGGCTGGCCCGCTGGGAGTATGGTCTGCTCCAGGCGCCGATCCTCCAGAAGGCCTACTGGGGGCCGAAGTTCGAGCATGCCCTGGCTACGGCCGACCCCGTGGCGACGCTCCTCGCTGAGCCCGCCACCGACGAGCCTAGCGCTGGCAGCTTCGTCTTCAAGCACTGGGAGCCTGGCGCTTACGCCGAGATCGAGCGCAACTGGGCCGTGGCACCGGAGGAGACCGAGGGCAAAAGCCGGCTCTTCGAGTGCGCTACCGGCTTCTACGCTGAGGGCAGCGTCGACCCGGTCTATGGCGGCGGCTACCGCGGTGAGCTATACTTCGTGGCCGCAACCGCTGAGGAGTTCGATGCGCTCAAGGGGATCGAGGGTGACATCAAGGGCCTCGCTGGCGAGCTCGAGCTGGTGAGCTACACCTACAACGATGCCAATAAGGCGGTCAAGATCCGCACCGAGGCCTACGATAAGGGCAAGATCGAGGCCCTCTGGAGCTTCGTCAACGGCGCAATGGACAAGGTCAAGGAAGCCGTAGCCTGCGAGGTGGCCTATGCTGGCGACTTCAACCCCGGCCCCTACGTTGACGCCGTCGTCTACCCGCTCTACGGGACGATGGCCGCTGCCGCCCTGGCGGTGATCGCCGGTGACGTCCACTACCACCTCAACCCACTGGGCTACGAGAAGGGCCTGGCCGACCAGCTCCGTGAGGCGCCCAACGTCGAGGTGATCGAGAACGCTGCCAACGGGTTCTTCTATCTCAGCTTCAACCTGCGCAAGTCGCCCTTCAACAACATCTGGTTCCGGAAGGCCGTCGACTGCCTGATCGACCGGGAGTATGTCACCGAGGAGCTGCTGGCTGGGGTGGCCATCCCTGGTTACCATCCGGTCCCGCCGGGGAACGCCTACTGGTATAAGGAGCTGACCCCCGAGCAGAAGGACGCCCGCTGCGTCGGCTTCACCAGGGCGGAGAAGGTGAAGAGGGCTGTGGAATACCTCAAGCAGGGCGGCTTCAGCTGGGAGGTCGAGCCGGAGGTCCTGCCCGATGGGACGATCAAGCCAGGGAAGGGCCTTATGCTCAATGGGGTCAAGGTGCCCGAGATCGAGCTGATCCACCCCAACCCGGCCTATGACAACAAGCGGAACATCTTCGGACTGCACGTGGCCAAGGTGCTCAACGAGGTCGGGATCCCCTTGAGGAACGTCCCCACCGGCTTCAGGGTCATCGTCAGCCGGGTCTTCGTCGAGCAGGACTTCGACATGTGGGAGCTCGGCTGGGGCCTCGGGATCTATCCTGACCACCTGGAGGCCTTCTTCCACTCCAGGAACACCGAGCCGGGCGGGTTCAACCCCGAGGGCTACTCCAACCCCGAGTTCGACGCACTGGCTGATGCGCTCCTGGCTGAGCAGGACCTGGCCAAGGCCAGGGAGATCGTCTTCCAGATGCTGGACATGCTCTCCGAGGAGCTGCCCTATGCCGTCCTCTTCTACGCGCCGGTGGTCGAGGGCTACCGCAAGGACATGGTCGAGTATCCTTTCACCACGGTGCTCGACGGCCTCCAGATGCTCTATGGCATGCCGAGCTACGTCAAGCTGATCGAGTAATAGTCAAGTTAAGCCCTGACCGGACAACGAACAAGCGAGGACGGGAATGGGACGGGGGCGAGAGCAGAGTAAGGGAGCTCTCGCCCCCTAGTCTTTCTTGCTAACCTTGAGCCCCATCCCGAGCTTGCGTCAATCTTTTAGGCCCTCACGGTATAATGTGGACGGTCCCATCCATGCCGAACTGGATTGAGAGTTGAGGGAGTGACCATAGGATGAGGAAATATCTCCTTAAGCGGCTCTTGCAGATCGTCATAACCCTCTACATTTACCTTACGCTCATCTTCATCATCCTGCAGGCCCAGCCGGGGGACATCACCGACCTGTATATCATGAACCCGAAGATACCCCCGGAGGCCCGTGAGGCGATCAAGCATCAGCTCGGGCTGGACAAGCCTCTCTTCTTCCAATACCTCCAGTATTTGAAGAACATCAGCACCGGGAACCTGGGGATCTCATTCTCGCTCTACCCCAGGCCGGTCTGGGACATCATCAAGGAGCGGCTCCCCCGCACGGTCGTCCTCTTCCTGGTCGCTTACATCATCTACTTCTACCTAGGGTTCCAGCTGGGGAAGATCATCGCCTGGAAGAGGGGCGGCTTCATCGAGTATTCCTCGACGGTGGTAGGGGTCTTCCTCTGGACGGTCTTCACCCCCTGGTGGGGACTGCTCCTGATCTACATCTTCGCCTTCAAGCTGGGGTGGTTCCCCATCGGCAAGTTCATCGATCCGATGATCTGGCGGAACTTCGACATCTCCTCCAACTACGTCTTCAACATGATCTTGCTCGTGGGCGGCGCGGCTACCCTCTTCATCTTCCTGACCTACGTGACCGCCCGCCGGTTCGTCCCGAGGAGGACAGCCAAGCTGGCCACCCTAGGCAGCCTGCTCCTCTCGCTAGGGGTGATCGGCTGGCTGCTCGGGACCACCACGGTCGGCTACCTGGCCATGGACATCCTCCACCACATGATCCTACCGGTCTTTACCCTGACGACGATCGGCTTCGGCGGCTACATGCTCCTGATGCGCGACTCGATGCTCGAGACGATCCGCGAGGACTACGTGATGGCTGCCAAGGCCAAGGGCCTCCCGGACAAGGCCGTTCGGGACAAGCATGCCGCGAGGAATGCTCTTTTGCCGATCGTCACCTCCTTCATCCTGGCCCTAGCCACGGTCGTCGACGGCGGGATCATCACCGAGACGATCTTCTCCTGGCCGGGGATCGGCCTTACGATGCTCAGCGCGATCCTCGAGGAGGACCTCCCCCTGGCGATCGGGGCGTTGGTCTTCACCGGGGTCTTCCTGCTGTTCGCCCACCTGGTGGCCGATATCCTCTATGCTTACCTAGACCCACGGATCAAGTATGGCTAGGAGAGAATAAGATAAGGGAGTTGAGCGTGGGAGATGGAAGCAGCGAGAGTGAGGTATGAGCCGCTATGGAAGGTGAGGCTCCGCCTGTGGTGGCGGAGCTTCCTCACCAACTGGGAGCTCTTCCGTGAGAGCAAGATCGGCCCGATTGGCCTGGGGATCATCATCTTCTTCGGGCTATTGGCGATCGTCTACCCCATCCTGATGGCCACCGTCTGGGACCCCGCGATCTACGATCCGGTCACCGGCTACGACTGGGAGGTCCCCATGCACCCCTCGCCGCCCTCGACCAAGCACCTCCTGGGGACTGACCCCTGGGGGCGGGACGTCTTTGCCCAGTTGACCTACTCGACCCGGGCGGAGTTCTTCCTCGGGGTCTTCGCCGCCTTCATCACGGTCTTCATCGGGACGCTGGTCGGCTCGATCTCCGCCTACTATGGCGGCTTCGTCGATACCTTCTTCATGCGGCTGGCCGACGTGGTGATGCTCTTCCCGATGCTCGCCTTCCTCATCGTCCTCTCCGCGATGATGGACCTCAACTTGTATAGCTTGGCCGTCGTCATCGGTATCATCGGCGGCTTCGGCGGGATCACGATCATCCTCAAGTCGCAGGCCCTCTCGGTCAAGGTCAAGCCCTACATCGAGGCGGCCAAGGTCGCCGGCGGCTCTCACTTCCACATCATCGTCACCCATATCATCCCCAACGTGCTCCCGCTCTCCTTCCTGTATATGATGTTCAACGTCACCGGGGCGATCTTCACCGAAGCGGTCCTCTCCTTCTTCGGGCTGCTCAACATCCAGATGAGCTGGGGGATCATGGTGGAGATGGCCAACATCTCCGGGTATCTGATCGGGGAGAACGTCACCCGCTACTGGTGGTTGTTCTGGCCGGCCTCGCTGTCGATCACCCTGCTCTGCTCGGCCTTCTACCTCGTGGGCCGGGGGATCGACGAGATCGTCAACCCGCGCTTGAGGAAGCGGTAAGCTGGCTAAGGAAGTGAGAGGAGAAGGAGGAAGCGGTCGATGGCGCTGCTAGATGTGCAGAACCTGACGATGCACTATACGACCAAGAAGGGTGACGTCCAAGCGGTCGATGATGTGAGCTTCTCCCTGGAGCAGGGGGAGGCCCTCGGTTTGGTGGGCGAGTCCGGCTGCGGGAAGACCTCGGTCGCCATCTGCCTGCTGAAGCTTCTCCCGGATAACGCCAGGATCCTGGGCGGCCACATCTACTTCAAGGGCCAGGACCTTGTGCCCCTCCCGGAAGGTGAGATGCGGAAAGTCCGCTGGAAGGGGATCTCGATGATCTTCCAGGCGGCGATGAACTCCCTCAACCCGGTCCACCGCGTCGGCGACCAGATCGTCGAGGCGATCCTGACCCATGAGCAGATCAGCGAGGAGGCAGCTCGCGAGCGGGTGGTCGAGCTCTTTAAGCTGGTCGGGCTCGACCCCGAGCGGATGAACCACTACCCCCATGAATACTCCGGCGGGATGAAGCAGCGGGCGATCATCGCGATGGCGCTGGCCTGCAACCCCGATATAATCATAGCGGATGAGCCGACGACCGCGTTGGATGTGATCGTCCAGGACAAGATCCTCCACGAGATGGACGCCATCCGCAAGAAGCTCAACATGGGGATGATCTACATCTCCCATGACATCGCGGTGATCGCCGAGGTCTCCGACAAGATCGGGGTGATGTATGCCGGGAAGCTGGTCGAGTTCGCCGATACGGTGACGATCTTCAAGCGACCAGTCCACCCCTACACCTATGCGCTGATGCACGCCTTCCCCTCGATCAAGGGGGAGAAGCGCGAGCTGCAGTCACTCCCGGGCGAGCCACCCGATCTCCTGAACCCGCCGAGTGGCTGCCGGTTCCACCCCCGCTGCCCCTACGCCACCCCGCAGTGCGAGCGGGAAGAGCCCAGGTGGGAGGAGCTCGAGCCGGGACACTTCGTCGCCTGCTGGAATCCCCTGAAATAATATTGAATTGAGGAGCAGCAATGCCCGGCCTCATTAAAGAGGTGATCGCGAGTGGTAACGGAAGTCAAGACTGAAACGTTGGTAGAGGTCCGAAACCTCAAGAAATACTTCCCCGTATCGCGGGGCCTCTTCAAGAAGGTCAAGAACTACGTCCACGCTGTCGACGATATCAGCTTCACCATCAAGCGAGGCGAGGTCCTGGGCCTGGCTGGCGAGTCCGGCTGCGGGAAGACCACCACGGGGAAGCTCCTCGTGCGGCTGGAAGACCCCACCGACGGGAGCATCTACCTCAACGGCGTGGATATTGCTACCTTAGAGGGGAAGGAGCTGAAGCGCTTCCGCCGGAATGTGCAGATGATCTTCCAGGACCCCTACGAGTCGATGAACCCCCGGCTGACAATCTACGATACGATCGCTGAGCCACTGGCGGTCCAGAAGATCGGTAACATCATCGAGCGGCAGGAGCGCGTCGCGGAGATGCTCCGGCTGGTGGGGCTCACCCCGCCGGAGTCGTTCCTCTTCCGGTTCCCACACGAGCTCTCCGGCGGGCAGCGCCAGCGGGTGGCGATCGCTCGTGCGATGGTCCTCAACCCGGCCTTCATCGTCGCCGATGAGCCGACCTCGATGCTCGACGTCTCCATCCGGGCGGGGATCATGAAGCTGATGCTCGACCTGCGGGAGAAGTTCGAGATCAGCTACCTCTACATCACCCACGACCTGGCGGTGGCACGCTACATGTGCGACCGGCTGGCGATCATGTATCTGGGGAAGATCGTGGAGATGGGCGAGACCGAGGAGGTGCTGCAAAACCCGCTCCACCCTTACACCAAGGCGCTCATCTCCGCGGTGCCCGTCCCTGACCCCACCTACCGGCGAGAGCCGCTCGAGATCAAGGGGATGATCTCACGTCCGATCGACCCGCCGCCGCGCTGCCGGTTCTATGACCGCTGCCCTATCGCCACCCCGCGGTGCGAAGAGGATCCCCATCCGCCGCTGGAGGACAAGGGCGGCGGCCACCTAGTCGCCTGCTACGAGGTCTAGCTCAAGATGGCGAGGAAGCTAGCCTGGTGCGGGCTCATCCTACTGACTGCCCTGCCGGTGTGGGTGCTGTATGAGACCGACACAAACTACCTGGAGTTCATCAAGGGCACGGGCCAGATCCAGATCGTCATCCACCAGGGGGAGCTCGAGCTAAGCCCGGATGCGGCGGTGATCGACTTCATCGCCCAGATCACCAACCCCTCGCCGCTGGAGATGTGGGTCGAGGCGATGAACTACCACGTGAGCATCAACGGCCAGCCGGCGGGCTACAGCTACATGCCGGAGGCCCGCCCCGGGGAGCTGGCCGTCCCCCCGGGGGAGACCCGCAAGATCGCCCTCCAGGTGAAGCTGCAGGCTGACTACCTGAAGCTCTTCCTCCAGAGCTGGGAGGGGGGCGAGGGCAAGGGCGAGGGCGAGGGCGAGGTGGTGGTGAACATCAGCGGGCGGGCCCGGGTCGGCTTCGATATCGGCCGCTCGGGGATGAAAGCCTTCTATCCCTTTGGGGGGATCATCTGGAGCGGCGGAGC
>Ga0190286_1000685_pt1 | contig 13557 bp, 14 predicted proteins | sample 48691834_MG_FD_183241 | JGI IMG/M metagenome (GOLD analysis project Ga0190286, IMG submission 183241) | Hydrothermal vent microbial mat bacterial communities from Southern Trench, Guaymas Basin, Mexico - 4869-18-3-4_MG | ecosystem: Environmental > Aquatic > Marine > Hydrothermal vents >... | reverse complement strand
GGAGATCCTTCAAAGACTTGACTTCATCCACGCCGAGCCTCTCAGATTTTATGAGGGAGCGGGCTTCAAGATCATTCATCAATATGTAGTCGACGAGACCTCTAATCTTAAACGCCTTTCTCGGATCTTCTAAGGCTACTCCTTCTAAATCCATGCTCGTCGAGATGCTCCACGTCTTCGCAGATCTCAGCAATCTAATGCATGACTCTCCACAATCGTCATTTAGCATCATATAACCTGATAGATGTAGGTGTCTCACATCTCTCAAGGCTTCAAGCTCATCTCCCCTAAGCCTGTAGGCCGCGTTAGCACCTCTAGCGCATATCAGGGTTCTCTCCCCACTTGGATCTATCAAGACTACACTTATCCCCGTTGACTCTCCCTCAATCCTCCTAACATACGTCACATTAACCCCGCTTCTCCTAAGCTCTCTAAGGGCTAGGTCCCCGAACCCGTCTTCTCCAACCGCTCCGATTAAGGCCGTTGGAACTCCAAGCCTCGCGAGGGCTGAGGAGAGGTTTCCGCCGACGCCGCCATAGGAGATGATCATCCTTCTAAGGGCTATCGAGTCACCCGTCTTCAGACTCCTATCTATTCTGAAGATGAGATCTATGTTTATGTCGCCTAAGATTAGGGCTTGGATACCTCCTATCACGCGCCCCCCATCCTAATCCTCCGCACCACTTCCATAAGCCTCCTAACCCTCTCGGGGTCGACTGGGTTCTGGGTTATCCCCTTAACCTTGAAATATGTTCCTACTATCGCTCCATCAGCATACCTCAACAACTTCTCAGCGTTCTCGGCTGTCAACCCGCTCCCAATTATGACCGGAGTCTCCCCAACCACCCCCTTAACCCTCTTAACTAAATCGACATCAGGCTCAGATCCAGTCATCCTACCGGTTACGATCAAAGCGTCGGCGAGATAGAAGTCGGTCCAGATCGCGTGGGTCTCGGGATCTATTCCAGAGAGCATGACGGCGTGCTTCTTATAGACGTCCGCGAAGAACCTTATATCCTCCGCGTAGAAGGCTTTCCTCAACCTCATCAAGTCCGCCGCATTCCCATTATCGATCTCCCCAGTATCCCAGATTATTGCCCCGGTGTAGAGGCATACTCGAATGAACTTCGCTCCAGCGGCCTTAGCTATTCCGAGGGCTATCCTCCCACCATTATGGATCGAAGTTATCCCAACTGGGATGTCGAATGATTTTACTATCTCCCTCGCCGCGACCGCGTGCGCCGCAATCTCCTCGGGCGGAATCCTCCTACTCGCATAGTATGGTAGATCCCACATGTTCTCAACTATCAACCCATCAACCCCATTCTCGACTAGGATCCTCGCATCCCGCAGGGCATACTCGATCACATCATCCATGCTCCATCCCTCATAGGCCGGCGCTCCTGGAAGCGGTATTAGGTGAACCATTCCTATGATCGGCTTATCAACTCCGAATAGCTCTGATAGATCTCTTAGACGTTTCGAGTAGAATCTTCTAGCCCACTCCGGGATTAGATCATCGATACTTGGACGCATATTTCATCACAGACCATAATCCACGGGAGTCCATTAATAATTTTTCTTTTTAACGAGTCTAGCCTTCTTGATCTTGAGGAATCCTCTATCACCTCTCCAATCTACCTCCGCCTCAAGAACTTCGATCCGATACTTGAAGATCGGGGCGTCGAGGACGAAGGTTTCGAACTCTCCTCCCTCTCCAGCCAGATTTATCCCAAATCTATCCGAGATCTTCCTAAGTTCTTCAACTAGAGATGGAGTTAGACGAGCCCCTAGAAACTCTTTCCCCAGACCCGCGGCCGCGACGCCAGTTATGATTACCTCGAATCTATCATCGATGATCTCTTGGAGGATTGTTAGCGGGTTCATGCCCCAAAGCGGCGCGAATAGGTTGAGGTCATCTCTCTCACATACTTCCTTGAAAGCCTTTAGCTGAAATCTGCTCGCAATCGCCCCAGCTATCACTCCATCGACTATCCCAGAAACTTTTTCGATCAATCTTGTTAAGGCAGAGACCTCCTCAATCTTGCCGATCCCGCATCTCTCCACGAACTGATGCTTCTCCATAGCCTCAGCCTGAAGCCTCGTGAGCTCGATATTCGGATAATGGAAGTAGAGGGACTCATCGCTCCTCGGGAAGATCGTTAAGAGGTATTCGACATCATGTCCACGCCTCTCCATTAAGTAGATTGCGTAGGTCGAGTCCTTTCCACCGCTGAAGAGGGCGGCGAGCCTCAATCCAAACCACCAATACATAGACGATAAATTAATGGTTTCGAGGTCGATTAAACACCCTCTATTGACAGAACCGCTGATAGAATGCGCATGTAGAGGAACCGGAAAAAGGGGAAAGGAGCTGGTTAACTTCGGTGTTCCTAGCCCATGCTGAAAGCCATCGAATAGGACTTACGGCATTGGATTATGCCAACCTTATTAGACTCACTAGCTCGTCTCCAATTCTCTTCATCTCGTCAAAAACCCTCACATACTCATCAATCAGGGTGTATGTCTGTTTGCACTTGCGGAAGTCTGTTAAAGCGCGTAGGCTTGCGGTGTAAAAATGTAAATCTTAAATATAAAAATTGACACCTATGGCCGGGATGTATGACGCCATCTCTTATAAGATCCTTCAAGCCTTGAAGAGGTCTGAGGTGTTGAGATTCAGCGATCTTAAGGCGATAGTCAAGAATCCGAGAACCCTCACGCTCAAGTTGAAGAAGCTCCAGAAGCTTGGGCTCGTTAGGAGGGGGGCTGAGGGCTATAAGCTGACGGAGAGGGGGCTGAGGGTTGAGAAGCTCTTAGAGGAGCTCGGTGAAGCCTTGGAGGAGTCCGGCTTTGAGGTCAAGAACGTTGAGAGGATACCTCATGCCTATTTTGCGCCCGTGATCAAGCGATATTGCGAGCTACTCAAAGATGCGCTCGGAGAGAGGCTGATCAGTGTGATGCTCTTCGGCTCCGTGGCCCGGGGAGATTGGGACAAGGATAGCGACATAGACGTCATCATCGTGGCCAAGGGTTGGGGAGATAAGCCCGTCTGGGAGAGGATTAAGGAGCTTATAAGGGCTATGAACTTGCTTAAACAAACCCCAGAATACCTCGAGGCTGTGAGAATGGGCTACTGGCCCGTAATCCAAAACTATCCACTAAGCCCGGATGAGGCGAGGAGATTTAAGAGAATATACCTAGACGCCATAATCGATGGGATAATCCTCTATGATAGGGAGGGTTTCTTGGAGAGCGTGCTTGAATCCCTTAGGAAGAGGCTTGAGGAGCTAGGCTCCCATAGAGTGGTCTTGCCGAATAGAAGATTCTACTGGGTCTTAAAGAGGTTGAGGGCTGGAGAGGTGATCGCCCTTGAGTAGGATGACCAATATCGACCTCTCAGCCTCAGCTTTAAGGCGGGCTAAGAGATGGCTTAAAGGCGCTCTAAGAGCCCTAGAGGATGAGCGGTGGGACGACGTTGTCTACTGCTCGCAGATGGCTGTGGAGCAAGCATCTAAAGCTGTCCTCATAGCCCTTGGAATAGACTACCCTAGGGAGCATGATGTGAGCATGGCCTTCAAGAAGCTATCTGAGATAGATGGCATCCCTAGATGGTTTACGGCCATGGTAGATGAGCTGGCGGAGAACATCTCCACGCTGGCCCAGCTAAGGGGGTTGGCGGGCTATGGATATGAGGAGGGGATCGACGCCGACTACTTCAAAGACTATGCTCCAGAAGCCTATGAAAGAGCCAAGAAGCACTATAATGCATGCCTAAGACTGCTAACAGAACTATACAAGCTAAAGATCAATTAAGTAAATGCTCAACCAGCTTCAAGGCTTTCACTGCTCTTTTTGAGATTCCGTGCTAATGGACTTTGTGAGCAATTTGTCTCCTCATACCTCGGAAGGGATTTGGGAGCCGGCTATGCATGAAAGCCTCTTAAAATAGGAAAACTACCACCATCATGGACTCCTGACATAGAAGGGAGTCATGGGATCATGGGCAAGGCTTTCGCAGTCATCTACTCGGAGAGGAAGCCCAAGGCTGTTGAGGCCGCTAAGAGGGTCTTAGAGATCCTTGAGAGGAATGGGTTGAGGGGGGTGATGATGAATGCTAGGGAGGCTGTGGAGAAGAAGATTCCATCGGACACGGAGATAGTGATGGCGTTGGGAGGCGATGGAACACTTCTAAAAGTGATAAACGCGATCTCAAATGACGCCGCAATACTTGGAGTGAACTTCGGCCATGGAGGATACTTGATGGAGGTTGAATCGAATATGCTTGAGGAATCGCTCGAGAAGCTTATCGGCGGCGAGTATTGGATCGAGGAGGCCATGATACTCTATATCAAGCTGAATGGTAGATTTGTTGGAAAAGCGTTAAACGAGGCATATGTCTCATCAACCCAGCCTGGAAAGATCCTCGACTTCAAGGTAATCCAAGAAGGAGTTAAGCTCATCGAATTCCATGGAGATGGCTTGATAATATCGACCCCAACTGGCTCGACAGCATACGCATACTCGGCTGGAGGCCCAATACTCGATGATCGATTAGAGGCCGTGGTCTTAGCGCCCGTATGCCCCTTAACCGATGTCAGGCCAGTCGTCCTCTCGATCTCCAGACCAATTAGGGTCGAGGTCTTAAGCGAGGGAGATGTGCAAGTATTGATAGATGGGTGGATTAGATGCTCGGCTGGATCGGAGAAGGCTGTTTTAGAGGTTGGGAGGTCGGAGAGAACCGCTAAGCTCATTAAGCTGACCGACGAGCGAGGGTTTGAGAGAAGGATTAGGAAGAGGCTTGGATATGAGGGTTAAGGTCTTAGACTCAACCGCGCTATTCATAGGATTCACCGAGGGAGGCGAGGCCGAGCTTGTAACGTGTAGAGAGGTCTTAGAGGAGGTGAAGTATGGTGGAGGCAAGTTTAGAGCTGCGGCCATTCGAGGAGGTGGGCTCGTGAAGATACTTGAGCCGAGCGAGGATTATGTTGAGAGGGTTAGGGAGTCGGCGCTGAGGGCTGGAGAACACGATCTATCTGAAACCGATATGAAGCTATTGGCCTTGGCCTTACAGTTATTCGATGAGGGAGCAGAGGTCTCGATAATCACCTCAGATTACTCGATCCAAAACCTAGCCGAGATCATGGGATTAAAGGTGGAGCCAATCCTCCACAGAGGTATAAGGAAGGTGATCAGGTGGACGGCATACTGTGAGATGTGTGGATGGAGAGGCGAGGCAAGACCTGGAACACCTTGTCCGAGATGTGGTGCGAGGCTTAAGAGGAGGCCGAGTGAAGAGGTGTCGAGAGAGGATTGAGGATAAGGATTCTCTCCGAGCTACATGATCGAAGGATTCTTGAGAGGGTTGCAGAGGCATTGAGGGAGGTCTATCGGGAGGATGTGAGGATAGAGTTCGTCGACCGACTATTCGACGAGACATTCCTAAACCCTTCTAGAGGTCAATACGATGCGTGGCCGATAGTTCAAAGCTATAGGAGTGTAAGGGCGGATGACGAATATCTCCTCCTAATCACCCTCAAAGATCTATACACTGCAGGCCTAAACTACGTCTTCGGGCTGGCTTGGCATGGAGTCGCAATAGTATCGACCCATAGGCTTAACCAAGAATTCTATGGACTGGAACCCGATCGAGAGTTATTTGTTGAGAGGCTCATCAAGGAGGCCGTCCACGAGCTCGGACACCTACATGGATTGACCCATTGCTCGGATAGGAGATGCGTCATGGCCTTCAGCAACTGGATAGGCGACACAGACTATAAGTCATATAAGCTTTGTAGTAGATGTGAGAGGAAGCTTAAGCCATCGAGATCTAAGACCTGATCACAAACTCGCTTGAACCACGCTCTCCCTCAGCTTTTTGCGCTAATTGGCTTAAAACCTTCTTCACCACAGATCTTGAGAGGACTCCCGCCTCGATCAAGTTCACTATCGAGTTAGGCGACGCCTCCCCCGAAACCTTCCCAATATTCCCCTTAACCTGCCTCCAGATTAGATGCGTGTTCCCGCTCTTAGATCTATAGATTATCCCCAAGATCTCCAAGGCCTTAACGAACCTAATATTCCTTATAGTTCCCAGATCGAGCTTTGAGACCGCCTCGACATAAATCCTACCCTCAGACGCATCCCTCTCCGGAAATATGGTCGGGTCATTCAGATAGCCTTTGGGGATGAAGGAGAAGCATGTGTTAAGTATCAGGAAGCGGCGGAATCGCTCAAGCGTCGTCCTAACTTCTATCCTCACCACCAGCCCAACACCGCCCCTTCCTCGAACAAAACCCTAATCTTAACATGGGTAAAAGCACCTAATAATTCTTCATCATAATAATCGATGGAAACCCTTCATGGCCGTGAATATATCTGAGGCTTCATCGATAGAGTTTTGCCGAAGATCTTCAAGTAATACTTTCCAATATCCAAGATCTGGCGGCGCAGAGATCCATGCCATAACGTTAATAATCAGCTTGGATTCGAGTGGTTGAGGAATGGGTGTAGAGGGCAAGCAGGCCGCCGAGCTCTTGGGCAGAGGTGGGGTTAGGCGCACCTATATTCGAGAAGTTATCTTGGAGAACTTCATGAGCCACGAGTATTCGAGGATCCCCCTAAAGCCTGGGATGAATCTGATAACTGGGCCTAATGGGGCTGGAAAGTCCTCAATCCTCCTCGGGATAGCCGTGGCCCTAGGCCAAACCTACACGGATAGGAGCGAGAGGCTGAGCGACCTGATCAGGAGGGGTGAGAAGGCCGCTAGGGTCACGGTGATCTTCGATAACATGGAGGTCGATGGGAAGAGGCCGATACCATGGCTTAACTCCGATCAACTCGTCATAACTAGGTATCTGAAGAGGAGTGGAGACTACTGGCATTACGTGAACAATAGGCTTAAGACGAAGGCCGAGGTCGAGCACCTCCTCCAAAGGCTTGGGATAAACCCGAACAACATGCTGATAATAATGCATCAGAACATGATCGAGCAGTTCGCCGCGAGGAGCGATGTAGAGAAGCTCAAGATGGTTGAGGACGCGGTTGGAGCATCTCACTTCAGGCGGAGGATAATCGAGGCAGAGGCGAAGCTTAGAGACATCCAAGCCCAGGAAAAGAGCTTGAAGAGATCACTGCAGGAGGCGAGGGCGGCGGTCGAGTATTGGAGGGAGGAGTATGAGAAGTTATTGGAGAGGAGGAGGCTCGAGGATGAGAGGAGAAGGCTTGAGCTCGAGTATGCTTGGGCTCTCGTCTCCGAGGTCGAGGCATCGATAAAGAGGATTCAGGAGAGGATCGAGGGCTTAAGGATCAAGGCGAATAAGCTCTCAGCCGAGGCAGATTACCATGAGGCCGAGGCGGTTAGACTCCGCTCAGAGCTTCTAAGCATGTTTTCAAGGGTGGCTGGTGGGGGACATGTAGATGTTCAAGAATTCGAGAAGAACCTCGATCTACTACTCGATGAGAGGGTTGAGGCCGAGATCTCAAAGTTTAAGCTAAGGTTAAATGAATCCGAGATCAGGAGACTCCAATCCGAGCTTAAGAGGCTTGAATCGGATCTAGCCGAGAAGAGGAGGAACGCGGTCGCGCTCGGTGAGAGGGTTGAAACCAGGGCAAAGCCTCAAGACATACTCGAGGAGATCAAGGTGATAAACCTCAAGATAGCCTCGCTCGGAGAGGTCTTGGAAGAGGCCGAGGACATGTATCTAGTCGCGGACTCGAGGTATCGTGAGACCGAGATAAGGTCTAGGGAGGTCGAGGAGAATCTACGCAAAGCGCTTGAGGAGGTCGAGTATAGGAAGGAGCTTTGGAGAAGGTTTCTAAGAGAGTTGATGAAGGAGGTTGAGCCCCAATTCAACTCGATCCTCTCAACGGTCGAGGGAACCGGTAGAATCGTGTTGAAGAATCTAGAGGATCCGGAGAAGGCGAGCATAGAACTCTACGTCGGATTTAGGGGGACTGAGCCCATGCTCCTAAACGCCCACACCCACAGCGGCGGCGAGAGGATAGTCGGAACCCTCGCATTCCTCCTAGCCCTCCAAAAACACGTAAAGTCCCCGTTCAGGGCGGTCGACGAATTCGACGTCCACCTCGACCCACTCAACAGAGAGAGGATGATGAAGCTCTTAATCTCAACCGCTGAGAGCGAGGCGAGCACACAATACATCATAATAACCCCGGGAAGATTTCCGGTTGAGGGAGATGTCAACGTGCTACTCGTCCAGAATATTGGTGGAAGATCTATGATAGGATCCTTAGAGTAAGGGTATCGTTAAGGGAATTCGTGTCAATCCTCACCTCACAATATCTCCACATTCAACAAAATCGCCGCAAGTATGGATAGGATGTAAGCGGCTTTATACTGAAAAATAGGATGAGATTGCGCTTCACTTTCTACCAAATTTTTTCAGTGCCTCCTCGTATCCACTCTTCAGGATCCTCATATCGCTCATCAACGATACAAATCTAAATCCCTTTGAGATCATTTCCTCAGCGTTCTTAAGGCTAACCGCATAAATTCCCGGAGCTACATCGTATTCTCGACACGTCTTCAGAATCTTTTCTAATGCTTCTTCAAAAGATGGATTATCGTATTGGGTTGGTATGCTGAGGTTTGTGGTAAGGTCTAGAGGGCCGACAAAGGCAATATCAATGCCTTGAGTTGAGAGGATCTCTTCCAAATTGTCCAAGGCTTTCCGAGTCTCTATCTGGACGACTATCACCCGCTCCTCTCCCTCGAATTTACTATAATAATCTAAGAAACTTCTCTCTCCATATCGAATACATCTCCTAGGCCCAACCCCCCTCAAGCCTCTAGGCGGATAGGATGCATACTTGACGGCCGCCTCCGCCTCCTCTCGGCTACTCACCCATGGCACTATTATCCCCTCAGCCCCGATGTCAAGCGCCCTCTTTATCACGACCATGTCGTTCCATGGGACCCTGATTAAAGGCGTTATCTCCGTGTTTCTGAGCGGCATCATCAAGATCTCTATATCCGAGATCTCCAGCGGCGCATGTTCCATATCAAAAACAAACCAATCGAATGGCAGATCCGAGAGGGCGTCGACCACGTCGGGATGGTTGATGGTGATCCAAGTCCCTAGGGCGAGCTCTCCAGACTTTAAAATCTTTTTTAACCGACCCATGCTCTATTCTAGGAAGCCATCGTTATAATAAACCTTCTAACATGGTTTGCTCGGCGAGCGTCGGGTTAAGAAGAAGGTTAAGAAGCTTAGGGAAACAACATAGGATATGGTGCTGGAACAGGGGAGATGTGGAGGTTTAGAATCCTAAGCAGATTTTGTTTGAAGAAGGGTTTAAACTTGAGTGAGGGCTAGAAAACTATAGAAAAAGAGCAGGCCAAACAGTCTTCTCAAAAGCGCGGAAAAGAATAAATATGGTCAGAGGAGAATAGGCCACGACAAGATGATTTTAATGAACTCTAAACGGTCATTCGAGGTTTACTCTCCAGAAGATCTACGGGCGTTCTGCGAGGAATGTTTTATCAAAGTTGGTGTTTCTGAAGAGCATGCTAAACTGATCGCAGATCACCTCATAACGGCGAGTCTCAGAGGAGTGGATTCTCATGGGATAATTCGGATCCCATACTATCTAGAGGGGATAAGGAAAGAATATGTGAAGCCTAAGGCAGAGATAAGAATATTGAAAGAAACCCCGAATTGCGCTCTGATCGATGGCGGCATGCTACTGGGAATAATCGTGGCGAAAAAGGCGATGGAGATAGCGATTCAGAAGGCTAAGGAATCGGATATAGCTTTAGTCGGTGCGAGAAATCTTGGCCATGTGGGAATGCTCGCTTATTACACGAAGAAAATAGCAGAAGAGAAATTGATAGGCTTGGCGTGCGCAAACGCTCCCGCGAGGGTCGCTCCATGGGGAGGAGCCGAAAAGGTCTTTGGGACGAACCCAATAAGCATAGGGATTCCCGTCGATGATGGCCCACCCATAGTGATAGACATGGCCACTAGCGCGATGGCATCCTTCAAGATCAGAATCGCCCTAAGACAGGGAAAAAAGCTCCCGCCAAACGTGCTCCTAGATAAGCACGGTCGGCCGACTACCGAGCCTAAGGACTATATGGAAGAGGGCGTCTTGCTCCCCTTCGGAGGGCATAAGGGATATGCGCTAATGTTAGTGATCGAGATCTTGGCAAGCGCGTTTATCGGCGGACCGATAAGCAAAGAAGTTATAGACCATTCCTCAACCCAAGGAGGCTTCCTAGTCGCGGCTATTAAGCCGACACTTTTCCGAAACTATGAAGAATATACGAGAGACTTAAAGCGGATCATCCACGAGATCAAGAATTGCAAGACCATGGAGGGCTTCTCTGAAGTCCTTTTACCAGGAGAACCCGAGGAGCGCGTATATAAAGAGAGAAGGCGGAGCGGGATCCCGATAGATCCCGAGGTCTCAAGGTTGCTGAAAGAAGTTGCTGAGAAACTGGATATACCATTTCCGAAGAAGATCTCTTAACTTTTCTCATTGCGATGGTTCATAGAGTTCGGAGAGTTCCATAACACCACGAGCCGTCAAGTAATATATCAGATTCATGCAGGTTCTCGATGGACGACCTAAGCGATGTGGCCAAGAGAGTTGAGCGTATTCAGATTCTTTTTCGAATGTTGGATTTTAGGCTTAAAGGTGGTTTAATGATTGGATGGAAGATTCGCGTATTAGTTACCTCACCTTATTTAAGACTTTTCCCGAGGGCGCTAATATATACCGTAGACTTGATAAGTCTATTAGAGGCGTGTTGGGCAGATCGCTTGGGAGGCATGGCGGATGAGGAAGGTCGTGGTCGCTAGGGAGGAGCTTGAGCGGATAATCAAGTTATGTGAGAATGTCGAGAGGAGGGGGTTAGATCCATTCACCGTAAATGTTCGAGAATTGTTAGAGAAGCTTAGGAGGATTGTTGAGGAGAATCCGGATCTAGATCACTACGTCATCGACGCCGAGACCCTCTATAGGATCTCAGCCCTAATCGCCCTCCAGCATAAATGGCTTAGGGAGAAGGCTAAGGCCCTATTCATCGACGCCCAGATGATCTCGACTAGGCTTGTGGTCATGGATAAGAAGGCGCTCGTCAAGGCATTTCTAAAGGCTTGGCATCCGATAATCTCGCTTGAGCAGATGACCCCTCAAAGGCTTAGGCAGGGATTAGAGCACTTCCTCTCACTCCCACCAAGAGGTGGGGGGAGGGAGTTTGGCTGGAAGATAACCGATAGGGAGATGGAGCTGATTAAGGCCAAGCTTGAGCTTGAGGAGAAGGCGATGATGGAGAAAGTTAAGGCACTCCACCACGAATTGCTTAGGAGGTTTGAGGAGCGAGGGGAGCCATTGGATTACTGGGAGTTCATCAGGGGTGAGAGCTTCGATGAGACATTTGAGCGAGCATATCTCTTAAGCTTCCTGATAACCGATGGATATGTCGACGTTAAGAGGAATCCGTTAAAGAATGAGGTGAAGCTAATACCCCATAGAGAGCAGGTTAAGCGAAAGTCTCCAACCTCCCTCGTCATAAGCTTAGGAGGTGAGGCTGGATGAGCGGGGAGGAGAGCTTTTCAAGAAGGCTTATGATCGCGGCGACCATGCTCCTCTTCAAGAGCCATCGAAGACCCGGGGTTAGGGGCTGGGAGCTTAAGCATAGGCTTGGGAAGAATTACATGAGGGTTATCGACGCCCTAAACTCCAAGCTCAAGCAACTAGGCTTAGAGATCAAGACCGTCTTTGAGGAGGGCGAGGAGAACAACCTAGATAGAGCGAGATTCTACGTGGTCCTATCCCATCCATTGACCATGTCCGACCTAGTCGCTGCTGGGTGGAGAATAGATGAGGTCGCAGCCCTCTCCATAACCCTATCAATTCTATCGAGTAGGGGTGGTAAAGCCCCATTAAGAGATGTCTTAGAGGTCTTGGAGACGAAGTTCCCTAAGTGGAAGGCTGAATCCTATCTTGAGAGAGCGATTAGGAGAGGATACATAGAGAGGCTTGAAGACGATATGTTGACGATAGGCTGGAGGACTAAGGTGGAGGTCGAGCAAAAGGCCCTATTGAAGGCGGTTCTAGAAGCCCGCGAGGAAAAGGAAATAAGATCGGATTAGAATCTTATAGATGCGGCGTGCGGCCTACAGCTAGGAGGGGATGATGCCTCCACCCCTGCTGGCTGAGGTTGATGAGACCCTCGATTTCTGACCCACTCCAACCCTCTAGAATTGGTTGATGGAGCTTTTCGAGAATTCTGGGAATAATATTCTGAGATTCTCCGATCAGATTTCCGGATATTCTAATCACTCCAACATATTCTCCAAGTATTTTTCCGATCTTTCTAGAATGAGAAGAGCTAAAAATCCTCATCCATAGCTAATTATTGGTGGATAGATGTGATGGACATTAAACAGGGTCTTAAGACTATCATCCTCTTAACCATAAACATAACCCTGATCGCAATCCTGATAATAGCTGGATTCATCATCTAAGGGCAGCATCGTTCTCCCGCTCACACATATTTTCACGTTTTCCAGGCTTTAAGCCGCTCCGAGTTGAGGACGCGTAGATGCATGGGCTTTCTTGGGAAACTTCTTTTAGCAGCTTAGGTCTTAATCTCTCCATGGACTCGGAGGGGGCTGAGGGAAGGCAATACTTTCAGAGGATCCTCGAATTAATAGATAAACATCATAGACTGTTCAAATCTGTAATCCCCTTGATAGCTAGCGAGAATATTCCAAGTCCAGCCGTTCGAGAAGCCCTCGCATGTGACTTTGGGAACAGATATGCTGAGGGATGGCCTGAGGAGAGGCTTTACGCTGGCTGCAGATATATCGATGAGGTTGAGAAGATAGCCCTAGAGCTCGCGAAGAAGGTCTATGAGGCGGAGTTCGCTGATGTGAGACCTATCTCTGGGGTCGTGGCGAATCTAGTGGCATACACGGTCTTCGCAAAGCCCGGAGATCTCATGATCGCCCTCCCAATCCCTTATGGGGGGCATATAAGCCATGGTAAGGAGAAGTGGGGTGGAACCGCCGGGGTCGTCAGAGGTCTTAAGGTGGATAGATATGAGTTCGATGAAGAGAACTATGAGATAGATGTAGACGCTACTAGGAGGAGGATTGAGAAGAAGAACTTGAAGCCGAAACTATTCATGCTCGGCGCCAGCGTCTTCCTATTCCCACATCCAGTCAAGGAGATAGCAGAGCTTGCGGCGGAATTCGATGCGAAAGTGGTCTATGATGCGGCCCACGTCGCGGGCCTAATCGCTGGAAAGGTCTTTCAAGATCCATTGAGGGAGGGGGCCGATATGGTGACCCTAAGCACCCATAAGACCTTGGCAGGCCCACAGCATGGAATGGTTCTCTCATGGAATAGATATGCTGAGGAGATAAAGAGGGCGGTGTTCCCAGGACTTCTCTCAAATCATCATCTCCACGCGGTGGCAGGGGTCGCCATAGCCTTGGCGGAAGCCCTCGCATTTTATCGAGAATATGCTCGTAGGATCGTTGAGAATGCTAAGGCTCTAGCTCAAGCCCTGTATGAGCGGGG
>Ga0190286_1000683_pt1 | contig 13563 bp, 16 predicted proteins | sample 48691834_MG_FD_183241 | JGI IMG/M metagenome (GOLD analysis project Ga0190286, IMG submission 183241) | Hydrothermal vent microbial mat bacterial communities from Southern Trench, Guaymas Basin, Mexico - 4869-18-3-4_MG | ecosystem: Environmental > Aquatic > Marine > Hydrothermal vents >... | reverse complement strand
GTCTATTATGGATAAATTCAAACCAGCTTATTGGTCGTCGCGCGTGGAATCAGATTGGTATGGAAAACACAGGAAAGAATTTGAGCGGGACTTGGCGAAATACGGTGATATGTTAATAAAGCCGGACTGCAGCTCACTTGGAGGAGGAAGAGCAAGCCCGAAAGAGAAAGTAGATGAGGTTATATGGAGTGGTGCGACAGGGTGGTTCGAAGGATTCTATGATGGAATAAAAGACGGCACTGCGGGTATGCATGGAACCAGCCAAGCAACACCCACATGTGCTGCAATAATTGCCTGTCTCTTCTCGGATGGCATAGTATCAAATGACTTGGATGTCAAGAAATACTTACGAGAAACATCAAGTGAGTACATAATTCCCGACCCATTAAACACGAAAGAGGACAATAAATATATAGCGAGATACGACAAGAGCGGGGCAACAGGCTGGGGGTTGATGACATTAAAGCGATATAAAAAATAGAATTATTTCCGATTACAAAAATTCAAAATCTAAGGGTGATCCCCCGGCACTCCGCCGTCACAAGTCAATTAGGAGGTGATGAGATGGGGAGATTGGGTGGTCTTTTGCTGGACGTTTACGTGCCGGGGGTTAGGAGGTGAGAAACAAAGATATGAAGGCAAACAGGTGGTCAGCTCTTATCATTGCTGTTCGTGCCCGTGGCAAAAATTTGGAGGCGAGACTGAAAATAGATGCAAGCGGTCAGCTCCTATCATTGCTGTTTAAAAGTAGTAGGAACAGAAGCGAGTGGTCACCTCTTATCGGTGGTGTTCTCTTCAATTCTTACTGACCTGTACCATCCATTCGGGAAATTCATGCTCTCAGCCTTAACGCTTGCTTGTGGGTTTGCCTTTGCGAACCGCTCGACTGATGACCGGAAATCCTCTTCTGTGCCACCAAGTGAAATTCTCGGCAGTGCCAATGCATCTTCGTTCTTGCCCTTCTCTATCCGTTCTCTCCATGCTTTTCGCTGTGCCTTGTAGTATTCTTCTCTTGCCTTCTCTAAATTCTCGCGTGCCTTCTTCACCTCTTCAGGCACTTCGCCCCAGACCCAACCGAAAACTGTGTCTATCAAGTCATCAAAGTAAGTCATGCTCGCGTCACCTCCTGAATCTTCGCGCATTCACATCCTCTATCAAGAGCGGACACATGATTTTCCCTTGCATGACTTCTTTTGATGGTTTCCCTATCACATTCCCGTGCCCGTCAACCAAACGCCACTTTCTCCTCCTCAGCCCCTTATACCAGTAAAAGTTTCTAAACACTTACACATCACCTCCTATTCGTGCGGGCACTCTTCACCCGCTTCTTTTCTTCGCCCGTAAGACTTACCCTCTTGGGTTCTTCTATATGAGCCACGGTAAGGGCCACTACCGTCACGGACACCAGGTCTATCCTTTCCCGTATCGCATCACCTCCTAACATTTTGCCGCTTATGGAAGATGGAAGCGACTATTATTATTTGTTCTCTCTACATAAAAATATCTTTTTCACAGAAGACATCGCCAAGGAAGCCCACCGTTTTAACGGCGGGAGGAATTGACAAACATCTTTTTCCATTTCTTTATCCCTCTCAGTGCAATGTTTCTTGAAGCATTTAAATCCGCATGTATCTCACCGCACGTCTCGCACTTAAATACTTTCCCTCTCCTCACACCTTTATTCCCACATCCTGAGCAAACCGTCGAAGTACCGTGGGCATACACCTCGTCAACAAAGACATTATCCCATAAAAGCTTGCCCTTGAGCTGCTCGTATACTTTTCTAAAAGGTAGCGTGTGGTGCTTGTTCCTGCTGAGCTTATTATTACACAGCATGGCTGTCTTGCGGTTTATGGAGTCCAGTTCTTCTATAAAAACGAACGAACGCGGGTATTGCAGAATGTACTTATACATACTACTAACGACATTTTTGTAGTGGTTCTCAAGCACGTTCCCGAGCTTTTGCCTCGCACCTCGCCTGTTTTTGTTGCTCCAATACTCCACAATACTCAAGAACTTATGAGGGAAGAACTTGTGCTCCAAGGGGTTGCCATTCCTATCCATTACGGCGACGCAATACGCATCGGTATTATAATCTATTCCGATAGCGAACTCTGGAACATACATCTCAAACTCTCTAACGAAAAAAATATTGAGGTAATATTCCCCTCTCCTCCTCATCAGTTCGGCGCCACTTGCCAGCTCCGGAGGATACGTCAAGTTCTTGACAATGCCCGAAATGCTGTTGTTCTTCCCCGAGCCAACGGTGATTCTCACGCTCCCGTCCCCATAGAGATAGTATGATCGGTTTCTTGCGAGCCTGATCGGCAGCTCATTGAACCTCGGTAGCGGGTTGCAAGTCGCCCAAGAAGCTTTAAAAGCCTCTATAACCTTGTCTATGCTGTTGATAATGACCTGAGATGGCAAGGTGTCATACTTCCGCTTCCACTGGTAGTAACAGTACTTCTGTACGACCATCTTGTTGGGATACTTCCTTTTCTCCACGACAAATGCTATATCCTTCATCAATTCGTTAGCTGTGTCATAGAACGCATCGAGTTTCTGCCGTGCGTCATCATCCACTATCAGCTTCCTCGTGCTTGAGACGATAGCCCTGCGCGGTATCCTCTTCTTCTTTGTCATCATTACTAATATGGTGAAGCAGTATTTATATCTTTTTCGGTTGGTGAAGTAAATATTTATATAGAGTGGTAACTATATAATAATAGTTCTCGCCCGTGAGGGCGGGGAAGCCCCTTCCGAGTGAAGGGGTTGGCAGCGTCAACCTGCCCCGCACAATCTCCGATCCGACCATCCTTGCCGCGTGCTGAGCTACCGCGTGGCGATGAGCCCAACCCTGTGAATCCGATGTGGAGTAGGAAGAGTGTTGGGGGAAGGTGCGTGGGTGTGAACGCGGCTGGGGACGGAGAGGGTGCAAGCTCACCTACTCGTAGGTGAGTAGTTGACCTCCTAACAATTATAAATAAGATATACTTAAACATTTATTTTTGGTGCACATTTACACAGTATTTTCACTTCCTATCGAAACTGAAGGCTCTGGGGAGGCGTATTTGCGGATGAAAACCCAATCTACCTCAATAGATGGACTTGTGTCACCCGAATAAATATAAAAATATATCCAAGCATCATAATTTGGTATTCCGTTTCCATCTGAAGGTGTCTTATGTCCTAACAAAGTAGAATCTTCATATCCATAAACATCTGAATCTGTCCAGATTGTTTTAAATCTAATCCAAGTACCCTCTGTCAAAACTACACTACCATGCCAATTATCACCACTCTGTTCAGCCGCAAAATATGGAGTATCGTAATTGTTCCACTTATCATCAAGCGCTATGTAATTTGCATGATCAGCTTCGCCACTATCTTTTTTATTCAATCCAGCCATTCTTGTATTATTGTGCTTAATTTTCATTTCAAGAGCTATCGAACTGCTATAACCATTCCAGTAATCTATTGAATGTATCTTCTGTGTTGGTGAATTCATAGTCATAATTGAGTTTGAAATGCTCGGTTTCGAGCCAGAATAAACACTCCACTTACAATCTTGGGCAAGAGGATAATCTTCAAAATTAGCATAAACATCCGAATCTCCAGTGTCTGGATTCTCGCACCACACAGCAATTAACTTAGACGAATTAACAAACTCAAGAGAAGGATAATAACTAACTGATTGACCTGTTACAACTGTCTTAACATAGCTCCAATTAGCACATTCGTCTGTACTTTCGTAAATTACCAATTCTCCCCCAGTTGTTGAATATGCTGCTAAGATTTTATCATCAGATGCTCGAATTAAATCTATTGGCGTTTTAAACGGATTTTGGAAATCATTCTCGTCAGATAAAGAAGACCATGTATGGCCATAATCTGTTGATTCTGTCTTTTTGTAGATATAAGGCGATGAATCGTCTCTTACCAAGCCATACACTTTACCTGAGAAAGACCCTCCTGTTTTTACTTCTATAATTGAGAATTCGTCCCCATAGCTATCAGAAACAGTATATTCCGTCCAAGAGTCTCCTCCATCCGAAGACTCTACAACATAGACATGCCCAGAGCTCACTTTGTTATAAATAGGTACAAGTAACTTACCATTACTTAGTAAAATAGGACGACCTCTCGTTGCCCGTATATTGCCACTTGAAAGAGCGATTTTATCACTCCACGTCTGTCCACCATCTGTCGATTTTCGACAGTAAGCATAGTAATTACTACCATCATAAGTGTTATAAACTACAAGAATAGTCTCTGTTCCATTATTATCAAAAATAATTATATTGGGATTTCTCTCATCTATGTTCGCTTCATCAGCAACAGTAGTTTCACCGCTCCAAGTCTGTCCACCATCCGTGGATTTTCTAATTACAATTCTTCCAGTAGAATCAAAACCATGTGTTTCACTATCAGATGTCCTATAAACTACATAGAGAGTTCCATCAGATGATTTTGCAACAGCTGGCCATGCTTCGTACTTCCCACTTATATTAGATATTGCTACATCTCCCTCTGTATCAACAAAGGAATCCGTTTCAAAATCATCGAAAAACTCAAAGACACTATCGCCATCACTAAGAGAACTTAGGGAAGAGTTACCGTAATACATATAAATCACAGTAGAGGAATTCGCGGGTATGGAAGCCACTTTCACCCATACTTTTGCACTTTCATTAACAGCATCCCAGTCTTCAATCCAATACGAAAGAAAATTACCGCTTGCGTCAGTGAATCTTATGTCTTCACCGTTTGTTTGAGCGTGAGAGAAATCGAAATTCGTGCTGTTGAGTTCCACAAGTACTTGATAGTTTGTTAAGTTGTTGCCCGATTGCTCCGTTATCGTGACAGGGCGCCGATACTTGAAGTTGCGTTTAACGAAAAAGCCAAGTGACTGTATATCTGTGAGTTCCCAACCCTCCGCGGACGCCACGCTTTTTATATCCTCTAACTCCAGTGCGGGATTGATGATTTGTGATTTTATGTCTATCATGCACTTCTCTCGAGCACCAATACTAAGAGGCTTGCAGGCACTACTTGTCCGTTGCCAGCAACGGTCTTCCGGAATGCCAATACTTCACCTGCCGATACGCTCGCATTTGAGATTGTGCCAAAACTCGTGTAGTCGTATGCGGACACTGCCGAATCGAAATTCTTACTTACAAGCGAGGTAGTGCCCGTCCCGTCCGTGCCCTTGTTCCGCACTTCCAAAATCGCATAATTATCTGCCTGCCCAAATCCTTCATCGGGCACTATGCCCGCGTCTATTACCGTAACCGCAGTGTTTGCATAGAATGCTGCCCGTTCCCATGTGTCCCCGGCTGCACTGTCCGCCGATATTCTTATTCCAACAGTAAATCGCTTGGTGTTCGTATCGAGTTTTGCATAGGTTATGAACCCATCTGCCATTTTCGCTCTTCCTGTCGCGTCTGCGGACAGACACCCGTCCGCGAGCTCGCTGGCATTGATAAGTGGTGTGGTTCTCCTCCCGTCCGTGCCGCTCCATTTCGTTCGCACTGCCGATGCGTCTTCGTCATAAATTTCAATATAGCCCGCGTTCTCTCTTACGGAGAGATCCTTCGCGCTCGTTTCTGTTCCCTCTAAACGAATATATGGCGAACTCCCGCTGATATGCCAGTAATTGTTGCCCGCACTGATCGTTTCCGTGCCCACTTTTATGTTTTTCACTCTTGCATCGTTCACATGTAACTTCTTAATGCGCAGTTCATCTGCGGCACTGAGTATATGTGCAAGAATCCTTGCAACCCCTCTTTTGAGCATTTTCTTTTTTCACCCCCTACAAACCGAACAGTATAAAACGCCCACCGTCTTGGATGGTCAGCGAGCCATTAATCGTGAATTCTTCCCCTGGCGGTAAAATGACCGTCATACATTCACCGCTACTGATTGTAAATGACTCGCCCGCATTAATCGTGAGTCGCTGTTTCACGATACCCGTGACTGATATTGCTTGTTCAGCCTTACCGTCTTTGATGAGGCAACCGTCAATTGTGACCCCAGAATCGATCGTTTTCTCGTTGATTGTGTCGGTTTCCAACACATCGAGATGACCGTTAGTCGCATAGATATGAGACCATCTTTTACTCGATATGCCCAGCTTGATATCATTATCGTCGTGCGGAAAGAATTCGCCCAGTATATTTAAATGTAAGACTTTGAAAGTACTATCTTCCTGAACACCCCACATTAATTCAGTGGCAAATGTTGGTGCTGCCTTGTAAATCACGTAATAAATTTGCATATCATATCCACTCTTAATAGACCGAGCGCGAAAACCTACATTGGAATATGTGTCATTGCGATTTTCTATGAGTTTGTAACCATCACTATCACAATATTTTAAAATTCCTGAATATGGACCTGCTATATCGCCGTTCCAATTCGTTATATTATGTGTTCCTAAGTCCAAATCGCCAGTCATCGGCACCGAACCGTCTTTCTTGAGTATCTCCGAACCTTGTATACCGTCCACTGTGTCTGCGTCCTCTGCACTATCTACTTTCTGATTCTCATTCGTATCATATACCTTCTTCCGCATCACATCGGGCACGTAGCCCATTTTTCCTCCTCCTCACTCAGCCGACTTAGAATATGTACCAGTTCGTACCGTCACTGACATATTCGTAAGTTTCATACTGTTTTGAGATCGTGTGTGAGCTTGCGCCATCAATTGTCTCGGTTGCAGATGGTGAAACTGTAACGGTGTTCGTGCTCGCATCTGTCTTCTTCACTCGCACTTTCGCACCCGATGATGGTGATGGGAGAGTAATTGTAACTCCTCCGCTACTCGCATCTACAAGCACTATATCGCCATCAGAAGCAGTGTAGTTCGCACTTTGTGATGTTACATTCCAGCCTCCAGGAGCAGTTGCCCATACAGGATTTGCGCCCGCACCTTGCGTTTTTAGGAACTGACCTGAAGATCCCGCTGGCAATCTGACAATATTACTGCTGGCGTCAACATAGAAGATGTCTCCCTGTGCGATATCAGACGGAATCTTGAAGATATTGTCGGCAGAAACACCGGGTTCAGAGCCACAGAGTTTCGATGCGTCCGCGGCCTTTCCGTCCTTAATCAGACAGTTGTCGATGGTCACACCGGTATCGGACTGTCTCTCATATATTGTGTCTAAGTAGGCGTTCTTTGTGTACAGAACCTCGAAGGGCAAGGCCGAGGAACCGATCTGCTTGTTGCTACCGCCGGGTGTTATGATGTTTACATAATCGAGAGTGTGATTTTTCAGATCGATCGTATCTTCGCCCATAAGCTCGTACACAACATGCTCCGTGTCGCTACTGTCATAGTAGATGAACTGTAGTTTTGTCCCAGTACGCTTTATCTTAAAGCGATTTGCTGCATTCGAGGTGTCAAACAGGTGTATGGTATTGTCGCCACTGTACTTCAACTCCAGTCCGACTTCAGATTCAGCCTTGAGTTTCGCCACGACAGCATTCCACGATTGCGACAGATCGGGTCTGAAGACGGTAAAGTCGCCATCTATGTTCAGTAGCTGAATGTCCTCGTAGCCAGTCGCTCTCAGGTTGAGCTTCGTGACGTTCTTGATGTTCTTGTTGCCGAGATCGAGGTCGCCTGTCATTGCCAGCGACCCGTCCCGCTTCAGTAGCTCGTCACCTTCGATACCGTCGAGCTTGTCAGAATCGTCAACGAGGTTGTCCTCATTTGCATCGTAGGTCGGCTTCAGCATCCATTTCGGGTGGTATGCCATTTCACATCACCGCTATTTTTTACTCCTATTTTTATATTAGGTTTTGTAATATATAAAGTTTCATGTGTAATATAAAGTTTTATAGTCATAGTATATACCAATTTGTTCCATCACAATAAAACTCATAAGACTCGTATTGCGTTCCCAGTGTGAATGTTGTATTTCCATCTATGTTCGCGGTTCCTGCATCGACGGTAACATCGTTTGTAGACGAATCAACCTTCTTAACAGCGACTCGTGCGTTTGCTGAGGGTGATGGTAATGTGATTGTAATCGCACCTGAAGAGGCATCGGCGAGCACGAACTCATTTGTAGATGCAGTATAGTCTGCGGAGACATGCTTTAGTGTCCACCCTCCACTCGGAGGCACATCGGAAAAAGTTAAACCGTCCTCCTCGGCTTTAACACTAACAAACTTGGAAGCGTAGCCTTCGTATGAGTCGGGTGTGTCCGTAAGCTGTCTAAATTTTTCTGGCTTTCTCTTCGCCAGCGAGTATGATATGATATCAAAGGGCATTTTTCATCGCCTCCTAATGTAAGAGTATCTTCCATGCATCCACCGTGACCGCTTTAGAACTGTCTTTATTGGCGATTTGTATCCGCATATTGTCACTAAACACGGGAATCAAAACCGTTCTCTGTCTTGTTGCTCCCGCTGAAAATGTCAAATCTTCATAGTTACCGGCATCTTCAGCATCTTCTTTTGAATCGAAATCCGAACCATCGGGTGAATACAGCCATCTCACCCTGACTCCAGCCGTTGCAGAAGCGTCATAGGTAGCTTTGACAATCATTATTATGGCTGAATACCCATCCAGTCCCGACACATCTATGTTCTCCGCGCCGCTTGCCGCTATTGATTTTGCTGAAAATAGTTGAGTGGCTGCTGTCCGTGCAGGCTTCAGTGCATCTCTCAGTTCTAAAATATTTGCCAAGAATTTATTCCCGGGCATGAGAGGTATCGGGCCCCCTTACTAATTATATAAAATGTTGCTATATAAATGTTGTACTCCATATATTATACTCCACATACAAACTTATATTCCACATCTCTATCAGTCACTGAGTTTTTCGTTCTGCTCACCACCACCTGTTCGTTATAATAAACAAGGATATTGGGTATATTAATTCTACGCTCTTTGATTACACTACCTGTACCTGACCCGGTATCGCAGGTTATATCTGTCCCATCACTTGTGAGTTTATAATATGCAACTACTTGCTCAGAACCAGAAACGCCTACTTTCACTTCGAGTGTGAAGTCGTCATTTGCATTGTTCAGATTGGATATATCAAATATCAGTTGCATCTTGGTTGGTAACGAAATGGGAACGATTGTATCTGATGGATTCGCATCGTTCAATGTGCCCGTGCCAAAATCCGATAGCATCTTTGATTCTATTATCTTGGTCCTTGCGGTGAGTAAGCCGATAAAATCTGCACTAACATTCTTGGTTATATCTTCTGGTCCTTCCAGTACTATCTCCACCTCTTCGCTAAGGTTTGAACAGTTAGTGATCCAGTAAGTCCCCGGGGTTAGCTTCTCTGACGGCCCTACAGACTCCAACGAATTATTAACAAATCGGTATAGGGCAGTAAACCAGCTGTAGCCGCCAAAGATCTCATTCACTGTACGGGGATCGTTTACTCGCACTGTAAATATATTAAGAGGATAATCGCCTCTAACCAGCTTGATAGTCTGTCTACTGACAAACTCTCTCCTTATCGCGCTGTCCATTCATACATCACCTCCTATAAAAATAAAATATCCTTTACTTGGCTTTAAAGTACGTGTTGGCTTGTAACCGTAGATATAATCATACTCCCATGCAAAGTTATCATCCAGCTTGACAACCGAGAACCCGGGACCGATAAGATTCCAGCCCTTTTTAAGATCCGGGCTATAATTCGCCGGTTCGCCTGTAAGTTCCACTTTCGCATCACCATTTGACCAGATGAAGTACCCCTTCGTCGGGTCGAGTGGTTGCCAGAGGTCTTCAGTCACCCATTTCTGAACCGTATTGTTCCATGAATAGACTGCAAAAAATCCCGGTACCTTGGTGACGAACAAAGTAGCCATACTCGTATTATTCTTGACAGGCGCCGAGATTGCGTTCCAGCCATAAGTGAAGTTTAATGTACAAATCTCTTCTTTTCCAGCATCTAAAACGGTAATGCTCCCGTTTTCAATTTCACAAGGTATATCCGAATAATTAACATCAAACAAAGGATCGATCAGTCTGACACCCAAAGGAGTCACCCCCTCTCTTATACCAGTAAAGGTGATATTTGCTATAATCACATCGCCAGACTTGCCGTAAAGGTCGTATACAGCCATCTTTATCCAGCCTTCGGTGTTATTGATATTATATGCCGCCACGGTCATCCCTCCCTCTGATACATTTAATACTTGCACTACTTCCGGATTAAAACTTACCTCTACCGCGGTGCCTGCAAGGTTAGTAACTCCACTTGCGAGAACGGGTATTGTAATATTGTAACCTTTTTCTATCCTGTAATTATTCATGCTTAACTTTGCACCAAGTACGACTGCCGTATTAGCTGCAAGGACTGTTACTATGACCAATATCCCCATTATTATTTTCTTGTCCATTTCTCACCCCACCTCTATTACATCTAAGTGATTAAGTTCCAATGTTTTTCCCGCGCCATCAGTATTGTCAGAACTGCGGAACTGGAATTTATAGCCTGTTGCAGCCGGTACTGTTACAGGAAAATTAAAGACTACGACTGAACCACTCGTAAAATCAGTATCCTGTACATATTCATCCTGGAACGGAAATATCTTATTACCCGCTCCATCTGTGATTCGTATTTTAGCTTTTCCCGCCCATGCACCTGCAACGGTAACTTTGAATCCGCAGATCTTGGTGGTTTTGGTCAAGTTTGACCTGTCCAGCAGATCTTTCCATGTAGTACCATTTACATCTGTCGGACCTGCCGTTTCTTGTTTAAATGTTTCCGGAAGCACCCCCGCTAAATAATCCGGCATCTCTTCCCATCACCTCTTTGCTACTATTCTACAAAACACACCCGAGAAATAATTGCTCGCATCAAGCGTCCCACTCCATCTCACTTTCACGTGCGTACCCAATGTAAGTCCGTCAACAGTTATCCAATCACTCGTGTTTGCTGCATTGATACTTGTTCCATCGTAGGTTCTTATTACTGCTCCACTTGTAGGTTCTATGACATCCAAATGAAATTGAATCGTTGGTGAGCCTGTCATACTGCCCACTCTAATTAAAACATCTACATGCTTCGCTCCTTTTATAGCAAGACTATCACTCTGCCCAGTTGAGTTTAGCGTTGCATTGTTATGTATGAGATTATCGAGAGTTACATCGATCAGAGCATCCCGCAGTGTTGAAAGTGCGATATCCAATTTGGCGAAATCACCTGACCAGTCCCGCCCGGTTTGTGTAATCCCTCCTACTTCTGCAATTTCTACAGTGTTTCTTGAGCTTAGTAGGTATTTATTATCGGGCATGGCAGTATCGCCCCCTTACTAATTATAGTATACCATGTTATATAAATAATTTGACTTTCAATATAAATAATTTAACCTTCTTATTTATTCCCCCCTCTCTCTTATCCCCCGTATATAACAGTTTCTTTTCGTAGTCTTATGTAGATTTATGTGTAAGTATCGCAGGTCCCAGCACCACTTCAAATATTATTTTCATCATATTGTAACATTATTCGCTACGGTATTATTGACACCTGAGTCGTTTATCCCGCCCGTTGCGCCCACATCATTAACAACATTACCAACCACTGCACAATAACTTGAGTCACTTGTAAGATTTATCTGATAGCGGTCGTTTTCCATACAGAAGTTACTATTAATTATACAGTAATCAGTTTCACAAAGGATACCGTCGTAACTTCCAGTATCATCATAGTCGTTCCACTCCACATGATTACCGATTATTTTGTTCGTGTCCGAGAACTTGTCCAGTCTTATACCATGCTTCTTGTTACGCCTCACTTTACAGCCTATTATCGTGCAATAGTTATTCGTATTTGAGAAAAAGATACCATTAGCATTATTATCCCTGCTTTCGCAACCTATTAGATGAACATAGTCCGATGTCGTTATTCGTATACCTGCACCAGACCATTCATCAGTGCTAACACATCCGCGGACTGAAACATTTAGTAAAAGGCTGATGTTTTCTATAGCGTCTGTCGCTTTCATAATTAAGCCATTGTAACCACAGCCGGAAATACGCACATTTATAACATTTGAATACAGAGCCTTATTGCTACCACCTAATGTGATACCAAGCCCAGTCCCGGAACCGTAGCCGACGAGCTTCATGTCCCGTATCGTTATTCTGTTGTGGTCTTTATCATCCCCGTTTAATATTGTCACATCCGCGTCTGCATCCAGTATTGTTGCCATTCCGGCGCCGGCAAGTAACATATCATCCTTGAGTGTTACCGCCGATTTTATCGAGTATCTCCCTGCGGGAACGAACACCATGCCCCCAGGGTTCAGCATACCCACACCAACATGGATCGGATACTCGAGCCCCATCAGCTTACCAACATCAATGTCATCTTTTGGATGACCGAATAACCTTCGTGTGTATAGGTAGCCCAAATAAGCTCTACTAAAGAGAGTGTAGAGTTTCTCTAAAAACCCGAACTTTGGCGCTCTCTCACGCCCGATACGGTCAATTGCTTTTTGAATGCCAAAACCGCCGTCAGTCTCGTCAGCTATCATGCTGTGTTCTATACCGAGATCGCGCTTCGTGTATATGCTCTTGCCCACGAGCTCATCTATACATAGTCCGTTAGTGTTACCTGTGAGCAGGTTGTGCAATCTGTTCGTCTGCAGCACTTTCCGCTGGAGCTCGTATATCTCAGTGTCGTTCTTCAAGTCCTCGATGTACTTCTTCCACCTCATGGTAAATCATCTATAGCGTTTTGAAGTCCGGTATGGGTGTATGCCTGAGCGACTCTGAGCTCGGTATATAGCTCCGCTGATAGATTTATATTCGATGTTTTCGTCAGGTATGTAGCATTGACCGGCGCACCTATCATAGAAAAACTAGCCATTTTTCCTCACACCTCCGTATAGAATACTCTTATATAGTATATAAATAATTTAGCTACCCCCTCTCTTTTCAGACCAGATCTCTACACCCTCTCCCGCATTATCCGCGTCTATCCATATAACACTTGCTTTATCAACCTCAAGCTCGGTTGACTCGTTAGGTGCCAGCGTTATACGTTTGGATGTATCCAGCGCACTATCTTTTGAGTTCCCTAAATAGATATTACCTAAATTTGTTCGCATTGCCCTTACTACTAATGCATATCCATCGGGGATTGTAATACCCGGGAGTTGTACGGGTACACCCGGTGTAGTAACGGTTCTATGATCGTGTTGCCATTCACTTGGATTAGTAAACCTGAGATCCAAGATGCTTTCTATATTACTGAGTTTTTCATTTACACTCTCAATCCTAACAGTCATGTCTTTAAGTGCCGCGAGGATATCCGCCGAGGTGATTTCTGTAGGTGGTGCTGGGGTCGGGGGAGTTACAACTGCTCTCGGTGTTAGCACTTTCAGTACTTCAGTCAGGAGGTATCGAATATCTTGAAGGGCTGGTAACATATCTAGAGGTTTACTTGTAACTTCAAGTGTTATGCGTGTAGGAACCACCATATCAAATCTAAATTTCATAAATCTGTATAACAAGACTTCTTTTGTTCTTACCGCTTCACTTAGATTCACAAATGCACTGCCAAGCTCGGTAAATGCTTT
>Ga0190286_1000681_pt1 | contig 13579 bp, 14 predicted proteins | sample 48691834_MG_FD_183241 | JGI IMG/M metagenome (GOLD analysis project Ga0190286, IMG submission 183241) | Hydrothermal vent microbial mat bacterial communities from Southern Trench, Guaymas Basin, Mexico - 4869-18-3-4_MG | ecosystem: Environmental > Aquatic > Marine > Hydrothermal vents >... | reverse complement strand
GCCCTAACAGCACCCCCCCGGCGGCGGCCAGCCCGCCCCCGATCATCCAGGTCCAGCGGATCACCCTCGCGGTGTCGATCCCGGTGACCCTGGCCAGCTCGGGGTTGTCCGCGGTGGCCCGCATCGCCTTCCCCATCTTGGTCCGCTCGAGCAGGAAGTAGAGCAGGATCACCAGCCCCACGGCCAAGCCCAGGATGAAGAGCTGATCCGGCCTGAACCTCACCCCCAGGGGGAGCTGCCAGGCCGGCCGCGGCCGGCCCCAGTAGTAGAACCGGAAGTCCGGCCCCCAGGAGAGGTAGATGATGCTCCGGACGAAGAAGGCCGCGCCCAGGGCGGCCATGGCCAGGATCACGCTCGAGGAGCCCCGCCTCCTCAGATGGCGGAAAAGCACCCAGTCGAGCCCGTAGGCGACCACGCCGGTGGCCACCATCGCTGCCGCCATCGCGACCAGGAATTCCCAGCCGAAGGAGAACGGCCGGAGGGGCTCCCCCCAGGGCAGCACCCCCATCAGCCCAAGCGCCACATAGGCTCCGACGGTCAACAGCTCCCCGTGGGAGAAGTTTGCGAACCTCAGGACCCCGTAGACCAGCGTGAGCCCGATCGCCCCCAGCGCGATGATGCTCCCCAGCATGATCCCGTAGACCGCCAGCCGGAGGAGGAGTCCCGCGGTGACCCCCTTGGCTTGGGCGACCAGCGCAAGGAGGACCGCCAGCCCGATCAGGGCGACGATCATGAGGTTGCGGGCGGTCAGGAACCTCCCGGCCCTGCCGAGCTCGATCAACCACCCCCGGCGGGGTCTCTCGAGGCGGGCGACCTCAGCTCGGGAATCTAGGGGCAATGGACTCCCGCTTCCCTCCTCCTCAGGGTCGGGGACGATCCGCTCTCGCCCCTCATCCTCAGTCTCGGTGGGCATCCAGCCTTAACCTCCCAGGTATAGCCGGCCGATATCCGGATTATCCAAGAGCTCCTTCCCTGTCCCCTCGAACCGGTTCTGCCCGTCGGCCAGCACGTAGCCGCGGTCGGCCAGCTCCAAGGATTTCTTCGCGTTCTGCTCCACCATCACGATGGCCACCCCGGCCCGGTTGATCTCAACTATCCGCTCGAAGATCTCCTCTACCAGCTTGGGCGCCAGCCCCGCGGAGGGCTCATCCAGGAGCAGGAGCTTAGGGTCCAGCATCAAGGCCCGGCCCATCGCCACCATCTGCCGCTCCCCGCCGGACATCTTCCCCACCCGCTGACGCCGCCGCTCCCTGAGCAGCGGGAAGAGCTCCCAGACGCGCTCCAGCCGAGGAGTGATGCCCCCGTCCAGGATGAAGGCCCCCATCTCCAGGTTCTCCTGGACGGTGAGCGAGGGGAAGACGTTATCCAGTTGGGGCACGTAGCACATCCCCTTGCGGACGATCTGATCCGGCGGGAGGCCCGTAATGTTCTCCCCCTTGAAGCGGATCTCCCCCCTCCAGGGGCGGAGCAGCCCGAAGATCGTCTTCATCAGGGTGGACTTACCCGCGCCGTTCGGGCCGATGATCGAGACGATCTGGCCCTCCTCCACGGCTATGGAGACCCCGTGGAGCACCTCCATGTCGCCGTAGCCGCTCGTGACCTCCCTAACCTCCAGTAGCGACATATTGCCCTCCAAGGTAGGCGTCGAGGACCTGCTGGTTCCGGCGGATCTCCCCGGGGGTCCCCTCGGCAAGCTTCCGCCCCTCGCTCATCACGATCACGGGGTTGCACAAGTTCATCACCAGGTTCATGTCGTGCTCGATGAGCAGGAAGGTCACCCCCTCCTCCTCGCAGAGCCGCTGGATGTATGAGACTAGCCGCCTCATCAACGTCGGGTTGACCCCCGCGCCGGGCTCGTCCAGGAGGACCAGCTCCGGGTCGGCCATCATGGTGCGTGCCAGCTCGAGGAGCTTCTTCTGCCCGCCGGAGAGGTTCCCGGCATACTCGTCCTTGAGGTGGATCAGGTCCACGAATTCCAGGATCTGGAGAGCCTTATCCCGCAGCTCCCTCTCCTGGCGCCTCACCGCCCAGGGGCGGAACCAGGGGTTCCAGAGGCGTTCGCCGAGCTGATGAGGCGGCACCAGCATGAGGTTCTCCAGGACGGTCATCAGCTTGTGCTCCTTGGTTATCTGGAAGGTGCGGGCGATCCCCTTGTGGAAGACCACCCACGGCGGTAGGCCCGTAATATCTTCACCCTTGAAGTAGACCCGGCCGGCGTCCGGCCTGAGGAAGCCGGTGATCAGGTTGAACAGGGTGGTCTTCCCCGCGCCGTTGGGTCCGATCAGGCCGGTGATCGTCCTCCGCTCCACCCGGAGGGAACAGCGGTTGACCGCCCGGAGTCCCCCGAAGTCCTTCACCAGGTCCTCTACCACCAGGATCGCATCCCCATCCATGTTCTCCCTATCCATTTCCATTTTTTCTTCCCCCTGCCCGGCCTCTTTGGTTCAGCTCCAATCCCGCTCAAAGCTACATGACCGCAAATAAAAAGCCCGGACCCCCGGTCCAGGGCCTCGGCGGGGACCTGCAACAGCCTGCCTGCCGCCTCAGGCTCCCCGGCTCCCCCACATGGAATGATGATAGTTACAAGCCCGCCAGGTAGCGCCCCTCATCCTGATCCTGATCTTAATCTTGTTATGACCTCCGCCCATGCCCGCTCTCATCCTCATCGGTATCCTTACCTGTCACCATACTATCGCTGGAGCAGCGGGTAGCAGTGTAGCACACCCTCCTTCCGGTGTCAACCTGCCCCACCCCCGAAATCCCTGAGCCCTTCTCCCTATGATGAGCTTACCTTCTCCAGGAGCTCATCCGGGACATCGAAGTTGGCGTAGACCTCCTGGACATCTTCTTGGTCGTCGAGGCGGTCGAGGAACTTGAGCAAGCGCTCGGCCTCCTTCCCCTCGAGGTGGACGGTGGACTGGGGCACCATGGTGAGCTCGACCCGCTCGAGGGGGACACCCAGCTTCTCCAGCCCCTCCCGCAGGGTCCTGAGTGCACTCGGCTGGCAGTAGATCTCGATCTCCTCCTCCTTCTCCTGGATATCGTCCGCGCCGAGGTCGATCGCCTCGATCATCAGGTCATCCACCGCGAGCTTCCCCGCGAGGGCCTCCTTCCTGACGACCACGATCCCCTTCCGCTCGAACAGCCAGGAGACCGAGCCGGCCTCCCCCAGCGAGCCATCGAACTCCTCGAAGACGTGGCGGATGGCGGCGGCGGCGCGGTTGCGGTTGTCGGTCACCACGCGGACCATGATCGCCACCCCCCCGGGGCCATAGCCCTCGTAGAAGGCCTCCTCATATTTGGCACCGGGCAGTTCCCCCGTAGCTCGCTTGATCGCCCGCTCGATGTTCTCCTTGGGGAGGTTGGCCGCCTTGGCCCGCTCGATCGCGTTGGCCAAAGCCGCGTTCTTCTCCGGGTCCGCCCCGGCGCGCGCCGCGAGCATGATCTCCTTGGCCAGCTTGGAGAAGAGCTTTCCCTTCTTCTGGTCCTGCTTCTCCTTGCGATACTTGATGTTCGCCCATTTCGAGTGCCCGGACATGGCTTATCTCCCTCCAGTTCAGGAGTTTAAACGATTCCGGGCTGAATTTCAACCCTGTCGCGGTTGACTTGGAGCTGAGCATGTGGTATAGTGAAGCATCTTGCAGGTGAAGGTTAGGTTAGGCGGGTTGAAGTTAGTGAGACAGACTGTCGGTTTTAGTCTTTATCCGGATCTTCTCCGATGAAATCCGAATTCCCATCCTCATGTCTTCCCCCTCCTTCGGCTCTCGGTCGCACCAGCGTCGCCTTCCTTCCGGGATGGGATGCGAGGAAGGGAGGTGAGCTAGGTGGCCGAAGAGCGGGTCCAAGGCAGGGTCAAGTGGTTCGATGAGAAGAAGGGCTACGGCTTCATCGAATGCGACGACGGCACGGACATCTTCGTCCACTTCTCCGCCATACGCGGCGGGGGCTTCAAGACCCTCCGCGAGGGCCAGCGGGTGGAGTTCCGGATCGCCACCGGCGAGAAGGGCCGGCGGGCTGAGGACGTCGTCAAGCTGGACTAGGAGCTAGCAGCTCGCTTGCACTTGCAGGGAGCGAGGGCCGAAGAAAAGGGGTAGCCGATCCTTGCTGGGTCGGCTATCCCCTTTTCTCTTTCTTTTTCTTTTTTTCCTTTTTCATTTCCGGTTCGTCGAGATATCGAGATTGAGAGGGATCAGATCAGGGGGCGAGGGCGGCCCAGGTCCAGGTAGGGTAGAATGGTGAGCCCGAGCTCAAGCTCAGAGCGGAGGAGGATAAGTTAAGTAAGTAGATTATGGCAGTCGAGCGTCCAGAGCTGGAGGAGCGAGAGCAAGAGCAGGAGCTGAAGCTAGGGGAGCTTGAGGGACGCCACCCCGCGGAGATCGCTCAGCGGCTGGAGGGCCTCCCCGAGGAGGGGGCCCTCCGGCTCCTACGGGCGCTACCCCATGAGCTGGCCACCGCGGTCCTGGAGAGCCTCCCCCCGGAGCGCTCCGCTCAGCTCCTCTCGAAGCTCGCCCCTCGTGAAGCGGGTGGCTTCCTCGAGGAGATGTCGCCCGATGATGCGGTGGACGTGCTCGAGCGGCTGCCCCGGCGGGAGCAGGCAGAATTGCTCGAGCAGCTCCCCCGCGAGGAGGCCCAGCTCTTCCAGCGGCTCATCACCTACCCGCCGGACACCGCCGGGGGGATCATGTCCCCTGAGGTGGTCGCCCTCTCCAAGGAGATGACCGTGGAGGAGGCGATCGAGCGGCTCCGCCGGGCGGCCGAGGAGGCGGAGACGATCTACTACGCCTACGTGGTCGACCGGGAGGGGCGCCTCCTCGGGGTGCTGACGATGCGCGACCTCATCCTCTCCCCGCCGGAGCGCCGCCTGGAGGAGCTGATGATCACCGATGTGGTCAAGGTCGAGGCGACCCAGGATGTGGAGGAGGTCGCCCGCCTCTTCGACCGGTATAACTTCCTCGCCCTGCCGGTGGTTGACTCCGAGGGCAGGCTCCTGGGGATCGTCACCATGGACGACGTGCTCGACGTCATGCAGCGGGAGGCCACCGAGGACATGCACAAGCTGGTCGGCGTGGCCGTGGAGGAGCAGGTCTTCTCACCGATCCCGGCCTCGCTCAAGCGGCGCCTCCCCTGGCTCTACATCAACCTCCTGACCGCGTTCGTCGCCGCTGGAGTGGTGGCCCTCTTCGAGGGGACGATCGCCAGGATGGCCGCCCTGGCGGTCTTCATGCCGATCATCGCCGGTCAGGGGGGCAACGCCGGAGTCCAGACGGTGACGGTGATCGTCCGGGGGATCGCCCTGGGTGAGATCGAGCCGGGGGAGGGCGGCCGGGCACTGGCTAAGGAGCTGGCCCTGGGAGCGCTCCATGGGCTCCTCATCGGGGCACCGGTGGCGGTGGTCGCGGCCCTCTGGCAGGGGGACCCCTGGCTGGGGCTGGTCGTCGGCCTGGCGATGTTCCTCAACCTGATCATCGCGGGGATCTTCGGCGCGGCGATCCCGCTGGGGCTCCGGCTGCTCGGCCTCGACCCGGCCCTCTCCGCCTCGATCTTCCTCACCACCGCGACGGACGTCTTCGGGTTCCTCTTCCTCCTGGGGCTGGCGACCTTCCTCCTCCTGCGACTCCAATGATGGCAGGGTTCGCGCTATCAGCGCTAGCCCCGGGGCAGGGTTCCAGCTACAATTACAAATTACAATCGAACGGCACCAGATTTGAGGAGGTAGCCGATGCTGAAGAACGACCGCTGGATCAAGGAGATGGCCCTCAAGCACCGGATGATCGAGCCCTTCGTGGAGGAGCAGGTGAAGGAGGGCGTGATAAGCTACGGTCTCTCCAGCTATGGCTATGACATCCGCGTGGCTGACGAGTTCAAGGTGTTCACCAACGTGAACGCGACCATCGTCGACCCCAAGGACTTCGACCCGGGCTCCCTTGTGGACCTGCGGGGTAAGGAGTGCATCATTCCCCCGAACTCCTTCTGCCTGGCCCGCTCGGTGGAGTATTTCCGCATCCCGAGGGATGTGCTGGCGATCTGCCTGGGGAAGTCGACCCTGGCGAGGTGCGGGATCATCGTGAACATCACCCCGCTCGAGCCGGAATGGGAGGGCTACATCACCATCGAGATCTCGAACACCTCGCCGCTGCCGGCCAAGATCTACGCCGGCGAGGGGATCGCCCAGGTGATCTTCCTCAGGGCCGAGGAGCCCTGCCAGGTCTCCTATGCCGACAAGGCGGGCAAATACCAGAAGCAAGATCGGGGGATCGTCCTCCCGCGGGTCTGAGGGCCCTGTTCAAATAAGGGCCCAGCTCGGTTTGGTTTGGTTCGGTCGGTAGGTAGGATGGGAACCAAGGGGTGATCCCTTCCCCATGCCCATTCCGGATCCGCATCACGGGCCTCCTCTTCAAGTATTCTATCCTCTTGCAGGTCGAGGAAGGACCTCTCCACCAGGTTCAGCCAAGGGGACTGGATCGGCAACCAGACAAGATGGAGCCTCCCTTGGACCCCTTTGCTTCCCCTCCCACCTCCTAAGAGCCCGATGGGAGCTAAGGGTTTACCCAACGCTTGAGGGGGCGTGAGGACCAGCTCCACCATCCTCCGCCGTTGCTCCTTTGTGATCCTCACCGGAGGGCCAGGAGGGACTTCCTCTCTCGAGTCAGACCTTCTACCCCCTCCTCATTGAATCTCCTCAGCTAGATGCGGATCGACTTTGCGGTCAGGTTCACCAAAAGGGACCATCTGGTTGGCGCTGTAGCCCTCACCTCAGATGAGAGCAAGACAGCTTTTGCCCTCTTGCGGACCTATCACCTACTCAATCACTGAAAAGGGCATAATATTATAGTCAGATCGTGAGCGAGCAAGCGGGGAGAGAACCATGGAGATCCCAATTGTGGAGGACTTCCGCAGGGTGCCTGAGGGGGTGGACCTCGACCTCCTACTGGAGTGCGAGTTCGCCCCGGCCAAGTGGGCCATTTACACCACCGCCGTGGAGCATAGGCTCTTCGACCATCTGGAGGAGCCGCTCTCAGCGGAGGAGCTGGCCCGCCGTGCTGGGTTCCATCCCAAGGTCACTAGGTATCTCCTGGACGCCCTCGTGGGCCTGAGGTTGGTCATCAAGCGGGAAGGCCGCTACGAGAACTCGCCCACGGCTAGGGCGGTGCTCGCCCGCTGGGGATATGTCTTCAGCTCCATCAAGCACAATCCCTTCTGGAGGAGGCTCGGGGAGCTGCTGGCCGGGGAGAGGTTGGAGCCCCTCGAGGGTGAGGAAGAGCGCTGGGATGACCTGGCGATGCAGCGGCACTATGCTCTTCGGGCCCTGGCGGGCGAGTTTCAAGCCACTCTGAGGCTGATGGAGGGAGCTGGTGTCTTCTCCAGGGTGAGACGGTTCATCGACCTCGGCGGCGGGCACGGGATCTTCGCGATCGGCTTCGTCAAGACCCATCCCGAGCTGGAAGGCGCGGTCCTCGACCTCCCCCAGGTGGTCCCGATCACCCGGAGGTTCCTCGAAGCTTACAAGCTGGCGGGCAAGATCGAGACCATCCCCGGCGACCTCTACAAGGACCCCATCCCCGGCCGCTATGACCTCGCCTTCATGTCCGATGTCTCCCCCGGGCGCGATGAGGCCCGGATCGTGATCAAGAAGGCCTATGACGCGCTGGAGGACGGCGGCGTCCTCGTCATCAAGGACATGATTCCCCACCGGGACTGGTCGGAGTCGTTCCCCCAGCTCGCCCACCAGCTCCTCATCCTGATCCACCAGGGCGATCCCGACGAGTTCGAGCTGATCCCCACCGCGGAGGAGCTCCTCGAGCTCATGCGCGAGGCGGGCTTCACCGGCGGAAAATTCTTGGGCTGGATAAGGGGCTGGTGCACGGTCGTCATGGGGGTGAAGGCGGTAGCTACCGCGGGCTCAAATGTATAACGAGCCTGTGATCCTAGGGCTCCTTGCGGAGGGGCCGCGGCACGGCTACGACCTCCTGCGACTGATCTGCGTCGATTGCTCCTTCTGGGGGTTGAAGTCTCGGCCGTCTGCCAATACGGCCACTATAGATCGCCGATCCCACGCTATTGGGAAGGGAGCACCGAAGAGCCACGAGCACCTATCTCCCAGGGGGCGCTCGCCCAGCTGGAAGACATTCTGCGCCGCGTGGATTGAAATCATAGGCGCACTGAGATATGTGTAATGCCGGAGGTGAGTCGATGCTCCTCCGGACCGAGAGCTTGGTCAAGGACTACCGCTTGGGCAAGGAGGTGGTCCACGCCCTGAGGGGTGTGGACTTGGAGGTCCCCGAGGGGGATCTCCTGGTGATCAGCGGCCCTTCGGGGAGCGGGAAGACCACTTTATTGAACCTGATCGGCTGCATCGACCGGCCCACCTCCGGGGAGGTCCTCCTGGAGGGCGAGCCGGTCTCCAGGCTGCCTGAGGGCCGCCGAGCGGAGCTCCGCCGGCGGAAGCTCGGCTTCATCTTCCAGACCTTCAACCTCATCCCGGTGCTCTCCGCCTATGAGAACGTGGAATACCCGCTCCTGCTTCTGGGACTGGGCCGGAGGGAGCGCCGCCAGCGGGTCCTGGGCATCCTGGAGGAGGTCGGCCTTCTGGATCTGGCCAGGCGCAGGCCGAACGAGCTCTCCGGAGGGCAGCACCAGCGGGTGGCGATCGCCCGCGCGCTAGTCACTGAGCCCATACTGGTCCTGGCCGATGAGCCCTCGGCCAACCTCGATTCGGAGACGGGCGACCAGATCATGCAGCTTGTGGCCCGGCTCAACCGCGACCGCGGGACGGCCTTCATCGTGGTCACCCACGACCCTGTGGTGAGCCGCTACGGCAAGAGGCAGCTACAGATGCGGGATGGGAAGCTATTCAAATTCGATCTCGAGGGCGAAAGGGAGGAAAAGAGGGTAGGCTATAGATAGCCGATGCTCGTGCTCAAGCTCGCCCTGCGGAACCTCTTCCGCAACCAGAGGCGGACGCTGCTCAGCCTCCTCCTGATCGCCCTTGGGACGGCAGCGCTGTTCCTTTTGCGGGGCTACACCGCTGAGCTCTACGCTGGGATCGAGAGCATCTACATCGACTTCTACTGGAACTTCCAGATCGCCAAGGAGGTCCTCTGGGAGGAAGAGTTCCGCGGCTACGAATACATCATCCCCAGGGAGGTGCTCACCCGGGTGGAGGAACTGCTTGATCAGGAGCCCAAGGTGAGCTCCTACACCACCTACCTGGGCCTGACCGGCCTTGTGGGCACCCAGGAGCGGAGCACCGCCTTCTTCGCTTTCGGGGTGGACCCCGCCAATCCCGCTCCCAACCTGAAGGTCAAGGAGGGCCGGCCGCTCCAGCCGGGGGACCTCGAGGCGGCCCTCATCTCTCCAGATCTGGCGAAGGAGCTCAAGGTCGGGCCCGGGGACTACCTGGTGGTGATGGCCACCACCGTCGATGGGGTCTACAACGCTGGGAACTTGAAGGTGATGGGGATCTTCAGCCATTGGGGCATCGAGGGGAACGTGGCGGTAGTCCCTATCGCCTTCGTCCAGCGGATGCTCAACACCGACGGGGTCTCGAGGGTCACGGTCAAGCTGGCTGACGACCGCGCCACCGAGGAGGTCGCCCGCCGGCTGCAGGAGGCCCTGGAGGCGAGCGGTCTCGGCGAACTCAAGGTCAAGACCTGGAAGGAGCTGGCGGAGGTCTACCACCGCGTGCGGGCCTTCCTGGGGAGCATCTTCGGCTTCGTGGGCGTGGTAGTATTTTTGCTCGTATTCTTCAGCGTCCTCGAGGGGCTGACGATGGCCTTCTTCGAGCGGATCAGGGAGGTCGGGACGGTGCGAGCGCTCGGAACCAACCGCTCGCAGGTCTTCGGGACCTTCCTCGGGGAGGGGTTCTTCCTGGGGCTGATCGGCGGCCTTGCGGGGGTGGCCTTAGGGTGGGTGATCGGCTGGCTGATCAACCTGGCGGGGCTCACCTATCTTCCGCCGATGGCCGCGGAGCCGCTCCCGCTCCGGATCAGGTTGGGACCCGCTGCCGCCTGGGTGCCCCTGCTGATGGCGGTGGGCTCGACCACCATCTCGGCGATCTACCCCGCCTGGCGGGCGGCCAGGCTCGAGATCGCCGAGGCACTGAGGTTCGTCTAGGTGAGAGAGGAGGCGAGCTTATGCTCAGGAGGAGGGCTATCTTGCTGGTGGCGAGCTTGCTGATCCTGATCCTGGGCTTGGGGATAGGGGCTCTCCCTCAAACCGATGAGGAGCTCCTCCGGCGGGCCGACCGGGCCCGCTTCCTCGAAGCCGACTCCTACACCTTGACCATCAAGGTGACGGTGGAGCGGCCTGGGGAGGAGCCCGATCAGGCCCGGCTTCAGGTGTTCTCCAAGCGGTTCGTCGGTGACGGTGATAGTGAGAACGGGAGCTACCGTGTCCGGATCGAGTTCCTCGAGCCGGAGGCCCTCCGGGGGATGGTCTACCTGGTCGTCGGCGATGAGATCTACTTCTGGAAGCCGGGATTGATCCAGCCCTTGAGGGTCTCGGGCCAGCAGCGCCTCTTCGGCGACGCCTCGGTCATCGAGGCCGCGGGGATCCGCTTCACCAGCTATGAGATCGTGAGCAGGGAGCCGGACACCTTGGAGGGCCAGGAGGTGCTCAGGTTGGAGCTTAAAGCCAAGGCCGAAGCTGAAGCTAAAGGAGAAGGAGAAGGAAAAGGAGAGGGAGAAGGAGAAGGGGAAGCCAGAGGCCCTGTGGCCTACCAGCAGGTGACCCTGTGGGTGGATCTCGATTTTAAGCCCAAGCAGGCGGTCCTCCGCTCCCTGGGCGGCCAGCCGCTCAAGCGGGTCCTCTACCGGAGGTATGCCGAGCACGAGGGCGATGAGCTAGTGGTGGAGCAGGTGATCGAGAACCTCCTCTTCGAGGAGTATCGAACGGTCATCACGGTAGAGGAGGTCTCCCTCGAGGAGCTCCCTGATGAGCTCTTCGACCCGGAGGCCTTATAGGCTAGGCTGCCAAAGGGCACAGGCTGTGCTATGCAGACCCAAAAGGAGTGGAAGATGGAACCGGTGATTGCAGCTCAAGGTTTGGTGAAGCGCTACGGCGAGGTGGTCGCCGTGGCCAGATATGACGAACAGGGCCCCGGAGTTGACGGTCGGCCATCTAATGACTGGGGGAGGCGCTAAGCAAGATAGGGGGAGGAAAAGCTGCTCGATATACCTCTGCTGCGCCCCGGGGGATGAGCTGGCCGAGGCGATCAAGAGAGCCCTCGAGGGCCGAGAGCACGTGGTGATGGTCGGGTGAACGATACGATGAGATCTTAGAGCACCTGGACATACTCGTGAAATTTGGGATCTGCAAGAGCCGCTCCGGTGCGGCCACCTTCATGATCCACGAGGGGATCGAAGCCAACCGGGAGCTGTTCGACAGGATCAAGGAGATCGCCGGTGAGATCAAGAGCCTGAAGGAGTAGCTCAAGCGGGCCAATCGAGATCGAGGAAGAAGGGAGGTGAGGTGCCATGACCATGAGGGGGGAGCAGGATCGGCCAGCCAGCCGTCGGGAGTTCCTCCGCCGGGTCGGGCTCCTTGGCATGGGGCTTTTGGGGCTGAGCCTGGGCCTAGCTGGGACCACGGCCGTGGCGAGGAAGGCGATCACCGACGAGGTCCGCTGCTGCACTGCGGCAGGGGAGCAGCTCGAGCTCGCTGAGGGCGATCGCTGCCGTTGCTGCTGCCATCGCACTTTCCCTTCCCTTATCGATAAAAACTAGAGCCGGACCAGCTCCGCAAGCCAGGGGATCGGTTCCTCCCGATGTTGCCAGAAGAGGTCCGTCAGCAGGTAGTAGAAAGCGAGGCGCCGGAACTCCCCGTAGCGCTCGGTGAGATACCCCTGAATTTGCTCTGAGGGCACCTCGCGCCCGAACAGGATCCGGCCCACGATCTTCCCCTCCCAAGGGGGGATATATTCCAGGGCATCGTAGAAGTGGAAGTGTCCAAAGAGCATGTAACAGGCGGACTGAGGCCCGACACCGTAGATCCGGTCGAGCATCTTGGTGAGGGCCTCCTTGTCTCGAATCCCTCTCAACTCTAGTTCATCGATCTTACCCCGCACGAACTGCTCCGCTTGCCGCTTCAAGGTCCTTGCGCGGTAGCCGAGCTTGAGCGCCCTCAGCTCCTCCTCCGGAGCCTGGTGGATGCTCTCCGGGTCCCAGAAGGCCCATAGTTCCTGGCCGTCGAAGGAGACGAGCTCTCCGAACCGCTCGAAGAGTGCCTGGAGCATCGCCACGGAGCGGCGGACCACCGTGTTCTGGAGCATGACCGTGATCACCAGATACTCGTAGAGCGAGAGGCTGCTCCTGGGGCGCATCCCAGGGCGGCGTCGGATGGCCGGGCCGAGGTGTTCATCCCGCCGGAAGCGATGCACGAACTCCGGGACGCCGAGGCTATCCAGATCGAACCGCCAGCGGACCTCTCGGGCGATCTCCTCAGCAGTAGTCTGTGAGAGCCTCTCCTCAGCGAGGATAGTCAGCTCGATCCGGGGCTTCTCGATATCCCCCAAGTTATAGAGCCTAAGGCCATAGGTCTTTCCCTTCCACCGGAGGGTCTGCCAGTAGCGGCCGGGCTCCCAGCGGTAGTTCCTGCTGGGGAAGTGCAAAGGGTTGAAGACCGTGCCGTCGAAGTGGAACGGCGGTTTGGGGAAGAGCTCAACCGTAGTGACCTCACCCAATGAAATCCCCTTCTCCATTACACCTTTTCCTCATAAACATTTTCCTCATAAACATTGGTGGCCGCCTCCAGGGCAATCCGGGCCGCCCTCTTGAGGCTTTCCTCGACCTCCCCCGAGAAGAAAGCGGGCTCCCAGCGCTCCCCGAGCCGGTCCGATACCACAAACAGCGAGGCCACCTCCACCCGGCGCACCTTTGCCACCGCGAAGAGGGCCGCGGCCTCCATCTCCACCGTCAGCACCCCGGCCCGGCGATACCGCTCGACCTTGCTCACAAGCTCCCTATAGGGGGCATCTGTAGACCAGTTCATCCCTTGGGCCGGCTCGATTCCCCAGGCAGCGCAGGCCTTCTCCAAAGCTCGGGCGAGCCGCCCGCTCGGTCGCACCGCCTCATCCGGCGGCAGGTAGTGATACGAGGTCCCCTCCTCGCGGATGGCCTCCGTGGGGATCACGAAGGAGCCGATGGGGAGGTCTTGCAGGGTTCCGGCCATTCCTACAATGAAGAAAGAACGGCCTCCGCAGGCGATGGCCTCCTCCAGCGTCGCCGCGGCCATCGGCGCCCCAGGAGGGAAGCGGACCAAGCTCACCGGCTTCCCCCGGAAGGAGCCCCGATGGAAGTTGGAGTGCGGGGTAGGGTGGGCCTCGCACGCCCGCTGGAGCTCCTCGATCGCAGCCGAGGAGAAGCTCCCGATCACCACCTCATCGACCCGCAGATCCTCGATCTTGCAGCCCCGGCCCTCCGCGTAGTGCCGCAGGAAATCCTCAGGGCCGAAGAGTTCCCGGCTGGAGCGGTCCTCGTCTTTCAAGAACACGGCCCCCTCCTTACCCTGGCCCTAGCCTGAGGGCTTTGAGCATGAAGATCCCTGTGCGGACAAAGCCCATCCTACCCTGCTCGGGCAGCGG
>Ga0190286_1000680_pt1 | contig 13582 bp, 11 predicted proteins | sample 48691834_MG_FD_183241 | JGI IMG/M metagenome (GOLD analysis project Ga0190286, IMG submission 183241) | Hydrothermal vent microbial mat bacterial communities from Southern Trench, Guaymas Basin, Mexico - 4869-18-3-4_MG | ecosystem: Environmental > Aquatic > Marine > Hydrothermal vents >... | reverse complement strand
GGCGAGGAAGTAGATGGCCTTGAGCTGCTCGAGCTTCTCCTGGGGGAGGTCCAGCTCGTGGAGGTAGACCTCCCCCTCCTCGAGCGAGTAGCGCCCCCGGATCGTGTCCTCGATCGCCTGGGGCTGTTCGTGGATCTCCTTGAGCATGAAGTGCTTGTAGCCGCCCTTCTGCGCGGTCACCGGGTCCCAGTCGATCCACCGGGGCTCGCGCTCCACCCGCTCCCCGGTGATCTTGGAGAGCCGGACGCCGTCGCGGGTGATCACGGCCAGCTCGCCGTCCTCGAGGAAGATCATCCGCCGGGTGTAGGGCAGGAGCGCGGGGATGTCCGAGGCGAGGAAGTTCTCCCCCTCCCCCTCACCCTCACCCTCGCCGAGGCCGATCACCAGGGGCGAGCTCGTCTTAGCGGCGACGATCTTGTCCGGCTCCTCCGCCGAGATCACGGCGATGGCGAAGGCCCCCCGCACCCGCTCCAGGCCCGCCCGCACTGCCGCCTCGAGGTCGCCCTCGTAGTGCTCCTCGAAGAGGTGGGCCAGCACCTCGGTGTCGGTCTGGGAGACGAACCGGTGGCCCCTCCTGAGCAGCTCCTCCTTCAGCTCGAGGTAGTTCTCGATGATCCCGTTGTGGATCACGGCCAGGGTCTTCTTGCAGTCGTGATGCGGGTGGGCGTTCTCATCGGTGGGGCGGCCGTGGGTCGCCCACCGGGTATGGCCGATGCCCACCTGAGAGCTGAGCTTCCGTTGATGTTGATGCTGATGCTGATGCTGAGCCCCCCGGGTGGCACTCACCCCTGACTCCCAAAGGGCCTGCTCTAGCCGGTGGAGCTTGCCCGCCCGTTTGACGATGACGAGCTTCCCTGCCCGTGAGCCCGCGGTATCTACCGCCTCGATCACGGCGATCCCCGCCGAGTCGTAGCCGCGGTATTCCAGCCGCTTCAGGCCGTCGAGGAGGATCTCCTCCACCTGCCTAGGGCCGATATAGCCGATGATGCCGCACATTTCGCCTCCTCATAGGTGAATAAATCCCGCTTGGAGTATAGCATACAGGGGTTCCCTCCTCAAATCCCCCAATCCCAATCCGGTCGGTCGGCCAGGGGCGGAGCTGGCGAGCTCGCGCTGGAAATCCCCCATGGGAAGAGCCCTCAATGGCGGCCCATTTTGTAAAAGATACGGGGCTCTGTTATAATTACGGCAGACTCGAGACCGAGATCAATCAAGAGAGGAGGTCCTCGCGATGCGTGAGGTGGAGGTCAAGGCGCTTCTGGTCGATCCTGTCCATAACTCCCCGGTGATCCTGCTCAAAGATCAGAATTCGGATATGGTCGTGCCGGTCTGGATCGGCAGCCCCGAGGCCACGGCGATCGCCATCGAGCTCCAGAACAAGACCTTCCCCCGGCCGCTCACCCATGACCTGCTCAAGGAAGTGATCCTCGCGCTGGGCGGCGAACTGGAGAAGGTGGTCATCGACCACATTCAGGATGGGACTTATTACGCGACGATCTTCATCCGCACCAAGGAGGGCACGATCGAGGAGATCGACGCCCGCCCATCGGACTCCGTCGCACTGGCCCTGAGGATGGGCAGCCCGATCTACATCGCCGATGAGGTCTTCGAGGCCTCGGCGATCGAGCTGCCGCTCACCGAGGAGGAAGAGGAGCGGGAGCAGTTCAAGAAGTTCGTCGAGGAGATCGACCTGGCCGAGTTCAAGAAGTTCATCCAGTAATCATTGGCAGGCGCCAATGTAACCGGGCAGGCCAAGCCGGCAGGCCTAGGGCTTTGTTCGCCTATCGAGGATTCGCGCATCGCGAGGGAGTGCTAGCAGGTCCTTCTCGGTCAACCCCGAGTTGAGTTTGATCTCATTTATGACAGTTATGTGCCTCTCCCGGCGGAGCTTCTCCCTTACCTCCCGGGCGAGATAGGTCTCTAGCCGCTTCGGCATGAAGGTCAGCGGGTCCACCCAGATCAGTTGGCGCTCCATCCGCCGGCCGAGCCCTCTCAGCTCCACTGCCTCTGAGGGGACCGCCTCCAGGATGTAATCGCCCACCTGGAGGGCTCCCACCTTGAGGGTGAGCGCCAGCTCGATCTCGAGCTCGGAGTCAGCGGCTTCCAAACCCGGAGCTGAGGCCCCGGACACGGAGATGGAGAGACCCAAACTCAGACTCAGAGGGCTAGGGGCAAGGCCGGTCCTAGCCAGCTCCCCCACGGTGATCACCCTGAGCCGGAGCTCCCTCTTCGGGAGGGCGATCTCCTGGGTGAGCCTCAGCGAGAAGCCCTCCTCCTGGAGCCGATGGACGATCGAGAGCAGGTCCAGGTTGAGCGACTCCAGGAGGGGATAGAGCAGGTGGGCTTCGGTGATCTCCTGGATGATGATCGTGTTGATCACCGGCATATATTGCGAGAGGACGTTCCCCTTCAGGGTGTAGACCTGGCCGCGCATCCCCGGGGGATCGAGGAACTCCACCCGGAGGACCCCCTGGCCGAGTAGCGCGCCGATCTTCAGCCGGCTGGCGCCCCGCTCCTTCCCCTCGGGGAGCTTCTGACTGACGATGGTCACCACCGCCTCCAGGTCGCGGATGCCCCGGTAGACCTCCTCCAGCCGGGTGAGGAACTCCTCCAACTTGGGCTGGGTTTGAGCTTGAACCCGAGCTTTGTGGATTACACCCGAGGTGATGGCCACGGCGAGGAGCAAGACCAGCGTGAAGGCTACCGCTCGCTTTCCATCCATCTCGATCCTGTCGGCCCCCTGCCACATTGTAGTCGCGGGCTGTGCGGAACCGCAAGTCAGTTGACAGGATCTGCGAGGATCAGCTATCCTGCCCCGGGGTGATGGAGGATGCTCCGGACGGTGCGAGAGCTTGATGTGGAGGGGAAGCGGATCCTGGTCCGGGTCGACTTCAACGTGCCGCTGCATGAGGGCAAGGTCGCGAACGACAAGCGCCTCCGGGAGAGCCTGCCCACGATCAACTACCTCGTCGAGCGGGAGGCCAAGGTGATCCTGGCCTCGCACCTCGGCCGGCCCAAGGGCAAGGTGGTGGAGGAGCTCCAGCTGGACCCCGTAGCCCAGCGACTTTCTGAACTTCTGGGCCGGCCTGTGCGGAAGCTCCCCGACTGTATCGGTCCCCAGGTCGAGCAGGCCGTCGCCGAGCTGGAGCCGGGCGAGGTCGTTCTCCTGGAGAACCTGCGCTTCCACCCCGGCGAGGAGGCGAACGACCCGGAGTTCGCCCGCGCACTGGCCAGCCTGGCGGACCTCTTCGTCAACGACGCCTTCGCCACGGCCCACCGTCGGCACGCCTCCAACTGGGGCGTCGCCCAGCACCTCCCCGCGGCGGCGGGCTTCCTCATGGAGCGGGAGCTCGAGGCCCTGAGCAAGGTCCGGGATAACCCGGAGCACCCCTTCGTCGCGCTGATCGGCGGGGTGAAGGCCGAGGACAAGGTGGGAGTGCTGATGGACCTCCTCGGGAAGGTGGACACCTTCCTCATCGGCGGGGGGGTCGCCTTCACCCTGCTCCGGGCCCAGGGGAAGGAGGTCGCTAGCTCCCCGGTGGATGAGTCGCTGCTTGGGGAAGGAGCGCGCTTCCTCGAGGAGGCGCGCCAGCGCGGAGCGAAGGTGGTCCTGCCGAGGGACGTCCAGGCCGCGCCCCAGCCGAGTCCCCAGGTCGAGTCGCGGACCGTCCCCATCGAGGGGATCCCCTCCGGCTGGATGGGCCTGGACATCGGCCCGGAGACGATCGAGGAGTTCAAGGAGCACATCGAAGGGGCCAGGACGATCATCTGGACCGGCCCGCTCGGGGCGTTCGAGGTGCCCCAATTCGCCGCGGGGACCCGCACGATCGCCGAGGCGGTTGCCGCCTCCCCGGCCTTCAGCGTGATCGGCGGGGGCGAGACGGCCGAGGCGGTGGAGGAGTTCGGCCTGGCGGAGAAGATGAGCCACGTATCGACCGGCGGGGGCGCCTGCCTCCACTTCCTCCGGGGGAAGGAGCTGCCCGCGGTGGAGCCCCTGCGGGCTTAGTTTGATTTGATAGGCCGACTGAACTGAACTGAGAGGCTACCATGGAGATCCGGATCCGAATCGACGTCGAGCTCAAGGGGAGCGGCGACGGCGGTGACGGGGAGGAGAGGGTCCTCTACTGCCCCCTCTGCCGAGCCCGGGGCGAGCGCGTCCGGATGCGCCCGGGCAAGCTCCTGATCCGCTCGCCCCATGTGGTCCTCCAGCCGAGGCCGTGGTTCGCCCTCCTCCGCCGGTGGCGGTGGCTGCGGTGGGCGGTCGAGTTGCCCCCGGTGGCGCGGCTGGTCGCACGCCATGAGCGGTGGTTCTACCGGCTATATTTCGCGCCCTACCGCCGCGTCGAGGGCTACCTCTGCGAGGCGGTGGCCGGACATGGCCTCACCCGGGAGACCTATCTTAAGGCGCTCCTAGGGAGGGCGAGCCCCGCGGCGATCCTCAGCGAGATGGAGGAGATCCAAGCGGCTCACCGCGAGCAGCGCTGGTCCGGGCTCCACTTATCCTCCCCTTGAACCTCGGATTGAGCCTTGAGAGGCCTTCCCGCCGAGGCTATACTGCCCCAGGGCAGGGATGGAAGACACCATTACCACCGAGCTTAACTCCAGCTTCGAGCCCCCGCCGGAGGCCCTCATGCGGCGGGCGCTGGAGCTGGCCGAGCGCGGCCTGGGGTGGACCAACCCCAACCCGCTCGTCGGCGCGGTCATCGTTAAGCAGGGCAGGATCGTCGGCGAGGGTTTTCACCAGCGGTTCGGCGGACCCCACGCCGAGGTCCATGCCCTGGAGGCCGCGGGTGAGCGGGCCCGCGGCGCGGAGCTCTACGTGAACCTGGAGCCGTGCGCCCACCAGGGGAAGACGCCCCCCTGCGTCGAGCGGATCATCGCCGCCGGGATCAAGAAGGTCTACATCGCCACGCGCGACCCCAACCCGCTGGTGAGCGGCCGCGGGGTGGAGCGGCTCCGGCAGGCGGGGATAGAGGTGGTCGAAGGAGTGCTCGCCGAGGAGGCTCAAAAGCTGAATGAACACTTCTTCAAGTTCATCCGGACGGGGCGGCCGTTCGTGGTCCTCAAGCTGGCGACCACCCTGGACGGGCGGATCGCTGATTCTGAAGGAAATTCGCGGTGGATCTCGAGCGAGCGCTCCCGCCAATTGGTTCATTTACTTAGGCAGCGGTATATGGCCGTGCTGGTCGGGGTGGGCACCGTGCTGCGGGACGACCCTCAGCTCACCGTCCGGGAGCTGCCCGCGGGGTTGGAGCCACGCCAGCCACTGCGGGTGGTGCTCGACTCGACCGGGCGGACGCCCCCCGAGGCCAGGGTGCTCGATAAGTCAGCGCCGACGGCGATCGCCACGACCCCGCGGATGCCCGAGGAAGCAGAGGCCCGCTATCGCGCGAGAGGCGCCCAGGTCTGGCGCTTCGGCGAGGACGACCGGGGCCGGGTGGACCTCCACAAATTAATTGAACATCTTGGCCGGGAGGGCTACGACAGTCTGCTCGTCGAGGGCGGCGCCGAGGTGGCGGCGGGCTTCCTCCGCGCGGGCCTGGTGGACAAGCTCATCCTCTTCATCGCGCCGAAGCTCCTCGGCAAGGGCCTCCCCGCGGTGGGCGAGCTGGGGATCGACCGCCTGGAGAGGGCGCTGAGGCTGGAGAAGGTCACGGTGAGGCTCGAAGGCGAGGACCTGGTCTATGAGGCCTATCCTGCAAGTGTAGGTGCAAATGCAAAGGAGAAAGGGGAAGAGGAGGAGAGATGATCGAGCGCTATTCGCTTCCGCCGATGCGGGAGCTCTGGACCGAGGAGGCGAAATACCGCCGGTGGCTCGAGGTCGAGCTGGCCGTCGCCCAGGCCCAGGCCGAGCTGGGGCTCATCCCCGAGGAGGCCGCCCGAGCGATCCACGAGCGGGCCCACATCGACGAAGGAGCGATCGCCCGGGCGAAGGAGATCGAGGCCGAGATCAAGCACGACCTCCTGGCCTTCGTCCGGCTCCTGGAGGAACAGGTCGGCCCGGAGGGGAGGTTCGTCCACTTCGGGCTCACCTCCTCCGATGTCATCGACACCGCCCAGGCGTTGGCCCTCCGCGATGGGTTCACCATCTTGATCGACGAGCTGAAGAGGCTTATGGAGGCCATCAAGGCCCGCGCGCTCGAGCACAAGCACACGGTGATGGTCGGCCGGACCCACGGCGGCCACGCCGAGCCGATCACCTTCGGGTTGAAGCTCCTCGGCTGGCACCACGAACTCGAGCGGGACCTGGAGCGGCTGGAGCGAGCGCGAGAGGTCGTCTCCTACGGGAAGATCTCCGGCGCGGTCGGGACCTACGCCCACCTCTCTCCCGAGGTCGAGGAGCTGGTCTGTGCCAAGCTGGGGCTGAAGCCGGCGATCTTGAGCACCCAGATCGTCCAGCGGGACCGCTACGCTCAGGCATTGGCGGCGTTGGCGATCCTGGGGGCGGGGTTGGAGCGGATCGCCGTCGAGATCCGAAATCTCGCGAGGACGGAGATCGCCGAGGTACGCGAGGGCCGGCCGCATGGCTCCTCATCGATGCCGCACAAGCAGAACCCCATCACCTGCGAGACGATCACCGGGCTGGCGCGGCTCCTGCGGGCGAACCTCCAGGCAGCTCTGGAGAACGTCGCCCTCTGGCACGAGCGGGACATCTCTCACTCCTCGGTGGAGCGGATCATCCTGCCGGATAGCTTCCTCGCCGCCCACTTCATGCTGCGCAAGATGCGTGAGGTGATCGAGAACTTGGTCGTCGATGGGGAGCGGATGCGAAGGAACCTGGAGCTGACCCGCGGGCTGATCTTCTCCCAAGGGGTGCTCCTCAAGCTGGTGGAGAAGGGGATGGCTCGCGCGGCCGCTCATGAGCTGCTCCAGGAGCTAACCGCTAAAGCCCAACGCGAGCGCCGTCCCTTCAAGGAGGTCCTCCTGGAAGATGAGCGGATCAAGGAGCGCCTCCCCCCGGAGGAGCTGGATGAGGCCCTAAGCTGCGAGCGCCACCTGAGATGGGTGGAGGAGATCTTCGCCCGGGCGGGGGTGCTGGATAGCACAGGCTCATAAATAGAAAGGAGGGTCAAAGTTAGGACCTGGTGAGCCGGTGGTATCCGTAGGGTTAACATGAGCAAGTATATTTTGATGCTTGTGCCCCTGGGCTTGGATAGCGCCAAAGCTCCATACCCTCAGCGCTCCCCCAGTCCCTCCCGGCGCTCGGGGGACCAACCGTTGCGATCCCCAAGGCCCATTCGGGAGCACCCTCCAGCAGGGAGGGCACCATTCCCTATCTCCATCTCCAAGTCCGAGATATTCGCCGGGGCCAGCGCCACCTCGGTGATCACCTAGGCCAACTCACCCTGAGGTGCCAGTGGAAGCCGCAATCTGCCCGGCTCCACGGTCTGGAAGTTTCGGATGTCCTCCCACCATGCGTCCCCCAGGGCGACGAAGGGGAGGGAGTAGGCGAGGACGACCGCCCGGTCCCTCCCCGTGGTGTCGTAGACGGTGCCTTTGACCTGGATGTAGTCAGTTGTAGCCTCGTAGCTCGCTTTCAGAGCGAGGCCCTGCTCTGGCAGCTCGGCCCGCTGGACGACTCCCTCGCCCTCACGGGCCAGCGTGCCGGCGAAGGGCACGAGGTCGTCTACGCGGACCCCGGCCAAGCTCTCCACCGCGGCGAGGTCTAGCACCGAGAAGCCCGCCGGGCCGCGCTCCGACGCAAGCAGTTTTCCATCGACGGTGATCCACTGCCGCGTGGGATCGGCTGGGTCGAGGTGGAGCGCGAGCCCGTTAGCAGTGCTGAGGACGAAGGGCTGGCCGGCCTGGCCCATCCCCGGAGTGAGCAACATCGCCACCAGCAGGCTACTCAAAGCTAGGGCCTTCCAGGGCAGGAGAGAACACCTTGAAGCCATCCTGATCTCCCTTCCCTGGTCTTGGTCTGGGTTTGGGTTTCGGAGGTCTCCCTTATTCCAGATCCGAGGCCTTCCAGCCCGCGCTGGTGCAGATCCACAGATAATTCGGGTCCTGGAGGATCATCCGCCCCACCTCGGTTCCCTCATCGCAGTCCTCACTCGGCGGGGGCTCAGTCAGGGCGTCGATCTGCAGGTAGCCTGGATCTCCTTCGATTTGGAGGGTAGACCTTGGGGTGGTCGTTCCAATGCCGACGTTGCCATAGGGGAAGTCCAGGATCAGGTCGCAGCCGACGCCCCTACCGCAGGGGTTGCGAATGTAGGTGTCGAACATCCCGCTCTCAGGGTCGTATTCATACGAGAAGCTAGTGGAGTAGCCCGTCTCCGGCATCCCCACCTTGATCTGGCTCCCCGGGCCGCCCACGACCTCTAGGGACTGCCCCCTGACGGTGAGGTCGCCGCCGACGTCGAGCGTGCTCCTCGGGTCGGTGACCCTGATCCCGACGTTGCCGCCGTAGGGCGAGCCGAGGCAGTTCCCCACCATGACCAGCCTCGGATTGTCGAGGAACTCCGGGCCGCAGGTGGCGTGCTCCGTGATCTGGAAGACCCCGGAGGCGTTGTCGATGTCCCATTTCGTCCCGCCCATGAAGCCGCCGCCGTGGGGGTCCAAGGAGATCCCCAAGCCTTCGTAGCCTCCCTGGACATTGACGATGTGCAGCAGCTTCTGAGGCGACTCCGTCCCGATGCCGATCCGGTTCCGGACTGTAAGGGTCGTGTAGTCCCAGGAGGAGGCGCTCCCCCTCTCCGCCATCGGGGATAGCCCCCCGACGATCACCGCCAAACCGATGACCAGCCCGACTGCTATTCTTCTCGCCATGTCTGTTCCTCCTCTCTCGATTTAGTTATTCTATACTACAACCTTACGCTGCCCTCGCCCAGGCGGCTCAACCGTGATCTGGGAACGATCTGGAGAACTCGATGATCTTGATGTGGACCTCGTTCCGGTCCCTCATGAACACGGAGACCGCCAACTGAGGGTTCTCGGTCGCCGCCGGGTTCCAGGCGTTGTCGGCGACGATGGCCTCCTCGGCCTCGTTGAAGAAGGTGATCCGCCTCTTGTTTGAGCCGTCTAGGTCCATCAACCAGAGGTCGGTCCGCAGCCACTCCCCATGGGAGCCCCGGGGCTCGGTGCCGTAGGGGGCGCTCGAGGCCCAGGAGAAGACATCACCGCAAGGGGAGAGCTGCGCGTGCTCGTCCCACTCCCCCGGCTCCCCGCCCACGCCAGAGGTGAAGGTCAGCCGCGACAGCTCCCCGGTCTCTAGGTCTAGCCGGCAGATGTCCTGGTCGTTGTCGTCCATCCCCGCCACGGGGGTGCAGGTGAAGTAGATCCAGGAGTCGTCCGGTCCCCAGCCGTGGGATTCCAGCCAGATCGGCTGCGGGCCGGGGTTGTAGTAGCGGTGGTTCTCCAGATGAGGCACGGGTGAGGTGACGAAGTCGGCGATCACCAGCCGCCAGTTACCGAAGCGGCCGCCGGGGCCCTCCAGGTCGCTCCAGAGGAGTTTCGTCCCGTCGTTGCTGAAGTGGGGGTGGAGGCTCCCGCCGGCGGGGAGGCCGCCGCGGACGTCGGTCAATTGATAAAAAGCCCCGGTCTCCAGGTCGAGCACCCAGAGGTCATTGTAGAACCCCCCTCCGGGATGGGTGCCCCATTGGCCCGGCTTCCCCAGGTGCGCGGCCTTCTCCGCTTGGAAGACGAGCCAGCGGCCGCTGGGGTGGACCGCCGGCTGGCCCTGGTTCCTGTTGGGCAGCCCCGGCTTATTGCAGGTGAGACACTCGTCCCCTGTGCCGTCGGGGTGGATGCGGTAGACGTCCCAGAAGCCATCCAACCTCAGGTGGTCGTAGTAGATCCACTCCCCGTCGGGGGACCAATCGACGCGGCCGCCGTGCGTCGTCAGGGTCGTGATGCGCACCACCTCGTAGTTCCCCGAGGCCCCCTCTCCTGGAGACCAGGAAGCGGTCGTGATCACGATAGCCGTCACCGCAAACAGCGTGAGCAATACCCTTAGAGACATGGTTATCCCTCCTATTGCTCTTCTACCCAGCTCGGGTGCTCCTCCCAGGGGAAGTCGGAGATCACCTGCTCATCGCTCCCGTCGGAGTTGGCGACCCTTATCCGCCTCGTATGCTGCCCATTCTCCCATCTCCAGGTGAAATAGACGATCTTCCTCCCATCGGGGGAGAACTGGGGGAGGATGTCCGACTCACCGTCGTCCTGGGTGATCCTCCTCAGGTCGCTCCCATCGGCCCTGATGCTGAAGATGTTGTAGACGGGGAGCCCATGGTTCCCGTTGTCGTCCAGCCGGGCCTCGAAGATGATCCTCTCCCCATCGGGGGAGAACATCGGATCGTTTATCGCTAGCAGTTCATCGTTATGTTTCAAAATTAATCGCTTATTCGAGCCGTCCGCGTCCATCATGTAGAGGTCGAAATTGTTCGACAGCCCTTCGGAGTGGACGTAGAGGATTCTGCTCGGCTCCGTAAACGAGAAAGAGGAGTCGGCGTATATCTCCCCCGGCTTCGCGAAGGTCAGTCGCCGCTTCCCCGAGCCGTCCGCATTCATGATGTAGATGTCGTATTGCGGCAGGACGTTATTTGCGATGTCCTCGGGGGTCCTGTGGGCCGAGTCCGAGACATAGACGATCTTCGTGCCGTCGTGGTTCCAATGCGCTCCGATGTCGAGGTAGTCGTTGTCCGTCAGCCGCGTTAAGTTGGAGCCGTCGATATCCATCACGGCGATCTCCCACCCGGGATCGGTCTCCGTGACGCGCCCGGGGGAGTAGTGGATGCTGCAAACTATCTTTTTCCCATCGGGGGAGACGTCCGCCTGGTGCTCCCAGTAGGGGTTATAGGTCACCCGCCTGACGCCGGAGCCGTCCATGTTCTTGATGTAGAGCTCTATATACCTCTGGGGGTTGGCCTGGAAGTCAGGCGCGCCGAAGGGGGCGTCCCTGGCACTCTCGTAGATTATCTTGAACTCGGCCTCCGGCTCCGTGGGATCGTGATCTCCCCAAGAGAGCATGTTGGCCATTAAGGCCATGGTCAGGATCAGCCCGAGGCCGGATCTAGAGATCATCCTCCACAACCTCCTAACGAACGACGTCGATCATCAGCGGGATCTCGATGTAGTGGGTCGGCTGGCCCTCCGCAGCGGCATTTTCCGAATCGGCCCGCAGCCAGAGGACGTGATGGCCCGACGCTCCGGAGACATCGCAGGTGACCCGCACCACGCGGTGTCCTCTTCCAGGAAGGGTGATCCTGTCCTCCTCGAACCGGACCCGGTCACCGACGGGCCTGCGCTCCTCATCGAGTGCCGCCGAGAGGCGGAAGGTGTCGGATTCATCGGCCTTGTTGAAAATGTGCAGCTCGAAGGTGACCTTCCCATCGACCCGCACCTCCCGACCGCGGTATGTAGCGCTCGGTCTGGTCCAAAGGTCAGCGCCATTCCCCGAGCGCAAGTTCAACACGTAATTGCGGAAGTCGTCGAAGGTGTAGGCCCAGTTTGGGCTCAGCTCGTAGAGCATCTTCCCCTCGGGGTTCCACTCGTTCGGCCCGTAGGGCGGCTCCAAGTAATTGAAGGGCGGCAGGGGTCGATACTTCTCGTTGTCCAGGAAGTCCATGGCCTCCTCGTCGCTGAACCGGCTCAGGAGGTCCATCATCCACCCGATGTTCCACTCCTCGACCAGATCGAGCTTCAACCGCCGCTCCTCCGGGGTGAGCTTTATTTCGGTGATCGGCTGGGCGAGCCCCTCCGGGAGAGGGATGAGCGTGAACCAGAAGCGAATCAGCTCCTCCAGCGTCGACTGGGGCGGAAGGGTGCCGTAGTAGCCGGTCTGCATGGGGAACTCATAAACCTCCGGTGCTAAGCCTAACCGTTTCAGCGCCTCCGCTACCATCACGTGGGTGATGTCGTGCGCAGGATGGCCGCCGGCATAGGCCTGGACGAAGATCACGTCAGGCTTGAGTTCCTCGATGATCCTTGTGACTTCAAATAAGGTGGCGTTGAGGTGGGGGATGGGCCCGCCGTAGGGGATGACCAGGATGTTCTCCGGCGGCACGCCGAGGACGGTGGCCAAGGGACAGCCCTCCGGCTCCAGGCCCGCGCTCCCGGTGAAGAGGATGTAAACCTCATTCCCGGCCAGGAGCTCCCGGTGGAGCTGGCCCGCGGTGATGATGATGTCGTCCCCATGAGCAGCGACGTAGAGCACAGTGCGCGGATGTTGGGCCGCTCCTGCATGGGCCCCAAGCGCGAGGCCCAGCAGGAGAACTACCACCATGATCCTGCGCAATCGCATCATCGTTACCTCCTCTCGCTATCTCTTCTCCATCAACTCCAGCCAGAGCAGGGACCGGAGCGAGTCCCGCCCCGCGAGCTCCAGCTCGGGCAACGCCAGCTCGGCCTCCGGATCGGCCACGGCGACCTCGCCCACGACCTCATCCGGCGGTGGCTGGTCAGCGTCTCCTGGGGGGAGATGCCTCACGAGCAGGTAGGTCTTCCCTCCCTCCAGCCCCCACTCGGCGGGGGTGAAGCGCCACCCGAACTTCACCGGATTGGGAGAGGTATTGGCGGCGAAGAGCCCGACGTGCCCATCCGGTGATCGGTAAGCGCCGCCGAGCACCGCGGGGAGGCGGACCTCCCGCACCGCCACTCGCCCGTGGGCGCCTACGGTCTCCGCTTGGAACTCGATCTTCGGGGACTCGAGCTCCCCCGACAGGAGCATCCGCCCGAAGACGAGCCAGTCCCGTGCTAGCGCCCGCAGTTGCCCCAGGATCCGCACGTATTCGCGGACCTTCCGCGCACCCGGGGCGAGGTCGGCCACCACGTGGTCGTAGCCCGGCGGGGGCTCCTCCAAATACCCATAGGCCCCGTCCAGGCTGAGGGAGACCTCCCCGCGCTTACTCATGGTATCGGCGGCGATCAGGGAGACCCCCGGGATCCGCCCGGTGACGATCGCCTCGTAGGCCAGCTTGTAGATCGCGCCGGTGTAGGCCTCACCGGCCTCGGGGTCCCAGTCGACGTTCCTGACCAGGGCGCTGAGGAGCGTCCCCTCGCAGGCCATGAGCAGGTAATCGTGCCACACGTAGGCGGTCAGCGGGAGGGGCTGCCAGCCGCAGTTGTAGCGGCCGCCGTGGCCGAGCGAAGCGGCGAAGAAGGGCACGCTCCGGGCCACCTGGAAGGCCACATACCGCCCGATGAGCCACTCATGCCCCCGCTCGCTCATCAGCACAAAGGGCGCAGGAGCGGTAGGAGCGTAGCGCTCGGCCAGCTCAGTCCCCACCTCCCGGAACTCACGGGTGTTGTAATCGCCGCCGCCCACCGGGTGGCGATGGTCGGGGAGGCCGAACAGCGCCGGGGCATAACAGGGCTGGGGGTAGGCAGCCGAGCCGGAGATGAAGGCCCCGGAGAAGCCCCGGCGACCGCCCTTGCGCGACTGCTCGAAGATACTGGCGAGGTTCTCCAGCCGCCGCTCACGGAGCCACTCCGAGCCGCTGCAGCCCTTGGTCGCAGTCGGCGTCCTCTTGAACATGGTCCCGTCGGCGTTCCAGACGATCCCCTCGCGGCCGTGCTCCTGGGCGGCCTCCCACGTGGCGGAGCCGGGCTCGAGCGGCCAGCCGCCCGCATCACGGTTAAAGAT
>Ga0190286_1000679_pt1 | contig 13607 bp, 10 predicted proteins | sample 48691834_MG_FD_183241 | JGI IMG/M metagenome (GOLD analysis project Ga0190286, IMG submission 183241) | Hydrothermal vent microbial mat bacterial communities from Southern Trench, Guaymas Basin, Mexico - 4869-18-3-4_MG | ecosystem: Environmental > Aquatic > Marine > Hydrothermal vents >... | reverse complement strand
GCCACCTGGACTATCTCTTCTAAGGATAGGATGTGCGGGGTGACCAGAACCTTCGCCGTCTGAGCCCCAAAACCCAGGATGCCTCGCCTCCCCCGGCGCAAGACGGTGACCTCAACCTCTTCCCTCCTCTTGCCTAATCGCGCTAAAGCCAGCTCAATGGCCTCAGCCACGCTAGGAGCCTCGACCTCTATCCTTTCCATGACCCTTCCCTTCCTCCCTAATCGGTACCTGTCTAAGGCTGAGAGCCATGCGGCGGTTAGCGGCGTCTATCCCAATTATCCGCAGGGTCAGGGTATCGCCTTCTTTAACCACATCTTGGGGGCGGAAGATGCTCCCCTCAGCCAACTCAGAGATGTGGATCAGCCCCTCGATCCCCCCCTCGATCCTGGCGAAGGCCCCGAAGTCCACCACATTGGTTATCGTCCCCTCGACTAGCTGGCCAACCTTGTACTTCTCTTCGACCAGCGTCCAGGGGTCGGGCTGCAGCCTCTTCAAGCTCAAACCAATCCTTTTCCTCTCCCGATCGACTCGCAGGACATAGACGTCTATCTCATCGCCCACTTTGAGCAACTCCCGGGGATGCTTCACCCGGTCCCAGGAGAGTTCGGATATATGGATCAGTCCATCAGCCCCACCCAGATCAACGAAGGCGCCAAAATCGCACAGGTTGCTGACCACGCCGTGGCGGATATCCCCCTCCTTGAGCTCCTGTAACAGCTTCTCCCTCTGAAGCCTCCGCCACTGTCTTTGGGCAGCGCGCTCTGATAGGATGAGCCGGCGGCGATAGCGATCAACCTCGATGACCTTGAGGCGCAGGGTCTCGCCCACCATCCCGGCTAACCGCTCTATCTTCGAGCTGCCCTCAGCCCTGCCAGCTAGATCCACTATCTGGGATGCAGGAACGAACCCCCGAATACTGCCGAAGGGAACCAGTAGCCCCCCTTTGTTGTAGCCGGCGACCTCAGCCTCGAATATCTCTCCACTCTCGTAGAGCTCCTCAGCCCTCAGCCAATCCTTCATCAGGCGGGCTAAGTTCAGAGAGAGAATTATATCGCCGTCGCGGTTCTCCGGATTGAGGACGTAGACCAGCACCTTATCGCCGACCTCTATCTCGGCAAGGGCCTCCTTCCCCAGCCTCTCCAGATCGGTGCTGGGGACGATACCCTCCTTTTTGGCACCGATATCAACGACGATCTTATCGGGCTCTATCCGCATCACTACCCCATCACGGATATCCCCTCGCCGGGGGCGCACATAATCATATTCCTCGCTCAAAAACTCCCACATAGGGGATAAGGCCTTGTCTCGCTCCACCACTTCGGTAGCCATTATCCTTCCAATTCTACTCCCCCCTTCATCAAATTTACCAACGCTCTCATTCACTTCAAGTTGGAGTACACGCTTTAGAGTGCCTTCAGCCCAGGGTTAAACCCTGGGCTGAAGGCCGCACTCCTAATGTGTCTGCTCGCTTATCCCTCCCTTGAAGGAGCTAGATTGCTTTTTGCGAGCAGAGATGCCTCAGCCAGGGCGAGCTCAGGCACACCGACCTCCTCCTCAGCCTCCTCCACTTCCTTCCTGGCCCGGAAGCCCGTCCCAGCCGGGATCAGCCTGCCAACGATCACATTCTCCTTCAAACCGCGAAGCTCATCAACCTTGCCCTCCACCGCTGCGCCAGCTAGAACCCTGATGGTGTGTTGGAAGGAGGCTGCTGAGAGGAAGCTCTCCGTGTTCAGAGCTGCCTTGGTTATGCCAAGGAGGACCGGCTGAGCCGTGGCCGGCTGACCACCCTCAGCGATCACCTTGGCGTTGATCTCTTCGAAGGCGATGCGGTCTACCAGGTCCCCCACCAAAAGGTCGGTATCGCCAGGCGAGGTGACCTTAACCTTGCCCAGCATCTGGCGGATTATCATCTCTATGTGCTTATCGTGGATTTTCACCCCCTGGGAACGATAGACCTTCTGTATCTCCTCCAGGAGGTACATCTGGGTAGCTTCCCTGCCCAGAATGCGCAGGATATGGTAGGGGTTCTTCACCCCCTCCGTCAGTTGCTGCCCCGCCTCGATGTGCTGCCCATTTTCCACAAGGAGGTTGGCGGTGGGAGGAATTCGGTATTCCCTCTGTTCCCTCTCCGTATGGCGGATGATGATCCGATCCCCCTTCAAGACAACCCTGCCTCCCCTGGTCGCCACGATGTCCTCCCTCCCTTTCCTCTGAGCCAGCACCTCTCCAGCACCAACCTCATCGCCATCCTTCACCAAGACCCTGTAATTGCCTGGCAAGTGGTACTCATCATCGAAGACCTGTTCGGCTACCACCCTCACCCTCCGCCGGCCTTCTCCCTCCAGGATCTCGACCACACCCCCGATCTCGGAGATGATGGCCTCACCCTTGGGCTTCTTGCGGGCCTCGAAGAGCTCCTGAACCCGCGGCAGGCCCTGGGTGATGTCCGCCTCTACGGCCACCCCACCGGTATGGAAGGTGCGCAGCGTCAGCTGCGTCCCCGGCTCGCCGATGGATTGAGCGGCGATTATCCCCACCGCCTCCCCCACCTTAACCAAGCTCCCGCGCGCCAGGTCGCGTCCATAACACTTAGCGCAGACGCCATACCTCAGTTTACAGGTCATGGGGGAACGCACATAGGCCTCCTGGATGCCGGCCGCCTCGATCTTCTCCACTTGATCCTCCTCGATCATCTCCCCTGCATTGACGATGGTCTGGCCGGTTTTAGGATCCACCACCGGGGCTGCCGCTATCCGCCCGAGGATGCGCTCCACGAAGGGCTCACCGATCCTCTCAGAATCCTCCCGCCTGATGAGTATGCCCTCTTTGGTGCCGCAATCTATCTCATTGACGACAATGTCCTGCGCCACATCCACCAGGCGACGGGTGAGATAACCCGCATCGGCGGTGCGTAGGGCAGTATCGGCCAACCCCTTACGTGCCCCATGGGTGGAGATGAAATACTCCAAAGCGGTCAAGCCCTCCCGGAAGTTAGAGCGTATGGGGAGAGGAATGATCCGCCCTGCAGGATCGGCCATCAGGCCACGCATCCCCGCCAACTGGCGGACAGGCTGGAACCCGCCTTTAGTCGCCCCAGAGACAGCCATCACTCGGATCGAATCCATAGGGTCAAGTGCCTCGGCCACCGCATCAGTGATCTTATCTGTGACCTCGGTCCAAAGCTCAACTGTCTTGACGTATTGCTCCTCAGCGGTGATCAGCCCCCTCCGGTATTGCTTCTCGATCTCATCCACCATCTTGGTCGCCTCATCCAAGATCTGCTTCTTGGCCTCGGGGATGGTGATGTCCTCGATGGCGATGGTCAAGCCGGAGCGGGTAGCATACTTGAAGCCCAGGTCCTTGATGGCATCCACCATCTCGGCCGTGCGCTCAGGCCCCAGGCGATAGTAGCAGTCGGCCACTAAATCCTTGAGCTTCTCTTTATCCATGACATCGTTTACGAAGCGCAGCTCCTCTGGCAGGACCTGGTTGAACAGGACCCGGCCGACGGTGGTCTCGACCAGGCGCGGCTTCCCCAGCCTCTTCTTAACCCAGGAAGCGACGTAGACCCTTATCTTGGCATGGAGGTCAACCTTCCCCAATTCGTAGGCCAAAGCAACCTCGTCCATATCGGCGAAGACCTTCCCCTCCCCCTTGCAGCCATCCTCCTCCAGGGTCAAGTAGTAGCAGCCCAGGACTATGTCCTTGGTGGGGTTAACCACCGGCTCCCCATTAGCTGGCTTGAGGAGGTTGTGCGTGGAGAACATAAGCTTCCTCGCTTCCTCTTTAGCCTCCTCGGAGAGGGGGATGTGGACCGCCATCTGGTCGCCATCGAAGTCAGCGTTGAAGGCAGCACAGATGGAGGGGTGGATCTGGATGGCGTCCCCCTCGACCAGGACCGGCTCGAAGGCCTGGATGCCCAAACGGTGCAAGGTCGGCGCCCGGTTGAGGAGCACCGGGTATCCCTTGATCACCTCCTCCAGCACCTCCCAGACCTCAGGCCTCATCTGCTCGATGATGCGCTTAGCGCCCTTGATGTTATGGGCGTAGCCGTATTCTATCAGCTTGTGCATCACGAAGGGCTTGAAGAGCTCCAGGGCCATCCCCCTGGGGAGGCCGCACTGGTGCAGCTTCAGATTCGGCCCGATGACAATGACCGAGCGTCCGGAGTAATCAACCCTCTTGCCGAGGAGGTTGCGGCGGAAGCGGCCATGCTTCCCTTTGAGTATGTCAGAGAGGGAGTTCAACTGGCGCTTGCCCCTGAAGGATATCGCCTTGCCGCGGGCACTGTTATCTATGAGGGAGTCCACCGCCTCTTGCAACATCCTCTTCTCGTTGCGGATGATGACCTCTGGCGCCCTCAGCTCCAAGAGGCGCTTGAGGCGGTTGTTCCTGTTAATGACCCGCCGATAGAGGTCGTTGAGGTCGCTGGTGGCGAAGCGCCCCCCATCGAGCTGCACCATGGGCCTCAGCTCGGGAGGGATTACCGGCAGGACGGTGAGGATCATCCATTCGGGACGGCTTCCGGAGCGGCGCAGCGCCTCGATAACCCGCAGCCGTTTAGTCTCTCTCTTGCGGATCTGCTTCGACCGCGTAGTGCGAATCTTTTCCCGTAGCTCCTTGGCTACGGCGTCCAGATCCATCTTCTCCAGGATGGTGCGGAGCGCCTCAGCCCCCATCCCCGCCTTGAAGATACCTCCCCACTTCTCCTCCAGCTCCCGATACTGGGACTCATTCAGGAGCTGCTTCGGCTTGAGGCTCATCACCTCCTGCAGATCGGCCTCGGCCCGCCTGCGGATGGCCTCGACCTCCCTCTCCATATTTTCCCTAAGCTCCTCGATCTGCTGGGAGGCAACGCGACGCAGGCGCTCCTTCTCCGCCTCGATTAGGACCCGATCCCTCTCCTGCTTCTCTCGGATGCTGGCCTCGATCTCGCTTAACCGCTCCTGCACAGCCTGAGTCAGGATGGAGAGGTGCTCCTTAGTGACCTCCTCCCCCTCTTCAACGATAACCCTCTGGGAGAAGGCTATGGATGCCTCGGCGCGCTTGCCCATCTGGCGTTCCAACTCCTTCTGGACCTCGCCCGCCTCGCCCATCACCTCATCGGTGATGGCGGCCAGCTCCTCATCCAAGCGCTGTCGGTTGGCCTCCCTAACCTCCTCCAGCTTCTCGATCTCCTCCTCCAGGTGCTGCTTGATCTCATCTATCTGCTCCTGAGTCGCCCCTCTTAATCGCCCTATCTCCCGATTCGCCTCCTCATTTATACGTCGTAGGGCACGCTTTCTAGCCTCCTCATCAACATCGGTGATGATGTATTGGGCGAAGTAGAGGATGCGATCCAGGTCGCGCCGCGATATGTTCAGGAGCAACCCTAAGTAACTGGGCACCCGCCTGGTATACCAGATGTGGGCCACTGGGGAAGCCAACTCTATGTGTCCCATCCGCTCCCGCCTCACCCGGGAGGATACGACCTGCACCCCACATTTGTCGCAAATGATGCCCCGGTAACGGATCTTCTTGTACTTACCACAGTAGCATTGATAGTCTTTGGTAGGCCCGAAGATGGCCTCGCAGAATAGGCCGTCCTTCTCGGGCCTCAAACGGCGGTAGTTGATCGTCTCCGGCTTGGTGACCTCACCGTAGGACCAGGAACGGATCTCCTCCGGGGAGGCTAATCTGATACGCAGGGCAGTGAAGTCCTTAATGGCCAATTTACTTTTCCCTCCTATTTGCAGATTGTGGATTACAGATTGCGGATTGCAGATTGCAATCTCGAATAAGTGCGGCGCAGAGCCTGAGCCGAGACGCCCTCCAACCCAGCAGCCTTGGCATAGGCGCTCACCAGCCTCTGGACCGACCGGGTGGAGATTGGCCTCCCCTCCTGGCTCAGGAAGAGGTGCTCGATGCCGGGCAGACGGGGACGAACGGAGAGGTATTCCCGCAGGGCATCGCAGGTCACCGCATTGAGAGGGATCTCCCTGGATTCGCCGTCCCCCCTGATTGTGAGGGTGCCCCTATCCCCTGAGATCTCGATGTCCGATAGGCGCAGCTCGACCAGCTCCCTCACCCTGATGCCCGTGTAGAGGAGCACCCGAATAATGGCCTGATCGCGCTTGACCAGGCTTGGCCGCCCTCCATTGACAGCCTGTAGCAGGCAGGCAATCTCTTCGGGGCTCAGGGCCCTGGGCGGTGATGGATCTGCATCCCGCACCAAGTCCACCTCTGTAGCGGGGTTGGATCTCATCAGCCCAGCCTCGATGGCGAACTGACAGAACTTGCGGAGCCCTTGCAGGCGCCGATTGATGGTCGCTGGAGCCCGCCCCTCAACCGCCCGGAGGTGCAGACAATATTCTCGGACGTCATTGGCGCTCAAGCTTGCCAAGGGAAAGGATCCCCCGTTGTTCTCGGTATACCAGCGGGCGAAGGCCCTCACGTCAGCCAGGTAATTAGCGATGGTTGCTGGACGTAGGGCCGACTCGACCATATGCTTCTCAAACCTGGCGAGCAGCTCCCTGTTAACCGTCTCGTCCACCTTCCACCTCTCAGCTACAGGGTGGATTTATACGCTATAATTATAACCAATTTAATGTCAACTGTCAAGTCACACTGGCCAACAGGTGGAAAGACAAGGGTTGTACTGCTGCGCGATGAAGCCACAGCACCACAACCCCCTTTAACTCCTTACCCATCTACCCCCGGCCTTTTTACCTGACGCGCCCACTCTCCTTAAATGTAAAAAATCATACCTTATGGGCGGGCGAGCGTGTCAGTGGGCGCGTCAACCTCCCGCTGAGCATGCCCCCCAATACCGCAAGGTCTTCAGTCGGAAGGTAGTGCTCCGATGCCGCATCGTAGAGGACATTGGCCGAGGGCGGCAATTCCTCATCGCCTGCCCAGAGGATGACGGCTAGACGGATGCGTGGCAGGATACGGAAGAGGAAGGAGGCATCGCCAAAGGTCAACCGCTCCCCGCCTAGAGCCTCAGCAGCGCGGATGAAGGCCTCGACATCGTAGCCGAAGGTGCGGATCAGGGGAAGGCAAGCACGCTTCCGAAAGACCTTATTGTAGACGCGCCCGCCAGGCAGGTCCCGAAAGGAGATCCATCTATCGGCTAAGGGCGTGCCGTCGGCGGTGAGGAGATAATGCAGGATGATGATCTGATAATGGATGGGAGGTACCTGGCCCGTTTCCAGCTCCCGGACCGCAATCTCAGGATAGTAAACGGCATAGTCCTTGCCCCAGAACCTCACCTCGAATAGGCCACCCCCATTCAGCTCTTGGTATCTGGTGTCGCTGCGCCAGGCCACAATCTTGGGCTCGATCCTTTGCATCTCCCGACACGCTTTCTGGAAGGCCGCTAAATAGGGTTCAGGCTGCTGCCTCTTCATCACCTCATCCTCCCCAGTAAGAGCGAGGCATCCCTGGCCGGCGTCCCCAATTATACAAAGCCCTCTTAGGGACGCCTTGCTCCTACCATCATAGATGATTATAAGCCATAACTCGAAGACTGTCAATAGCTCTTTTCTTGACCACCATAGCTCTTATAGTTGTGGATAAAGTTAACCCCCTTAGGTCCTTGCAAGGTTGCTGCTCCAGATTCCCCATAAAGTGCTCTAAAGGTCTAAGGCCCACCGTTCCAGCCCCCATAAACGCCTTGATTTATTTCCGATACAATGGTATTATAGGATAAAGAGGTTAAGGAGCAGAAGACATGGCAAACACCTTCCCCGTCGGCAAGCTGGATATGGATTATCTTGCAAGCCTATTGGATAGGTATGCCTACCTCAACGAGAGGGTGGTGGTAGGCCCCCGCATCGGTGAAGATGCAACGGTGATAGACTTCGGTGAGGCATACCTGGTAGCAAAGACCGACCCCATCACCTTCGCCACGGACGAGATCGGTTTCTATGCCATCAACGTCAATGCCAACGACATTGTCACCATGGGGGCGAAGCCAAGATGGTTCCTGGCAACAATCCTTCTGCCGGAGAGCAGCGCGACCGAGGAGATGGTGGAGGGGATATTCTCCCAGCTCTCCTCCGCCTGCCATCAATTAGGCGTCTCCTTCTGCGGCGGCCACACGGAGGTCACCTATGGCCTCGATAGGCCCATCGTCGTGGGGCAGATGCTGGGCGAGGTGGAGAAGGGGAAGTTGATAACCACCTCCGGGGCGATGGTCGGCGACGACATCATCCTCACTAAGGGCATCGCCATCGAGGCCACCTCGATCCTCGCTCGAGAGATGGAGGATAGACTGCGAGGGAAATATCCGTCGGACCTGATTGAGAGGTGCAAAGGCTTCCTCCATGACCCCGGCATCAGCGTCGTGCGCGAGGCCGAGATCGCGATGGAGAGTGCCCAAATCCACGCCATGCATGACCCCACCGAGGGGGGCCTAGCTACGGGGCTGCACGAATTGGCGCGGGCCGCCAGTGTGGGGATGATCGTTTACAGGGAAAGGGTCCCCATCCTGCCCGAGACATCCCTCCTCTGCCAGGAATTCGGCCTCGACCCCCTGGGGGTCATAGCCTCCGGCTCGCTGATCATCGCCCTCGCGCCCCAGGATTCGGCGAAGGTGGTAGCCAAATTGAGGGAAGCGGGCATCGCCGCCACGGTGATCGGGAGGGTTTGGGAGAAGGAGAAAGGGATAAAGCTGGAGGTGGATGGGGAGATAGAGGACTTGAAGTGCTTTGTCAGAGACGAGATCGCGCGGATATTCGAGGTTTGAGAGGGGTTAGGGGATATGCTTCTGACCAGAGAGATACTGGAACAGATGGAGGTGGAGAGGCTGGCCCCTTATGCCATGAAGAGCAGGGACTCCCGCGGGCGCAAATACCCGGAGGAGGAACACCCCTATCGCACCGCCTACCAAAGGGACAGGGACCGTATCGTTCACACCACTGCCTTCCGACGCCTGGAGTATAAGACTCAGGTCTTCGTCATCCACGAGGGCGACTACTACCGCACCCGCCTCACCCACACCATCGAGACAGCCCAGATCGGGCGCACCATCGCCCGGGCTCTGGCAGCCAACGAGGACCTGGTGGAGGCCATCTCTTTGGCTCACGACTTGGGGCACACCCCTTTCGGCCACTCCGGCGAGGAGGCCCTCGACGAATTGATGAGAGATCACGGCGGCTTCGACCATAACCGCCAGAGCCTTCGCATCGTGGAGGAGCTGGAGGAGCGATACCCCAACTTCAGGGGCCTTAACCTCACCTGGGAGGTGCGCGAGGGGATCGCCAAGCACGTTACCGAGCACGACAAGGGGAGAGTTGCTGGCTTCGAGCCAGAGAAGTCAGCGACCATCGAGGCACAGATCGTCAACGCCGCCGACGAGATCGCCTTCAACACCCATGACCTGGACGATGGCTTGCGGGCAGGGTTGATCAAACCCGATGATCTCCGGGGAATAGCCCTCTGGGACGAGGCAATGAAGGAGATCGGCGCCGAGTTTTCGGAGATAACGAGGCATCGCATCATCCGCTACCTGATCAATGCTGAGGTCACAGACCTTATCTACACCACCCAAAAGAGGTTAAAGGATTTGAACATTCAATCGGTTGAGGATGTGCGCAATCTGCCGACCAACATCGTCGGCTTCTCAGCGGAGATGGCGGAGAAGAACCGTGAGCTTAAGGACTTCCTCATGGAGAACCTCTATCGCCACTACCGGGTGGTGCGCATGGCGGTTAAGGCCAAGCGCTTCATCGCTGAGCTCTTCCACGCCTACCTCAGGGAGCCGAGCCAGCTCCCCCGCCCGATCCAGAGGAGGATGGAAAGAGAGGAACCGGAGCGAGTCATCTGCGACTACATCGCCGGCATGACCGACCGCTTCGCCCTGCAGGAGTATAAGAAGCTCTTCGACCCTTATGAAAGGGTCTAAGAAGCCATCTTCGTCAGCGCTAACTTAACGGCCAGCTTTGTAAAATAACTTTCCGAAGGGGGCTCATTTCCGTAGGACAAATCCACTACCTCGGCCCTAATCCCCAGGGACTCCGTCTCCAAGGAGATAACCTTCTCCTTCTCGGCCAGAACCGCCTCCCCCCTTGGGGCGAGCCTCGCCCGTAAGCTACTGTCATTGTAAGCGTGTTTGCTCATCAGCACTTTAGCCACCGTGCGGACGATGCTCTTGTCATAGAGCCAGAGCTCAAAGGCGGTGACCTTCTTCGGCTTCCCCTCACCAAGGACCTCGCAGATGCCGAGCCCATACCCGCCTATGACCTCGCCTGTAGGTCCCTCGATGATGGAGTAGGCATCGTAATCGTCATCCCCCAGCGAATAAGTTGTGAGAAAGCACTCCAGGGGTGGACCTATGCCCTCCTGCTTCCCGGCCTCCTCCACCCTGGGACCAGCCACCTTACCTCGCCTAAACGAAAGAAGAGTTAGGGCGATAATGGCCAAAAGGATAGGTATCCAAATCCTGCTGATGGGCCCTAATCGGTGAGGCGGAGATGGCGGGAGTGGTTGGGGCATTGTCTTTTCCGCCTCCCCTAGTCCCAGCGCCTCCCTAAGCCTCCTCAGCCGGCGGGCTTCCAGGGCCCGCCCGGCACCCTCGCGTTCGGCGATGAGCTCAGCGATTATCCGGGCGACCTCCTCCCTATCGAAGCCACTCAGCCTCGCCTTGGCCAATTCCAGGTCCCCATTGATGGCGTAGGAATCGGCCACCATTGCGATGTAGGTCTCCTTGTGCTCCCGCTTCAGGTCGAATGGGTCGGTCTCGGTCCACTTTACAGGGAAGAGCCACCAGCCCAAGATGGGCAGGCCGATGATCAGCCCCACTGCTAAACCCACCGCAAAGCTAACGAGATCCCTACGCCCAATGCCCCTCACAATCGCATCCATCTCCAATCCCACCTTAAACGCCGCTGACCTTCAATCCCTCTAGGATTTCCCTCAGATCCTCTGGCAACTCCGCCGTGAATTCTACATACCGGCCGCTTGAAGGCAACTTGAAGCCCAGGGTTTGGGCATGCAGGAATTGCCTCTCCAATTCGAGCCTCTGCTTCCTGAAACCGTAAACGCGGTCGCCTGCCACGGGGTGGCCGATGAAGGTGAAGTGGACACGCACCTGATGAGTGCGCCCCGTCTTGGGCTCGACCTCGACGAGGGTATGCGCGGGAAAGCGCTCCAGCACCCGGAACTCGGTGCGGGCCTCCCTCCCACCTGGCACCACGGCCATGCGCTTGCGCCGCTTGGGGTCCCGCCCGATGGGAGCCTCGATGATCCCTCGTTCCGGCTCCAGTCGCCCCTCGACTAAGGCCAGGTATACCTTCCTCACCTCCCGCCCTTTGAACTGCCTTTGCAGGCTCTGCTTAGCGGCCTCGTTCTTGGCGACGATGATCAGCCCCGAGGTGTCCTTGTCCAGGCGGTGGACGATGCCCGGGCGTTGCGTGCCATCGAGCCCTGCTAACTCTGGACAGTGAGCCAGGATGGCGTTGACCAGCGTCCCCGAGCGGTGGCCATAGGCGGGGTGGACAACCATGCCCGCCGGCTTGTTGACCACGATGATGTCCTGGTCCTCATAGATGATGTCCAAGGGGATGGGCTCGGCCACCAGCTCCATCTCCTCCGGCGGAGGGACACGGATCGAGATCTCATCGCCGGCCTTAACCCTATAACTGGCCTTCGTCATGGCACCGTTGACCGTGACCAGCCCCTCCCTGATCAGCCTCTGGATCAGCGAGCGGGAGAGGTCGGGCACCTCCGCGGCGATGTATTTGTCTATCCTCTGTCCGGCCTCGGCCACGCGAAGCTCGATGACCCGCTCCATCCGAAGTCTCCTGGGATGTGATTTCAGCGGGCGGCAAGCCGCCCTCCAAATTCGCCGAAAAAAGAACGACCGAGGCTATCAGCTCTCGGTGCGTTCAAGACATGCTTCCTTTAGTTCCCCCTAATCCCTTCCTCGCAAGAGATAGTAACCCAAGACTGCTACCCCCACCACGATGGCGCTGTCGGCCAGGTTGAAGACCGGCCAAACCTTGAAGTCAATGAAATCTATGACATATCCATAACGCAGCCGGTCAATGAGGTTGCCCAAGGCGCCCCCTAACTGCAGCCCAAGGCTGGCCCTCACCAATGCCTCATCCGGCAGGTGGCGGTGATAGATGAGGATGGCTATCACCACGATGACCGCGATAGCGATAAAGAACAGGCTGCGGTCGGGGAAGAGCCCGAAAGCCGCCCCCGTGTTGGTGACATAGGTGAGGCTCACCAGGCCCCCCAGGCGGGCAATAGGGTTCCAAGGCTCTCCTAAGCTCAAATGGCTTGAGACTAAGCGCTTGCTGAGCTGGTCAATGCCAAGCACAAGTAAGGCGATCCCCGGCAAGAGAGCCCTCTTCCATTTCCGGCTAAGTGGGAAACCCCTCATGATTCGCGACGCTGTTGGCACTTGATGCATAGGGTTGCGTAAGGAATAGCCTCCAGGCGGGCGGGGGAGATTTCCTCGCCGCAGTCCTTACATATCCCATACTTCCCTTCATCGAGCCTGTGGAGAGCATCCTCCACCTGTTCCAGAAGGCGTTCCAGGTTACGGCGCAGGGCCAGGTTCTTCGTCTGCTCGAAGACATCCGTGGCATCGTCGGCTATGTGATTCCTATAGCCAGAGTGTTCCTTCCCCAAGACCTCTTGTTGGCAGATCTGCTTGCGTAACCGGTCACGTTCCTCTTCGAGCCTCTTCCTGATCAAATCCTCCGCCTTAGCCATTCTGAACCACCTCCCGGCAAGCCATCTCTTCTCGGCTTGCCCTCTTGGTTGCACCAGCGCAACCACCCTTATTTTACCTCACTAAGGCGCTAAAAGCAAGCAGTGAGCCTCTCCAGGTGCGACGCACTTCATCTAATCTGCACAATCCCCAGGGTTATCTCCTCCCCCTCGATCTCGGCGACCTCGCTGTAGGCTTCGGCAGGCGGGCTTCCGGCGATGAGCCCTTCAGATAGGGTCTCGGCCTTAATATAGTCCCCATAGGCGCTGAGGACGGCCTGCAGGGCTGGGCCTGCCTGGTAGTATGTCACTATGTGGTCCTCGATCCTGAAGTCGGCACTCTTGCGCATAGTTTGGATGCGACGCACCAGCTCTCGAGCCAGCCCCTCCTGAATCAGCTCATCGGTGAGGGCCGTGGCGACCCCCACTAGGTATTCCCCTTCCGCGGCGACGGCGTAGCCCTCTTTAGGCGTCATAGTGATGCTTAGCTCCTCTGGCTCTAGGCTCAGCGTCTGGCCCTCGACAGCCACTTCAATGGCCTCCCCAGCCCGCCAACGCCGCGCCACCTCGCTGGCGTCTAACTCGCCGAGGGCGGCCTGGATCTGGGGAAGGAGCCTGCCATACTTGGGCCCCAGGAGGCTAGGCACAGGGCCGACGGTGTAACTCACCAGCTCGCCTTCATCGGCGGTGAAGCGAAGCTCCTTGACGTTCAACTCCTCCAATACCTGATCCGACAGGCGCTCTAAGCTCTCCCGCTCCTCGGCGCTCCTAACCTTGACTAATACTTGGGACAGTGGTTGGCGGAGCTTGATCCCCGCCTTGCTGCGCGCCGCCCGCCCCAGGCCGACGACCTTCCTCACCAATTGGGTGTCGGCCATCAGTTTCTCGTCAATGAGCGCCTCGTC
>Ga0190286_1000678_pt1 | contig 13626 bp, 11 predicted proteins | sample 48691834_MG_FD_183241 | JGI IMG/M metagenome (GOLD analysis project Ga0190286, IMG submission 183241) | Hydrothermal vent microbial mat bacterial communities from Southern Trench, Guaymas Basin, Mexico - 4869-18-3-4_MG | ecosystem: Environmental > Aquatic > Marine > Hydrothermal vents >... | reverse complement strand
AGAAAAGTCACAAAGGTTAAATTTCCGTGTGTAGTCGGGATATAATAAATTTCCAAAAAACAACCCTATTAGAATTACACCAAACCATGGAAATATCGGGAAATAGTCAACGGTATAGAAGCGCTCCGGCATTAGTCCTAACCACATTAACCATGGAAAACCAAAAGTAAAGCTCTTCAAATATATCCCAAGAGATATGAAAACAATACCGATCAACAGATTCCAGAAACGGAGTTTTAAAAATGGATATGCCAGAATAATCGAGATTCCAATAAGATGAAGCACCCCAAAGACAACAAATCCCGCTCTCAAAAATATCCAGGTCGTTAAGGTAATAATCAATCCCCATGAAAAGACCTTTAAACCTCTTTTGAGATATTTCTGGTACACCTTTTTTTTCGCATTCTGTTTTTTCTCTGCCCTTGAAAAACTGAGCGTTAATGATATACCCACCAGAAGAATAAAGATTGTGGCTGTCATTCGTCCAAAATATAACCAGAACCCAGAATGTACATTAAGATTGTATTCACCGAAATAGGTCAGGTCATAAAGTAAATGGAACAGTATCATCATGATTATCGCAAGTCCACGCAGGAAATCTATCTCCCAGAATCGCTTCTCTAAATTATTAGCCATTTACTTTATTTTCGAAAATCGGTTGAAAAAAGAAAACTTGCCTTGCGTGAAAGCGGAGAAAAGAAGAGGTGAAGAAATCCGGAGAGTGTTGAAAGAACTCGAACTGCTGAGAACTGATGCAAGGATAACCCAAGAGAGTTTGAGTTATTGGAACAGAGAAGGAGCATAGAAGACGTGGTTGGATTTAAACCCTCTTATGAAATAGTAGGCAACATAATGAACCTGCATAAAAACATAAAAGTGATTGCAAAACGGCGAGAACAGGACAGAAACGATGCACAAGGAGAACGGGTGTAGATACAAGCTCGACGTGGAAAAGGTTTGTTTTAATCCTCATCTGGCGATAGAACGAAATAGAGTGGCATCAGTCGGCTCTTTCTCACAAATCGCGAAACGAGCACTCAAAGCCACATTACCGCAATTGACATCATCCCGATGCGGTGAGGTGAGAACTATAGAAGCGATAGAGGGTGACATAAGAGAGATTTACGTGTTCATAATTTAATTATAGTTTGTAATAGTTACGTTCCACTTCTATCCCCATTATGTCGTTCTCACCGTAAAAAACGCTCATTGCGATTTCTGCACATCCTATTGCAGCACTATATCTTGTTATTGTTTCGGTTTCGATGTCTAAGAACTTGTCTATTCTCTGCTTTATTTCCTTTTTTTCGCCCACAGAGCCCGTTAAGAAGACCTTAATGTTTGATGCATCTACGCCGTAATCATTCACAAGTACTTGCATCGCTGAAATTTCCATTGCGGCAAACAAAGAAAGAGTGTTCATCACCAAGTCCTCATCTCCTACATGTGTTGTCCATTTCTTCCGCAAGACACCAGCATTTGAGAAAGCATCGTTTGCACTTATTCGCCCTTCTTCGATGTCTCTTAATAGCTGAAGGTCAATTGGACCTTGATATAAGCCCGGGGCGAAGATACAAGCATCTATTGCCCCTATTATTTTTCCTCTTGCTACGGACATTGTAACCGTATTGGAGCTGATATCCGCGAAAATAAAGTTCTCAAATCCTTTTTTATAGATGTGGTATGCAACGCCCACCTTTTCAGGACTTGCGCAATGCGAGAAGAACTTTAACCTTTGATCTATTTTTTCACTGCCTGCATGTATTCCGGGTATCAGTATGGTGGGAATGCCTGCGTTCTTTATCGCATCAAACACTTTCGTACCTCCACCAACAGATGACCCGGCTATTCCACTTCTTACCCCTCTATTCCGCACCTTTTTTATGTCTTTTATGGAGGAAAAGCCGTCGCCCATGGAATAAGTCAATGCAATCAATTTTATTCCTTCTCTTTCTACCCTTAACCCCTTTTCTACTTCTTTTATAATCTCCTCATCGTTTATTTCAGCCGCTTTCTTCCTTGACAGTTCAAAAATGGTTACTCCTCCTTCTGCCTCCTTTATGCCTGCAAATCGTATTCCGACAGTCCCATGGTCTATTCCCACAAACATAAATTATTAAGGGCAATTTTAAATTGATGAGATAACCATGATGCCCTTTTTGTTCACCGTTCGCTCTAAAATGTTCAAAGCTTCTTTCAGTTCTTCTTTACCTATTGCGGAGAGCGTAACCGAAGCGGAGGACTTCTTATCCACACCGGGCATAGAAAGAGAAAGCTCCACCACCTCAGCAAAGCCTGTGTTGTCTATACTATCTATCGTTTCCCTTAGATCTGTATGCACTATATGCCCAATTAGCAGAACCACCATTGATTCCTTCAGGCGCTCTTTCCCTATCCTCACCACCTTCACTCCTCCTTCCTTTAACCTCGCTATTAGTCTGTCCAATCTCCTTTCCTCTATCTCAAACACCAGTTGAACAGGTATTCTGCCGGAAGGTGTCTTTTTATCTCTTTGATGCAGCACGCTAAGAATGTTACCGCCAAGGTCAGATACGGGCTTCAATGCAAGGACTAACTGACCCGGAATGTCTTTTAGCTCGATGTCCATGGATATTTTCATTTTTATTCACAAACTTCCTTTTCTCGCATAACAGATACAATAATTTTATGTTGCTATTATCACATATAATATAAATAATAGACCGTCCTATAACGCTACGCTTATATCTCTATCCTCTCGAATAACTTCTTCGGCTTTTTCAGCGTTTGTCCACTCTTTATCGGCACCATCATCTCCTCAAGCTTCACAGAATGCACATCGCTCTCCATGCCCAATTGCGACCACACCTCAGCCATCTTATCAGGCATCACCGCCTCCATTAATATACAAACCGCTTTTATTATTTGCAGTACGTTCTTTACGATTTCCCCACACCGTTCTATACCTTTCCTGCCCTGTTTTATCAAATGCCAGGGCTCTTCTCGTTGAAAAAAACTGTTTCCAAAGTATGCAAGCATCATCACCGCATCGACGAGCTTTTTGAATTCGTATTCCTCCACCGCGGTTATTACTTCCGCACTCGTTTGCTCTATATGGGCAAAGACCTCTTCTTCTATCTCGCCATCGGGGACCACACCGAAATTTTTAATTGCGAAAGAGAGAACCCGATGAACAAGGTTTCCCAAAATTGCTACTAACTCGTGGTTCACACGCGTATAAAAGGAGTCCCATGAGAAATCCAGCTCCTTCGTGTGGCTTGACTGTGCAACTAAATAATATCTTAACGTATCGGGGTGGAATCGTTCTAAAAACTCTGTCGTCCAAACCACGTTCCCACGGCTCTTTGAGAACGTTTTTCCATCTATTTTTACCATACCCGAAGCAACGACTGCATCGGGCAGAGAATATCCCGCACCCTTAAGCATCGCAGGCCAGAATATGCAGTGATGATATATGATGTCTGTGCCGATGAAATGCACAATGGTTGCTCTGCTTTCTTTCCAATACTTCTGCCATTCCTTCTCATCTTCTCCCTTTTCGGTTATTAAATCTTCGGTAAAGGAGATATACCCAATAGGGGCGTCAACCCAGACATAAACGACCAGGTCATCCCTGCCCGGGAATTTCACGCCCCATTCCAGATTCCTCGTTACACACCAATCGCGCAATTCCTTCCTTGTCCACATCTTTGCATAGTTCCTTGCATTTAGAGTACCGCCTAAATTGTCTAAGTATGAGATAAGGAAATCCGAGAAGGCAGAAAGCTTGAAGAAGAAATGTTCCTGCTCCTTGAAGTCCGCTTCATTTCCGCAAATCTTGCACTTTGGCTCTATTATCTCTCCAGGCTCAAGATGCTTACCGCAGCCCTGGTCACATTCATCACCCCTCGCAATAGCACCGCAGTAAGGGCATTTTCCCTCTACATATCTGTCAGGTAGAAACCGTCCGCAGGTATTGCAAAATGCCTGTTTTGTTTCTTTCTTATATACGTATCCGTTATCTATCAACTTCTTCACGATCTCTTCCGTCCTTCTATGGTTGCTTTCTGAATCGGTCCGTCCATAAAAGTCAAAATTGACGTTCAGAGCTCGAAACATTCGCTTGAAGTGTTCATGATATTTCTCCACAACCGCCTGAGGTGTGATGCCTTGCGCTTCTGCACTCAGTACAATCGGCGTTCCGTGCGTGTCTGACCCGCTAATAAAAATGACATCGTAGCCCATTTTCCGGAGCATTCTCACGTAAATATCCGCGGGGACGTAAGTCCTGAGGTGCCCTATATGACACTCACCATTAACATAGGGCAGTGCAGAGGTTACCAGGACCGGCTTCTCGATTGGGATTTTCATTTGTTCTTGTTTTATAGCAATAGCATTTATGATTTATAAAATGAAACAATTATAATTGGATGAAGAGAAGCGGCACAGAAAAGAGTTCAGGATGCGGCTTGAAGGGATAAATCATGCAAGGTAGTGATAAAATGGGAATAAGGACTCCAAATGTCATTATAAACGAAAAAAGACCCTACCTGCTGCACAGGACTTTTTCCGACAACAATTAAGACAACAATCCAAACTAAATTATTAAAAGCACCATTACACTCAGAAGTTTTTGAAAAACCGTTTATGGCATATATTACAAGAGTGAGTGAAGAAAATAAGCGCGAGTTAGAGAAGTTACGAGAGGCGATACTTCTTCAGCTTCAGGAGTGTGAGTATTTGAGGCGGATTGCTGAGGAAGTGATTGCTAAGGCAAAAAAACGGCTTGTCTTCGTAGTTGGCGAAGCAGGGATTGGAAAGTCAAAGCTGTTGTATTTAATCTGGAAGAAACTAAAGGAGCGGAGAGAGAAGGTTGGTTACTCCTGAATTTAAGGGAAAATCCATTGTATCACGGCGTTTTGTTTTATGACGACTTCAAATCGGAGTACTTCGATCCTCTGATATTTCAAAAATTAGACGACAGTGTCATATTCCTCGATTTATCAAACTACGAATACTTGCTAAATAAAGGGGGAAGTTTTTATGCGGTTGAAAAGTTAGAAGGGTTTTTTGAGGAGGAAAAGACGCCGGAAATCGCTGTTGAGTTTGCAAGTGGGCTTTACAATTGGGTGCATTACCCATTTTTTAGAGAGGATGAAAGAGTGCCTGAGAAAAGTGAAGGAGGCGGGGTTGATACCGGAAAGAGATATACGGCTGTGCGTAGTAGGAGACTGGGCGAGGTGGATATGGAAAGCGATAGATGATCTGGAGAAGATGAAAACAACAAAAGAGGAGGCAAAAATGAAATAGACGATTTATTGACGTATTTATCGGAAAACAAAGGCAGAATGAACTATATATTCTGCTACTATATTCTGATCTGTAATTCACCCACGATGTTCCAAAATTTGCTCACATGTCGCTTGACTACATCCCATCACATTACTGACAAAATTCTTATCTAAATGGGTAACATAAAAACAAAAATCGAAAAGCTTTTTATTAGTATTTTCCCATCATAAAAATCGGGTAATGCACCCAAAATCCCAAAATCGAAAGTTTTATAAAGACAAAATTATAGATGAGAAATAGGAGCACAATACTATTTGAAAAAAATAATGCAAGAATACATGGGGAAAAGAGACGCGGACCAGGGGTTTATTTATCGAGAGAACTTAAAAGTTTGCAGATCCATATTAGGGATCTAGGGTACGCTACAAGTGAAGATAATAATATTTTAAAAGATGCTAAATTTGCCTGTCTATACTCAGAGAAAAATGTTGCTGTTCACGTTGAGAGAGCCGTTAATTCAGGAGTTCCTATAATCTTAGTGAGCAATAGTAGGCATCTCGATAAGGATTTAGAAAAAAATGGCTTGGATTATAATTTTCCTACACATATAAGTAGGCACGCACGCTTTACTGTTGATGAATCTAAACATGTAATAACATGGATTGATCATTGTTTTGAAAAAACAGCTAAAAAATGGTGTGAAAAAAGAGCTGGAGAATTGTGTGAAGAATATTTTAAATCTTTGTTTAAAATTTTCATTGGGAAAGAAAAGAAAGGAGGTGAACAATGAGTTATCGACTCATAGATATTATTTTAAAGGATGAGAAAAAAACAGATGAAGAAAAAAAGAAGATCATTGGAAGATTATTAAAAACCAAGGAGGAAATAGATCGTTTAGCAAAAGAGAAGGACATTTCAGTGTTTGAAGCAATTGAGAGCATTGCAGAGGAGAAAAATATAGACATCGAACCAATCAAATATGATACATTAAGAGAAGCAGTGGAAAAGGGTGTTGGATGGTTAAAATCAGAGCAACATACTAATAATGGATGGGGATGGGATATATTGCAAATGTTTAAGTATAAAATACCAGAAAATGAGCTGAAAAAAAGCACCCTGACGACAGCATGGTCAACATCGGTTTCGATATTGGCTTTAAATGAATGGCAAAAATACTCTGGTGATCAAGATCACTTGCTAAAGGAGATTATAAAAAGAGGAATAGAATATTTAAAGAAAAACTGTAATCAAGATAGTTGTTGGGGTCCTTATCCACTTGACCTACCAAGTTTTAAAGAAAATACTAATGTCTTCGATACAAGCATCTCGGTATTGGCTATTTTGGGAATTGAAAAAGATGTTGAATTTGTTTCCAAGGCTGTCGAAAAGCTACAAAGTCTTCAGAAGGAAAATGGAGGGTGGGCACCCAGTGAAGAAGATGAAAAAAATGATGTTGGGGCGACAAGCCTTGCAATACAAGCTTTAATAAAATATAATCAAACGGATAAATGGTGGCATCCAAAGAAGAATATTGAAAAGGGGATTAAATGGTTAATTGAAAATCAGCAGGATGGTGGATGGTCAGATGGAGAAAAAGGTAGTGGTGTAAGTTTTTTAACTAGGACTTATGATGCCTTAGAAGCACTTGTTAGGTATGATCCAGAGTTTAACGGACCAAGAATTAAAGAAGCCGTAGAAAAAGGAATTGAATGGCTGTTAGATTCGATTCGCTTTGAAAGCGAAGATGAGATAGGCTTGGCTTGGCGAAGTGATAAGATTGAAATGAGTGATATTGAAAACACAGCAACTGCAATCATAGCTTTGCTGGATTGTGGTGTGGATCCGACGTCATTAGAGATAGAAGAAGGAATTAAATGGTTATTAGAGAGGCAAAAAGAAGATGGTAGATGGGGCTCGGTGGGCTTTGACACGCCATGTGTGATTCTATGTTTGATTAAGTTTATGGAAAAAATGTATGGAAAAAGGTAATAAGTTTTTTTAAAAAAAATCGGTTTTTTAAGTTTCAAGCGTGCGAGCAAATCTTCAAAATGCTTATGAAGTTCATACTCGCTTTCCCACTCATATTTATTATGTTCTTTAAGGAAAACTATCAAATTTGAAGCTCCTTGAGAAAAAAACCTCCTCTCTAAGTCCTCTACAGTAGCTCCCTTTTTGTTTATATCTATTAAAAATTTTGGATCGAAAACGCTCAGACTCCCGCCGTAATTTTCATTTATTTTAGAAACCGTATTTTTCAGGTTGCTTAATTTCTCGTTTAAATCAGTTGCAGTTTCATCTACTAACTCTCCAGTTATACTATCATTTACCTTTTTAACTCCCTCTAAAAATGCATTAACTGAATTATCATAAGAATAAAGAATTACTCTTCTAAAATTTCTCCTTTTCCGAATGTTCCTAACCTCTTCTAAAAGAAAAGCACAAATGAAACCAAAGAGCGAGCCAATAATCGGGCCAATAAAAAACCATTTTCTCTCTAATAAAGCCATCATCCCAACAGAAGGATTCAAAATAAGGTCAACCCTTTTCCCACTTGTTAGAGTGAATCTAAATACTTCACTGCGTGTTGAGAACCTCTCTTTGGTTGCTACAATAAAATATTCACCTTCCTCAACATGAAAACAAAAAGAACCATCATCCATGCTCAATGTGTAGTCAATGAATTCATTGTTTGATGCATAAAGAGCAATAGTGGCACCTGATACAGGATTACCTTCGCCATCAGAGACTATTCCATGTATTCCTTCAACTTTGAATGCTGAAACACAGATACAAGTAAGAAAGATAAAAAGAATTAATATCATCGCATAACTAAATTTCTGCACTCTATTTTTAACTTGTTTATTAGGTTGCCTCATGTCATACTGTTTCTTTAATAATCTAAATTTTTATATGAGATATGAATAAGCTATATAAAAAGCTTTACATATATGAAAGCACTAAAAGAAAAAAATAACAATGAATTTTAATATCGAGATACCGCCGATAGAAGATATAAATCTTGCGAGAACCAAACATGTCATTATAAAAAGACCCCAGGCTTCCTGGACTCAATCAGTTTTCTCTGTTTCTTTTGGAAACAAAATTATACCTAACCGGGATTACCCCTATGAAGGTCTATCAGTGTTGATAAATGGAGAAAATTATCACTTTCTGGACGGGATAGCAGTGGGAGTGAAGAAAGATGGAGAATATATTGAGCTTTGCGCACAGAAGGTGGAAGCTTCGCCCTGGAAGGCAATTTATTATTACGGAAATAAAGAAGGTATAAATCTCGCTATAAGTTATTATTTGATGAATATTGGAGTGAGGCAAAACGGCATCACCGCTTGCGTTTCGCTTGAAAGCAATGCATCTTTAATCGTAATCGAGCCAATTGTGGATATAAGGCACATGTATGAGTATTCAATGCCGGAAGGTCATTTTTGTAGAGCTCTAAGCGATGGATTGCTTATTTTGAAAGATGAAAAATGCATTTCAATTAGCACGATAAACAAATGTAAGGTTAGAACTTGGAAAAAGAAAATCGAGTGGCGGTATAAACTAGGCTCCGGGTTTAGAGAAAAAACAGATGGTGGTGCGGTATTTAAAGAAGAAATAAAGAATCCCGTATCGTTAGGCGAAATGGAGATTCCTTTGGATAATACTTCCACAGCTTTGCTTGTCATATCTTGCAGCAATTCTAAAGCACAACTCGATTGGTTGAATGAAATGGAGAAGGATTGGTTACGAGATGAGGCTGGGGAAGAAGAGAGAGCAGAAGAAATAGTGAAATCACTTGCCCTTGGTGTAAAAGATGATGCAATTGCTTTTAGAGCAATCGGACTTTCCAAATTCGGGATGTATGTAGGCGATAAATTCTTCTACGAAGCTGGAGATTTCTGGTTTCGAACTCCCTGGTTTAGAGACCTGTTTGAAGGAATAATAAACAACATCGAGACTTTGTTTCGTATTGGACATGCCGAAAGAATAAGGGATGTTATCCTTCATTCTTTTGAATATCAGGATGAGTACGGAAGGATACCAAATAGATTTCCGGAAAGGAAAAGTGAGCAACTGGACTATAACAATGCAGATGCAACGTTTCTTGCATTTATCGCTGCTGGTGAGTTTTTAAATAAAAAAAAGGATGAAAATTTTGCGAACACGATTTTAGAAAGAGCGGAGTTCACCATCTCCCGTTTTAAACTGAACGATTTGAACACGATAAATGGTGCGCCGGTGCTGAATGAAAACGGGCTTATTTCTATTGTCCCCTGGCATTCATGGACTGATACGAGACGAGAAATAGAAATAGGAGGTAAAATAGCGAAAGTCTCGGTAAGAATACCTGATTCATGGTGTGAAGAAATAAGGGGGGAAGAGGAATTGAAGCCGAAATATTTCTTGCCTGAGATAAACGCACAATGGATAAAAATGCTGAGTCACTGTGTGATGATGTGCCCCTCTGGGAATGAAAAAGAAGGTTATTCCTTTTTATTAGAAAATGCGCGTAAAAACTTCAAAAAGATATTCTGGGATGCTGAACAAAATATTTTATACAATATTGTAACGCTGGATGAGAGAAAGGATAAGACATGGGGCTCACCAGCAGTAGTAGCATTTTCTTTACTACTGGATGAGAAGATCTTTGCTCACCATGAATCGAAGGAATTCATCAAAGGAGTGAAGGAGAATCTGCTCGTAGAAAGATTTGGACTTCCTTTTGGGATATTGGTGAAGAAGTCACCGAAAAGGGTATATTATGGGGACGAGGAGTATCATGAGGCGGTGGTCTGGCCGCGAGATACGCCTTATTTAATAAGAATTCTTCAAGCAGCAGGAGAACTTGAAAAAGAAACAGTGGAAGAGTTACTAAGGAGCAATTTAGAACATCAGATGAACGAGGGCTTTGTGTTTTACAACAGCGAATTGTTTAGCCCGGATAATGGGGAAATGACGTCGGTTAAAAACCCGATTCAGTTCTGGTCGCAATGGGTGGACCCGTACATTTTCTCGAAAACTAAAAATGTCTAGTACTTCACTTGGACGATAACTGATAATATCATTTGACATCAATACCTCCTTTTAATACCTCTCTCGTTTTTAGCGTACCGTCATTCATCGTAAACACGAAGACCTCGTGTCCTGAGTTTACCAGCGCCTGGCATATATTCTCTGCGTAAGTTCCTACGCCGCTGACTATCCGCGGCGGATATCCCCCCACGAAAAAGCCTATTCGCATATTCTATCTCTTTTCCACCGCCTTTATCACATCCTCATATATCCCTATTACATATTTTGCGATTTTATCCCATGAAAAATATTTTTCAACCCTTCTTCTACCTCTTTTTCCCATTTCTCTCGCTCTATCCATATTCTCAAGCAGCGCATTTATCCCCCATGCTATATCAGCTTTACTACTGCCATCAACGTGAACACCGGTTTGTTCATGCCCTGAAGGAATTATCTGGTCACAGGAGCCGCAAATGCCCTTAGACCCCACTATAACTGGCTTCTCCATCGCCATCGCCTCTAAAGAAATGATGTTGCAAGGCTCGTATAGAGAAGGGCAAACAACCATATCAGAAGCCCCGTAATGTAATATCCTTTCCTCCTCGGACACAAACTCAAACCTCGTCTTCACTTTGTCCCTGAGATTCAATTCTTCTATCAAATAGGAAACTGTTCGCTCTAACTCACCTTTTCCAAGAATAACGAGTTTTGCCTCTGGATGCCTCCTTGTAACCTTATGCATCGCTTCCACCAGGTTTATGACGCCCTTTACCGTGGCTAATCCTCCTACGAAAAGTACCATCTTCTCTCCGGGTTCAATTCCATATCTGCTTCTTAACTCCTGAATCTCAGCATCCTTAACCCTCTTTGGATCATATTTATCTAAATTGATGCCATTCCAGCACACATTTATCTTTGTCGCATCAAATCCATGCATTGTTAGATACCCGTGCATTGGATAGCATACCGTTATTACACGGTCTGCAATATTAGCAGCAGTTTCTTCAATATGACTAATAATCGTTGAACCCCTACCCATTGAACGACTCCCTTCTGTTGATTGAAGATGAAAAACAAAAGGTAGACCGGTCTCTTGCTTTGCCATTATCCCCGCTATCGCACTTCTCCAGTCGTATGCGCAGATTATATCAAACTTATAACCTTCTTTTTTTATGAGCTCGTTGACGAATTTAGTGACACTGAGGATGTTGTACATGATTACATCGTTGAAGAATTTAATTCCCATGCCTGATCTTCCCAGATCTTCCTTAGCTAACACCTGAGGAAGTATGCTGCTTCCGTCCACAACCATCGGTCTGTTGACATCAATACCTCCTTTTAATACCTCTCTCGTTTTTAGCGTACCGTCATTCATCGTAAACACGAAGACCTCGTGTCCTGAGTTTACCAGCGCCTGGCATATATTCTCTGCGTAAGTTCCTACGCCGCTGACTATCTTCGGCGGATATTCACCCACGAAAAAGCCTATTCGCATATTCTATCTCTTTCCCACCGCCTTTATAACATCCTCGTATATCGTAATCGTATATTCTGCTATTTTATCCCAGGTGAAATATTTTTCTACTCTTCTTCTCCCTCTTTTTCCTATTTCCCTCGCCTTTTCCATGTCGTCGAGCAAGGAATTTATCCCCCATGCTATATCCGAAGAACTGTTACCATCAACGTGAACGCCTGTCTGGTCATCCCCTGAAGGGATAACAAAATCTCGGAATCCACTGATCCCTTTAGCACCAACTACAACGGGCTTCTCCATTGCCATCGCCTCCAGTGCAATAATGCCAAAAGGTTCGTACACGGAAGGGGCAACAAAAAGATCACATGCACCATAATGCAATATCCTTTCTTCTTCGGATACGAACTCAAACCTCGTCTTCACTTTTTCTCCCATGTCCAATCTATTTATCAGGTCAGAAACAATTCGCTCTAATTCGCCTTTGCCAAGAATTACCAGTTTTGCTTCTGGATGCTTGCTTATAACCATGGGCATTGCTTTCACCAGGTTCACGACACCTTTTACCGCAGTCAATCTACCAACAAACAGGATCATTCTCTCTTCAGGTCCTATCCCATATCTGTTTCTTAATCGCGTAATATCCTCAGTTGCAAGCCTGCGCGGGTCATATTTATCCACGCGAATGCCATTCCAGCAGACTTTTATTTTATCGGGGTCAAAGCCATGCCGTATAAGGTCCTCTTCCATTGGATAGCTCACTGTTATTATCCGATCAGCAACATCAGCCGCGGTGTGCTCAATATGAAGTACCGTCTCTGAACCACCGTTGAGTGAACGACCCCATTCGGTTGAATGAAGATGGAACACAAAAGGCAGACCTGTCTCCTGCTTTATCATTATCCCAGCCATCGCACTCAACCAGTCATGTGCGCAAATAATATCGAAGTCATAGCCTTCCTTTTTTATGAGTTCGTTAACAAACTTAGTAGCGCTGAGGATATTGTATATAAGCACATCATTGAAGAATTTTATTCCCGTACCCCATTTTTTCAGGTCTTCTGTTAGGAAAAGAGGAAGTATGCTGCTTCCGTCTGCAAGCATCGGTCTGTTGACGTCAATACCTTTTAGTATCTCTCGTGTCTTTAGCGTCCCGTCGTTCATCGTAAATACGGAGATGTCATGCCCTAAGTCGAGTATTGCCGGGCAAATATTCTCTGCATAAGTTCCCAAACCACCGATTATCCTCGGCGGATATTCCCAAACGAAATACCCTATTCTCATGTTTATCAGTTTTTCCCTTCCCTATATACGTCCTATCTTGGCTCGTATCCACACGCGATAATTTATATTATTGTCATTAAAGATTAAAAAGGAAAATATGAAATGCGGAATGCCTGAGCTTGATAAAATTGTTGAACATCTTTCAAGAGATGCTAAAGAACTGCTTAATCGCTTTTATTCGTTTGAAATTTCAACAGGTCGTCAAAAAATTCCCGTGGAGATGGAGGACTGGGTGAAAAAGCGGTTTGGGTCGGTTGAGCAAGTGGAAAATCAGCAAATAGTGTCTATAAAAAACATGTTTACCGGTGAACACAGCTTATTTAACAAGTTAAGAAGTGATAGACCAATCGAGGCGAAATCCGCGATTGCATGGGAAGAGCTGAAAGAGCAGGAAAAATGTCTTTTTTGCAATCCCGAAAAGCAAACACCGGAAGATGTATTTGGCAGGATAAAGGGAAAATGTTGTGTCACGGGAAGCAACATAGCAAAATATGATTCTTTCCATAGCTTAATAATTTTCAATGAACACAATCCTTTGGAGATAAAAAGGGAATGGATAGAGGATTATTTAAGAACTGGGGAGTGCT
>Ga0190286_1000677_pt1 | contig 13639 bp, 22 predicted proteins | sample 48691834_MG_FD_183241 | JGI IMG/M metagenome (GOLD analysis project Ga0190286, IMG submission 183241) | Hydrothermal vent microbial mat bacterial communities from Southern Trench, Guaymas Basin, Mexico - 4869-18-3-4_MG | ecosystem: Environmental > Aquatic > Marine > Hydrothermal vents >... | reverse complement strand
CAATAAAGTAGCATTATTTGTCGGCGTAAAAATAAAAAATCCACTAAAGCTGGGCTTTAATGATTGGGGTGGGTTGGAAATAGGTGTTCGTGGAGAATTTTATGATTATACACGAGATAATAGCCCTATCGCTAGAGATACTGCTGTTGTTGCGTTTGTACAATGGTCTTTCGGCGGAGATTGGAAGAAAAAGAAATAGAAATGGAGGTGTTTAAATGTATGATGGAATAAAAGGTATTAGTAGCTCTGCACTATATTTTGCTATGAAAGTTCCGGCAGTTGCTTTGGCGACTGCAGCAATTATTGCCGCTACCGCTGTAGTTAAAGACAAAAAAGAGGTAGTTGAAGAACCTAAACCAAAAGTAGAAATAGTTAAAGTTGTTAAAACTCCGGCAATGCCGGTACTTAAAGTTGCTGTGCTTGATGGAATAGTCCTTTTTGATTTTGATAAATATAATATTGATGCAACCGCTCAAAGAATTTTAGAGGAAATCGCAGCTAAAATGAGCACGCATAACAAAAATTTATTATTAGAAGGACATACCGATAAATTTGGTTCAAATAAGTATAATCAAGCACTATCGGAAAATCGGGCTAAGGCTGTAAAAAACTACCTTATCAAATTAGGTGTTCCCGCTGATAGGATTATATCTGCTAAAGGATTTGGTAAAACATTATTGCTTCCAAAAATGACACATCATCAAAATAGACGAGTCATACTTTTGTTTGTCGATAAATAATTTAGCAAGATACGTGTGAAGTCTACCGTTAAAAAGGTAGGGGAGAAATCTCCTACCTTTTTAAATACATCAAAAGGAGACAATGAATTAAAAAGGAAATATAATATGTTAGAATTTCATTACGATAATCACTTGGAAGGTTCTGCTTACACCAGTTATTATTATATACCTACATACCCAGATCCAGAAAACGCCAACAGACTAGCTTCAACATATTATACTAACTCTTGTAGAGAGTATTTCGTTAGACATTATCGTAATACGATTAATACAAGGGACGCTCTTTATCCCCCAGTTAAAAAGGCTTATGCCCTTATATCTTATGGTTATTCAGGAACAAATAAATTTGACGAGTGGAATGCTAAGATTCAAGACGAAGCTCAGAAAGGACTTTATATTGTAAACTCTTTTGAAAAAGCTCACAAATGGCCATTGACCAAGTTATATCCTGTAAAATGTAAGAACATGAAAATGCCATTAGTGTTTTTCGTAGGCGCACGTAAGTGGACAATGTCACCTTATCTTATGTCTATTTGGACTCTATGTATTAGATTAGGTAGAAACAAATGGTTACCTAAGGGGCTTCTAACTCTTAGCCATAGAAACTTAGTTAGACAACTAGCTATAAGTTCTAAAGTAGCAAAGAAAAGTGGGAGTGTGGATGCCAGTCAGTTATCTGCCACACTAAGAAAATGGGACGTTTTTATGGGTCTTTATTATAAGTTGTTTGCAGGAGTTGATAGAAAACATCATTGGTCAAAAACGCACTTAGGTGGTATAAGTGATAGGCCCGAAGGTATTTTAAGACTTATGAATGGTACTACGGGTTATAAAGAACTATATAAAAAATATTCTGAATTAATAAAAGGTTGATTACTTGCAGAGAAAATCCTCAACTTATTATAATTTATAAAACTATAAAGGAACCTAAATGAAAAAGAGGAAGCATACCAGCAAAGAGCGAACATCCATGTTTAAATCGACATATTTTTTCGGTTATGGTTCATTAATAGCACCTGATGGAATAAATTATCGTGGTATGAGTAAACGCTATAAACGTGAAGATCTTCACCCGTGTATACTTAAAGACTTCGAACGTTCCATGTGTGGGTTTTTTAAGCCAAGGAATTTTTACGGGCTTCTCAAAAAGAATAAATCATATTGTAATGGAGTAGTATTTAAAATTCACGATTGGTATGATTACAGAATTCTTTTGTATTCTGAAGGAGCTACTTCCTCATATCGCAAGGTAAGAACTTATTGGCCGATTGATGTTACACACCATATTATAGGATGGGAAGTGTCCAAAGGACACAGAGTTATCACTCTTGTGTGTAAACGGGACAAATCTAACCTCGGAAAAGTTGAACGTGAGTATGTTCGTAGATGTTATGACGCTGCTGGTATATGGGGAAAAGAGTTTAGAGATGACTTTTTAGATACTGGTGGTGTTTCATTAAAATTGAAAGATCTTGTATTGTAATTAGGATGCAGAGAGGTCAACAGTTATGGACAATAAAAATAAGCGCGCTAAAATTGCTGATATCGACAGAAACAAGATGGTATATGCAGAAGTTGACGACAAAGATAATTACGCTTGTTGTTGGCTGAAAAAAGATGACAGGCTAGAGTTTATGGGCTGGATCAGAAAATCTTGCGTTAATGACACAGTAATCAAAGCAACCAAAGAAGAGATAGGTTTGTAAAAGGGGGGCATAATGTGTAATTGTTATTTTTGTGATAATGAAGAGACTATACTATTTCATGAACACTATACATTTTGTCCAAACTGTTCAGCTATTTATACTAATCTTATGATACAAAAATCCAATTGTGATCATATAAAAGACGGTGTAGTAGCCGTAATTAGAAGGCCATGGTATGCGGAAAACAGGAAAGTCCCATTCATTAAAGAGGATGTGACTGGTTTTCAGAAATGTTCCATATGTGGAAAATCCTGTATAGCTGATGGTTGGTAAAATGAAATCAAGTAGATTCTACCAAAACGCCGTTCAAACGGTGGGGTCTGTAGGAGAGGTGGTTCTATTTTTGTGCGGCTTCTTCCTTGGTAAAGGTATGTTCTATACAGCACTTATTTTTTTAATAGTTAAGATAATACATAAACTTGTTATTTCTGAACTTATGTATCGCAGGATGAAATGTGTTGTAAAAGAAGAATCAAATAAAGAGGTGAAAGTATGAAAAGGATAATCTTATTAATATTGATAATCGTAATGTTTGCACCACTAGTGAGTGCGTTCGATGTTAACTTCAAAAATACGACTAATAAAACCTTAGTTTATAGGCTATATTGGTTAGCACCTGAGTGGTTAAAAACTCCCGAAATAACAGCTATAGCTGTTGGTGAGCTAAAGGCTGGGAAAAAGCAGCTATCAGCCAACAACTACGAACCAGGTCCTTATGTTATTACGTGGGAAAACCTCTCTTCGTCAAATGACAAATTTTACAAGTCATACCCGTTTGATGTGGAAAAAGATAAATGTACAGTAATCTCTACTCCTAATTCAAAACCAGTAGTGAGATAGTAGCTGATATGGGGGCTAGGCAGAAAGCCTGGTTCGAATCCGGGTGAAGGCATGGAAAGCAGGTTAAAAGAGACCTTGACAGGTGGTTCGACTCCATCTCCCCCTCCAACATGCTGGGATGTAGCTCAGTTGGCAGTTAGCGGGTGGCTGTTAACCACCAGGTCGCAGGTTCGAGCCCTGCCATCCCAGCCAATTTTTAGAGGTGACTAATGATAAACGAGTTTTTAATAGACGGTAACATTGACTGGTCTCTATTGAGAGAACAAAAGCTAACGCTTTCGAAGATTGCCGTAGTAGAAAATCATCTGTCGGGCATTTTACATTTAATAGATGATATTCAAGATCGGGCGGTGGAAAGTGGTAAATGGACCGAAAAAGAGATATTTGGTTAAACAATGCGTCGGTAACCCGTACATGGAAGCGGTCCAGGCTGTAAACCTGGTGTTCTTTAGAACTCGGGAGGTTCGAGTCCTTCCCGACGCACCACATATAAGGGGTGTTGGTTTATGAAATTAAACAAACATAATGCTGATTTTCATCAGAGAAAAAAATATTAAAAAGAAGGTAATTACAGATGTTTAAACAATTATCACCGGCTATCATTGAAAAAATGAAAGAAGATGGTAGGGTTATACTTACTGTTAAGAAAGGCTGGGAAACGGCAACATCAATACATGCTATACCATATAAAATAAATTTATACATTGGTAACAATATGGAGCATTTATTTGATTGTTATCTACAGATATATGGTAGTACTATAGTAATATCTGACATAAGGTCTTCTTCTATAATAGCTGATAAAAAGAATCTAGTAGATGGTTATCTTTACTTAGCAATAAATGGACTTATGAAATTTGCAAAAGCGCATGATAAAAATAGAATGATAGTTGACACTGAGATAAAATATGCTGCTGATCATCTACCACACTACGGATTTAAACTGATTTCGGAAACCGATTGCCCTACTAAATCAATCAAAGGAATTATAGTATTAAAATGAGAGATTTAAAATTAACTATGAACAATCATCAGCTTATATGCATAAAAGAAAATGCATATACTTGTAAAAATCACTTTGCTTTTGTGCATAAACCGATAAAGGAAAACAATGTAACACTCGTAGAATGGACCAACTCGTGCAGAGAGGTGGTGTGTGATAGAATAAGAACGGCCTTTAATAACAGAAAAGAGTTTGATATAAAAAAGCTTAGATTAGTGGTTTATTCTAAATTCCTCTCACATGACGATTTTAAAGAGTTAAGCAAAATTCAAAAAAAACGCATTAGATTACTTAAAGAGAAATATATTAAAGAAATATCAGTTAGCATTAAAGTAATAAATTTGATAGAAAAAAAGTTCAAATGGCCATTAACAAAGGTTTACCATGCTGAGTGCAAAAAGATAAATGAGAATAATATATTCTATTACTTTGAAGGTAGTAAAAAGTGGGTAAAGAGTCCCAATTTGTTCTCATTATTTATGTTACTTGTTAGGGTTGGATCATCTCTAAAAAACAATACGAAATTTAGAACACTTGATGGATTTTACAGAAGTCTATACAAAAACAAATTAACTACCGATGTAAGCTATCTAAAGACGCATTATAAACGCTTTTTGCTAGCAATAGAATATTATAATAGGTTGTTTGGTAAAACATCTATGCGGGATTTATATTTACCAAATACATCTTTAAACCAATTTACTGAGGGGGTAAATAATCTATGTGATCTTAACACTAATAATTTAGATTTACGTAGAAAATTTGCTATAATTATAAACGAAAATAAAATGTTAGAACATTGGGAAAAAGACAAACTGATAAAAAAAGGAGAAAAAAATGTTTAAATCAATAAAAAAAAGTAGCATTTGGAAGTGGCTTGGTGCCAACCTACAATATCTCATGTTGGGAATAGTTGCAGTAGTTGCTGTTTCTTTTATGATATATATAGCAATGGCAAAAGCAACGACTACCGATACACTGAACGCACTAAAATCTAATGCTGAGAAAATATCTGTATTAGTTGATGAACAAACTGCATCAATAAAATCTTTAACTGAAGAACGTTCGCTGCTTCAGAAAAAAGTTAAGAAGTTAGAAGCAAAGAAGATGCAAGAGAAAGATAATATAAAGAATTACATATTGACATACTATAAAACAGTTGCACCAATCATAGCCGAAGAGACTGCTGTTCATATTCTCGAAAAAAGTGCTAAGCACAACGTTCCTTTCGTTGCTGTAGTAGCAGTGACTGAAGTTGAATCTCATTTTAATCCATTTGCTATCAGTTCAAAGGGTGCAAGAGGATCTATGCAGGTTATGCCTAAATACTGGGTTAAAGAATTCAAACTTCCAAATAAATATGCTCTGCATGATATAGAAACTAATATAGATTGCGGAGTAAAAGTACTAAGGCAGTATCTTGACGCCACGGATAATAATATGCGTAAGGCATTATTTAAATATGTTGGTGGTAGTCATCCCTATATCAAGCAGGTGTATGAATCGATGGGTAAATTTATAGTATTTAAATCATTTAGTGATATAAAAGTATCAGAAGAAGAAAATGAAAAAAGTATAACTGATACTGAAATAAAGATTGATAACGAGGCAGTTGAGGTAAAAACTATCACTAAAATGAAAAGTAATATACTGTTTACTCATACCATAAAGAAAGGGCAAACATTAGGCCTGCTTGCCAACTGGTATACCGGTAATGTAAACAATTGGAAGAAAATATCGGAAGCAAACCCTACTATTATACCTGATAAAATGCAAATAGGTGTTCCGGTTATTATTCCTACTAATCTGTTAAAAAATACTACACCTTTACAGTAAGGTTGATACTTTTTGAAAAAAATATCATACCTATATGATTTTACTTAGTAAAATAATAAGGTAATTAATATGCTTAAAATTCAAGAGTTCATATCGTGTTTTAATTCTATTGAAGAAGCAAATGTCTATCTTGAAAAGGAATTGTCATTAGTAATTGGAGAGGACTACTTACATAATCCTAGAGAAAGATCTAAAATATATATCTATAATAAAAGTAGACGTTCCGATATGGATAGTCCTTTAGTCCGCGAGGCAAACGGCCTTATTTTGGATGAAAGTCACGCTCTGATAGCAAAGGGACCGGATCATCATTATACAGTAAATGGAATCGATAATTTACCAAAAAATTTCAAACTATATAAAAGTAGTGCGGAAGAAATGACAACTGGTATGATGATTACTGTCTTTAACTATAACAGTGTTTGGGTCGTAGCAAGTAAAGATAGTATTAGTGATGTCGACTATACTATTGATGTAAAAAGAGCTGTAGGTAAAGGGATAGACAGCTGGTGGACTTCAGTGTTTGATGATGGTGGAAAAGATCACATCTATGTATTTGATTTTATTTCTAAAGAATACGAAAATATATGGCCTTGTCCAACATTTAAGTTATACTTATTAACAATAATAGATAAGAAAACTGGTGAGGAGCTTGATCCTTTTGTAATCGATGGTATTTCAAGAAATTTAGGTTTTGCGAGGACGAAACATAAGATTATTTCCGGCAAAAGATCGCTATCATCATTTAGATCAGATGTTAGGATGCCATCCAGAGGTGTTATATTAAGCAATAATAATGTAAGAATTAAAATACCAAATTCTCTATACTATAGCATTAAGATAGCTGATGAAATTGAAGATCGTATAGAACCAATTCACGTAGCTAAAATATTTTTAGCATGTAAAGACGACATAGATTTAATGGTAATCTCAAAATCGTTTCCAAAGTATGCTGACTTCCTAACTTTATTTAATAGAACGATACAAAAAGTTCTGCGAGATTTAGTAGTGATGTGGACGTCAGTTCAACAATTTACTAACGACCCGGTAAGATTTGCAAGAGCTATTCCTCCCTATCCATTAAGTCAGTTGTTATTTATGTATAGAGATAAAAAAATAAGTACATTTAAAGAGGGTATCAAAAAACTATCACCACACAGACTGATAAATATTACCAAAGGAAAATATGGAAAAGAGTTTGACACTAACGTCAGACACTTGAAAATAAAACATGCTTATGAAAATCAAACTTTATCCTACTAAATCTTTAAGTGAAGAATATCAACCAACAGGTATGTACTTCGCTTTTTTATCAACAAAAAATGAAATGTGCCATACTTGGATTAAGTGCAGGGACTTTTTACAAGATGCCGTTAGAAACCAACTAACTGGAAGAAGTGACGAGATTTATGGTTTCTGTTATCTCCCCAAAGAAAATCCAAAAATAGATCTGAGAAAGACAAGGCTACTGGTAAAAGGTATCAAGCTTGATGAAGTAATAAAATATTCATTACAGCTCGTCAATCATTACGAAAGAGTTGCTGGACTTACACCTATATCTAAAGTAGTTAAAACAGATGACATGTATATATTCCTTGGGCCCGGAGAATGGTCACAATCTCCGGTATTGATATCTTTATACACATTATTGATAAGATTGGGTTGTAGAAAAATAGAATTTAAGAACGACGAAGAGTTAATAAAAGCTTACGAAAAACTATTTAATAATAAAGAAGTTAATAACATTAACGACATTAGATATCTAAATAGTGTGTATAAATACATACATATCGTCTTGGAAAACAGGAACTTGTTGATGTTTAAACAAAAAGATAAGATTTTGTTTGAGGATACTCAAATAGGCAGTTTTCATAACAACTCAGGTGTAGTAGCACTATGTCAGAATAGAATAGTGGATGAAAAACTTAAAAATAAATTTAAGAAGATATTAGGAGGAATAAAATAACAAAACATGGACAGACATACTATTGGAACAGACCCTGAATTTTTCTTGAAAAAGGGAGATAAGTATATATCAGCTATCCCTTACATAAAAGGATCTAAACACAAACCAGTGATGCTGCCCTCTGGCGGGACAATCCAAAGAGACAATGTAGCTGTTGAGTTTGCTACTGTGCCAGCGGAGAGCGGTAAAGATTTTGTAGACAAGGTAAAGGATTGTTTAAAAGATACTCTTGATATGATTCCTGGGGATTATGAGTTAGTTGTAGAACCCTCTGCTACTTTTGAAGAGACTGAACTAACTGACCCCGAGGCCTTAGAATTTGGTTGTGAGCCGGATTTTAGTGCGTATCTATTAGCAGAAAACGAGAAACCATGGTGTGAGGATTCTACCTTTAGAAGTTGCGGAGCTCATATTCACGTCGGATATCTTGATGGTAAAGGTGAGGCCATTAAAGGGTTAGAATTCTTGAAAGAGTTTAAAGGAAAGATAGAAACTGTTAAGGCGATGGATTTGCTCCATGGTATAGCTTCTACAATTCTGGATGACTCTTTAGCGGCGGTCAAACGAAAAGAGCTTTACGGAAAAGCAGGCTGTCATAGGCCTACCGAATATGGTGTTGAGTATAGAGTATTAAGTAATTACTGGATGAAATCTCCGGAATTAGTTATGCTAATGGACTCCTTAACAAAAGACGCATTATCTTTGGTTAGTTCAGGTAAATTGAAAGAAGTTTTAGATTCGATAAGTGAATACGTATTACAAGATGTTATAAACAACGGAAGGATCAAGAAAGCTACAGAGCTCATAGAAAAACATATAAAACAATATCTTAGTGCGGATTCAAAAGATTTGTTTGAGTTATGCAAAGACAACATAAAAAAATATAAAACCGTAAAAGAAGAGTGGGGGTTATAAAATGATTATTGTTATACCTGTTGGACCAGAAAAAAGCATGTATCAGATTAATAAAGCTTATATTGATTACATAGCTGATTCTGGATACGTTCCATGGCTGGTAACACCACAAATTAAACCTGAAGTGCTGGCAAAAGGCGATGTCGGTCTGCTTCTTCCAGGCGGCAAAGATATTGACCCAATTTTCTATGGTGATAATAATTGGGGCTCCCAAGCTAGTGACCCGGAAAAAGACATATTTGAAAGAGGTTTACTACGGGCTTTTATTAAAAAAGGGAAACCCGTATTCGGTATTTGTAGAGGTTTTCAATTGATAATGAGAGAATACATTATTAAGAATACGAAATCTGATACATTACAATATCAACAACACATAAATAGTCATGCGGCAAGCGCTGAGCTTGGTCTATCAAGGACTGTGCCATCTCATTACGTCAAAGCACGTATTGATCTGTTATACGGCAAATCTAAAAAGATAGTAATAGATTACATTCCGGTAAATAGCATGCATCATCAATACCTGCATGTTTATAAAGAAGAGAAGGAGCTAGAAAAAACATCAATAGTTACACCTAATTTACAATTAACAGCTTGGACAAAGCGTGGACTTGACGCTGATGAATCAGGAGTTGTCGGAGAAGGTGTTATCATTAGAAATTGGGGAAAAAGCAAAGTGGGTGGAGTGCAGTGGCATCCTGAAGAATTAAAGGACTACGCTTTACTTAAGAATCATTTTGGAGAGGAGTAATGGGCGAAAAAAGATGGGCATTAAAGTTTAAGCTAGTGCAGGGAGGCGCGGAATGTCTTATTTTAAAAGGTTATAGTTTATCAGAAGCAAGAGCTATAGTAAAAAGACTAAAAGCCGAAATAAAAAAAGAAGGGATTTCGCCAATAAGCACATGGATACTTAAATATGGATTTATTATGTTTGACGAAACCTATAAAGTTCAGGGATACACACTTATGAGCTTATCTGTAAAGGATAAAAGGAAAGCTAATGGGCCAGCATCTTAAAACAATAGAGCAACCATTTATTATCGAAATTATTGATGAACGTTTTGATAATATAAGTACAATGCTGACAGACAACGCAGTAGTGTATGGTAGTTCTATAACCTCTATTATATCAGGATTACCAGCTAATGGTGATTTGGATATAGCAGTATCACATATAGAATTTATGACGTTGTGTAAAAGATTTGCTAACTCTTCAAAATGGAAACAAACAGCAGGAAATACAATAAGAGAAACTGATTTTAATAATAAAAAATCATTCAGGGGGGTATTGCCCAGGTCAAGAGCTGCCGACCCTATAACATTTAGACCACTAGAAAAGTGGACATCTGAACCACCAACAAGTAGGTGGTCAGATAAGCTAAGAGGCACAAGTAAGAAACAGTCGTCTACAAAGCCTGGTTATAGAAATATCTCAAAAACAGTAACATTCGAAACTGTTGGCAATAAATGCGTTCAAATTATACAAGCAAAAGAAGAGACGAATGATCCATTAGCTGATGCATTAAGTATAGTGCTGGCAGTTGACTTTGTGTTTTGTGGTATCGCAATAGATAAACATGGTAAAATATTTGAAGTTATCAAATCAGCGCTTGATGATTGTAAAAGTAAAATAATCCGTGTTGCAAACTATCATTCAAAACTCACTGAAAGATTTAATAAATACACAAAACGAGGATGGAGCTTAGGTATATCAATAGACCAAGCTAATCAGAATTATTTGAATCAAAAGAAAGATAAAAAAGAAAAGCAACTGTATAACAACAAATACGCTACAGTATCAAATAATAAATATGAACATATTACACTTCAATTTAATCCAATAATACTTAAGAAGTTAATGAAAGAAGAATTACGCAATTTAGTTACTTCAATAGCTAAAAAGATGTTCGATATCCATCTCAGAGAAGTAGGAGTAGCTGGAAATTCGCTAACATATATCGAAGATGTTAAAGCAAAAGGGTATAATATTACCGAAAAAATAGCTCACCAAATATGTGACGCTGTTATATATAGATTTAAAAATAGGTTTCCAGTAAAAAAGAAAAAGAAATTCAGGACTTACGGTGACTATAGAGAAGTTATTGTGAATCCATTTAGTGATGAAAAAACTGCTAATCACGCTAGTCAGTTTTCAGAACTTCAATATGTACCCCTTTCACCGAAAGCATCACAAACAGTACATAAAACAATGCCATATAAGTATTACGGTAAATGGACGACAAAAGTAGAAGCGACGGCAGACGGTGGAACAGTTGGAAAAAAATTAGAAGACTTAATCAATGGAGGTTCTAATGAGTAAAGTATTAAATGTGTTTGTGTATGGAACGTTAAAAGAAGGAAGACCTTTGGATAGAAAAGTATTTGCTGATACTCGTCTATCTGTAATACCTGCTACGATTGTTGGCTCAATCTTTAATCTTGGGCCTTATCCTGCAATAAAACTGAAAGGCAGCGATCTCGTCCAAGGGGAAGTTCATGAGTTTCATAAAGATGACATAAAAGATATAATCAAGACCATGGATATGATTGAGGGTTATAATCCAAAAAGGGAAGAGAAAAGTAATTTGTATAACCGTAGAGTGGTTACGGCAAAAACAAAAGATGGCGAAGAGATAGAAGCATATGTGTATGAGTATGCTCGTGAGCCTAAGGATTCTTCGAAAATTGATGACGGATTGTGGGAACCTAACCTATGAACGTTGATTAGTTTTGTCTATCGTCCACTAAACATAATAAAACACAAGATTCGAGGGTTTCTCTGTGACCGTTCTGTGCGGTGCTGTGTAAATCTGAAAAGAGGAGATTAAAAAATGGCAGGAATTATAGAAATTTGGAGAAAAAGTTATGGCTTAAATTTGCCAGTCAAATTCACTGTTGATCAGCAGCCAGCTATGGCAGATGGCTCAGTAGTAGCTGATAGTCCGGTTATAACAAAGATAGACTACAGAGAGACAGGCTCTTTGGCTGGAAAAAGAATGAATGAAGCATTGTTCTTCGTAAGCTTTGACGAATCTCCAGTACAACGATTCATTAAAGCTGTCGATGTTATTGACATTGCCTATGAAACTTCAAAACCACAAGAAATTAAAACACCTGAATTAGAGGAATAATACATGAGAGACAGAATACTAATTCTTAACCCAGACAACCAATCATATGGACCGTTGTTAAAGGATTTTGGTGAAACAACCAGCGATCATAATGCCTTTATATTATGGTGACACCAGCCCAAAGAATTATTGTGTGGTAAACAAAAAACGTGATGAATTAGAAACAAAAATATTTAAGATAGCTTTTAAATGTAATATACCCATGGCTGGTATCTGCCGTGGTATACAATTCCTCAATGTAATGTGTGGTGGTAAGTTAATACACCACTTGGATGGACACGAGTCAAATCAACACACAGTAGATACTACCGCTGTATCTACATCTCTTCGATCATTTATAACCAACAGCTTACACCATCAAATGTGTATACCTCCTATGGATGGAACTATACTTGCATGGAGTTTTTCAAAGCAATCTTATAGATATTTGGGTGATAAGGATGAAGAAATTAATTGGGTCGGTCCTGAAGTAGAAGCTCTCCTTATACCACGATGTAAAGTGTTTGGGGTACAATGGCATCCTGAATTTATGGTAGAAAGTTCCAAAGCTAATAGTTACTACAGAGTTTTGCTGGGTGATTTTCTCAGGATGACTATGAAAGAATTTGAGATAAAATATGTCTCTACTGATAGCAAAAAAATTAAGGAAATAAATGGATAAATCAGCGTTATTTGATATGCTCTATGAAGAAGTATACATAGTAGGCGTAGACACCACTCTTACTCCATCTGGTGAGGTAGTTGTGTGTGATTCATATGAACAACTTCTTAACCATTTAAAGACAAAGAATATAAGTATTTGCTCAGATCTAAGAGTAATACATGGAGTATTAACATCCGCCAAGTCGATACCGAAAGATCTTAAAAATCAACAAGCATTCATAGTAGTTATGAATCAAGAAAACTACTCACATGGGTCTATAATTGATTCTGAATCCGATGACGACTATGAAGCGTTAGCTTATGAGGTAAGATCTCTGTTAAAAAGTTGGAATGAAAGAACTGGTTTCTTTTTCGAAATGGATCAAATATTTATATTATACGGTTATGAACTAAATATAGTAATGTCTGTTGATGAAGATGATGTTGACACAGGTGATACAATGAATGTGTGTAAAAGTATAGCTGATATTGCAGAAAAATTAGATAAATTAGGAGAAGATTAACATGGCACAAGTTGAACTACATTACTTAGTAGACAAAACAGAATATAAATATGTCGGACGGTTTTTAGGTTTTATAAAAGATGATGAATTTAACGCAATATGTCAAAGTAAAAAGGCGGCCAGTAAAATAGAGTCTAAAGAAACTAAACCGTTAATAGATGTATGCCGGAAATACGATAATTTGATAGGCCATCGTATCGTTATGGTAATAAAGAAAATAGGGGATGCTGACATCGGCATCGCTAAAAAGCTTTTTATATCAGAAAGACTTGACTTTATAAGTGCAGTTGAGCCTTACAGAAAAAGAGCAGTGTTTGTTTCTGAAGAAGGAAATAACCT
>Ga0190286_1000676_pt1 | contig 13648 bp, 10 predicted proteins | sample 48691834_MG_FD_183241 | JGI IMG/M metagenome (GOLD analysis project Ga0190286, IMG submission 183241) | Hydrothermal vent microbial mat bacterial communities from Southern Trench, Guaymas Basin, Mexico - 4869-18-3-4_MG | ecosystem: Environmental > Aquatic > Marine > Hydrothermal vents >... | reverse complement strand
TTACGAACCTAAGTTTACTTTTCTGAATAAAGAGTGTCTCTTCAAAAGACAAAGAACCTAACCAAGTTAAAAACTCCGCTATTTTTTATGATAATTCCTGAAATTAAGATCCTTGATTAATTTTGCTTCTCCTAATTTTGGAACTTTTTCAATAGCGTCCATGATTCGCTCTATTTTTTTCTTCTGTTTTTCGATTGATTTCTTGTAAACTTTCAAAGGATTGTGACTAACATGCTTTAATTCATCCTCCTTTATTACATCGTTCAATAAACCAAAAGATTTGGTCGCTTTCTCTATACTTTGCTGCAAGTAAAAAACAGCTTGCGGATATAACTCTCTTTCAAACAAGCACTTTGAAGCTTCTAAATCGTTTCTTGCTATCTCAAAAAGCGTTTCAGCAAATTTCATACTTTAACTCTCTTCCTTTTTGAAGTACCAATCCAAAATTTGTTAACTCTAACATGTTTTTTGTATCCCTGCCGCTTGTCGGACTGTGGTCACTGAGCTCGCATAGACGATGATTACCGAAAAACACGTGTTTTCCTCAACCAGTCTATATCAGACTGGTACAAATCTCTTATGTCCATTAGCCCCAGCCTGATCATGGCTAATCGACCGATGCCGAGTCCCCATGCTAAAACCGGGTATTTCACACCTATTGGATTCGTCACCTCTTCGCGGAATATCCCTGCACCACCCAATTCTATCCATCCCCTCTCCCTCATATATACCTCCACTTCCACTGATGGCTCGGTATAAGGGAAATAACCAGGACGGAATCGTATCGAGGGAAATCCCATCTTCTTGTAAAATGTCGAGAGGCAGCCCAGCAAGTGGCTGAATGTCACGCCTTTATCCATGATAATCCCCTCTAACTGGTCAAACTCAGGAATATGCGTGGGGTCAATCGTTTCGCGGCGATAAACGCGGTCGATGCAGAAGACCTTCACTGGCGGCTCCGGATGCGAAGCGAGATAATTCAAAGTAACAGCAGTGGTATGTGTCCTCAGCAGCAGCTCTTCTCCTAACTCCCTTTTCCACCTACCACCCCAACCTCTGGAATTTAACGAGCCACCGTGCTCGTGCATCTGTCCAACGTTTTTTATTAACTCCTCAGGTGCGTCTATTGGCTTTCTCGTCGCGAGGTAAAACGTGTCCTGCATCTCTCGTGCTGGATGGTCCTGCGGCACGAATAATGCATCGAAATTCCAAAACGCACTCTGGACTACTTCTCCTTTTATTTCTATGAACCCCATCTCCGTGAAAATTCGTCTCATTCGGTCCAAAATCCGCTGATATGGATGTATCTTCGCAGGGAAAATTTCTTTTGATGGTAGATTCACATCGTATCGCTTGAATTTGCGCCCTCTCCACGACCCAGTTCTTATGAGTTCAGGCGTGAGCTGTGCTATTTCCTCCTCAACCGATATGCCCTGCGATAATATCTCTTTGCCCGCCTCTGTAATTGCTATTTTTCTCTCTACATGTGAGCGTATCTCTAATAAATTCCGCGAAATCAACTGAGTCAAAAAAGAATTAATATCTCCTCCTTTTGTTCCCTCGAGTCGGTTCACCAATACTTCCCACTCCGTTCCCCCTTCATTAACAATTTTCAGTATTTTTTCATCAATATCTGGAAACAACTCTTCCTGGGCTATTGTCGGCATTAAAAATCTTTCTGCGTCCCTTTTCTCTATCCTCGCCCATTTCTTCTTCAGTAACCAATTTGTTGCAATATTCACCCTTTCGCCAAATGCGGTTCTCAATTCTTCAATATTTGCTCCGTTCTTGTCTATCAAAAAATCCAGTGCCCTTCGCTCCGGCAATCCTTTCTCTGCGTATTCCTTGCCTTCTTCTGTTAAGTAATAATAAATCTTCTTTTCCTCCTTTATTTCACAAAGCCCCTTCTGAGCGAGCATAAAAGCGGTTTGCATCACAGCATCTTCATTTATGCCCGTTTTCTCCGACAGCTTTCTTTGGTTCCACTCGCCACCCTCCTCCCCGAGAGCCAGCAAAACTCGCTTTTCGGTTGTCGTTAGTTCATCAGTATCTGCCATTTCTCTTCTTCCGCCATTCTCAATTTAATTAATTCATTTTTGCCATAACATAAGATAAGACAAGAATTTAATTAATTAAATTCCTATCATCTTACCATACATCTCAATCGCTTTCTTTATATCTTCCTCCCTTAACAAACCATGCGGAGTCGGTACCTCAAAAATCCGCTTCGGTATGCGCAGTTTTGCAAGGTCAAACCCTTCTCTGAACTTAAAGTCCATTTTAGCTCGGTGAATAACTCTGCCAAGGTCTTCTAATTTTCCCTCTGTCCAGTTTCCTATCCCTATCGCATCTAAAGCCTTTGTTACCCTCTCTGCGGTGAACACTTTCCTCGCAAAGAAGCACACCACGAGACTTGACAGTATTTGTCGCCATTCTTCTTCCTTTAATAACGCTCTTACCACTTCTTCAAGCGTGAATTCTTTTCCCATTAACTTCTGGTCGAGGTCGTATCCCGCGGAATCAAGATGGCTGTGCCTTGCACCCAGGAGATTGTTCAGGTAGCATGCAATTCCAGTATGGTATTCCGGCATCTCATTACTGCCAAATGCGAGTGCATACTCCTGCCCGCCATAAATGCTGGATGCATATTCTGAGCCCTTAGCCAGATTTTGATAGAATTCGTTTGGCATCATCACTATCTTCTCTATTGCCTCGGAATAGGCTTGAACATCTCCCCATTGTAACTCAAGACCATCGGTATGCTCTTTTGTTATTATCCCGCGCTCATACGCTTCCGTAGCCCATGCTAAGGTCACTCCTGTGCTTATCGCGTCCATACCAATCCGGTCAACCACATCAATCAGCCTCAGATAATCCTCCACACGGTTCATCCCAAGCATAAAACCAAGTGCGTAAATTGTCTCGTTGTCATAGGGAATGATTGAGGTCTTGAAATAATAGCCGGGCTCGTAAAGTTCTCTGAGCGATGCTAAATGAATACAACCCACCGGGCAATGCGAGCATGAAACCCGCCTCGAAAGATACTTCTCTGCAACATTCTCACCTGAAAATTCTCTCGCAATTTCATCCGGTGCACTTGCTGATTCTAAATTCTTATACGCCATCCCTCCGATTTTATTCAAATTATATATCTTTCCAGCCGTGCCCAAATCATGATATTTCTCCATCGCATCTGTTTCAACCACAACATCCTGTATCTCATCGTAAACGAGTTTGTATTCCCTTCTCTTACCCTTTGGTATTTCTATACTCTTATCTGCTGAAATAACCATTGCTTTCAGTTTCTTCGAGCCCATCACCGCACCTAAACCAAGTCGTCCAAAATGACGATATGTTTCGCATACCGCACAGGCATACCTCACCATTTTCTCCCCCGCTCTTCCAATCCGTATGATGGTTCTTACACCTGCGCCGGGCTCTGCTTCTCTTAAAATCCTGCCGACCGCTACCGCTTCTATACCCCAGATAGAGGAAGCATCTCTGAACTTTACTTCGTCACCGTGAATTGCCAGATACAGCGGGAGTTCACTTGAACCTTTGATGACCATTGCCCCATAACCTGCAAGCTTAATCGCCATCGCACTTCTTCCACCGGTGTGGCTTTCTCCGAGATTGCCGGTTAATGGCGATTTGAACATCGCTACAGTCTTAGAAGCGGATGGATATAGTGCGGTAAGAGGACCGACAGCAAAAATTATCGGGTTCGATGCACTTAAAGGGTCTATACCCTGTGGGCATTCTTCTTCCAGAAGCTTTATCGCAACACCCGAACCGCCGAGATATTCATCAAATAAATCTCCTCTTTCCTCTACCCTGATATCTTTCTTCGTTAAATTCACATACAGAACCTTGTTCATTTCCTTTGCTCCCATCTTTAGATTTAGGTGGATGATAATGAAATCACCCCCCTTTCTTTTATTCCTTCTCTTCTCATAAAAAGTTATCCGTTGAAAGAAGCAAAACAATTTTGGCGTTTGTTCTCTCTTTACATCGCTTATCTGCGGTATGTGATGAATTTACCTGAGTCGCTGAGCGTCATTCATGCTTCTATTGACGATTCTACCCACGTTAAATATTTATCATATCCCGCAACAATCGGAAGTGCGATTCTATCCACCTTGCTTTTTTCTGTCTTGATTATCAGCAAAGCCTCCTTATCTTCGCAAAACTCAAATCGTTATATAAAGGTTGGGTAAGATGAAATTCCCCTGTGAGATAATAGTGTGGGAAGTATTGCCATGCATACGGGCGGCACTCGCAGAAGAGCTGATTAAAAGAGGGTTATCCCAAAAAGAAATCTCTAAAATGCTTGGGATTACGCAGGCTGCGGTATCGCAATACACATCAAAGAAAAGGGGTCCAAAGCTCAATTTTCAGGAGGATGCGAAGGAAGAGATAAAAAAACTTGCTGACGACCTCGTGCATGGTTCCGTGGATGACTTTATCGCGAGAATTTGTCGGATTTGTACAGTGGTACGCACAGAGGGAGCTGTATGCAAATTAGAGCTGTGTAACACCACGAAAAAGTAGCAAGCACTTATTGTTTGGACATACACGAGGCTGTCCTGCAATTGCTTTTGGCACTAAAAATTTCGCTTCTTTTAAGCTAAAAAACTGCCAAACCTCTACACCACGCTTTTCGAACTGCCTCTAACGGAAGGTCCACCAACTCCTTATTCCCATTATAAATCCAAATCCTCTTCTCTCCTACTGTCTCGCCCAACTTAGTTGCATAAACTTTTCTTCTCTTTAACAGATCCTCGAACCGCTTCCTTTCTTCTTTCCATACTTCCACCACCCACCTTGAGTTAGATTCTGAGAACAGCTTATAATCACTTCTCAGCTCTGGGCGCATACCCCTAATATCAATAGAAGCGCCAATATCTCCCCCTATTAACATCTCACATACCGCAACCGCAAGACCCCCCTCGGAAACATCGTGACAACTCGCGATTAATCCCTCATCCATCGCGTCCCTTAACGCTTCCATACTTCTTATCAACACCTCCGGGTCAGTTCTCGGCGCTATTCCTCCTCTTTCTACTCCCCTTAACTTGTAATACTCACTACCACCCAACTCCTCTTTCGTTTCTCCTGTCACATAAAGAAAATCCCCTGCTTCCTTTATGTCTACGGTAACGCATTCTCTTACATCTTCGCATAATCCTATGCCAAGAATAGTAGGTGTTGGGGGTATAGATTCATTCATAACCGCGGATTCATTATAAAAACTCACATTACCACTCACAAAGGGTATTTTAAGCGAAGACGCCATATAACCTAAACCACGACAACATTCATAGAACTCACCCATTCGCTCGGGCTTCTCCGGGTTGCCAAAATTCAGGCAGTCAGCAAATGAATGTGGTGTTGCACCCACTGCGGTTAAATTCCTGCATACTTCATCCACAGCGCTTGCAGCACCCCAAAATGGATTTAGTTTGCAGAAAGACGGATTCACATCAGAAGTAATGGCAAGTCCCTTATAGGACTCTTCTAATGGCTTTATCACCGCTGCGTCCCCATGCGTCTCTTTTCCTATTATCCCCTGCATCGGCTTTAGTACGGTAGATGCTCGCACTTCGTGGTCATATTGTCTTATAACACACTCCCGCGAGGCAATATTGGGAGCAGCAAGCAGCATTTTTAAAACCTCATTGTACTCTTTCGGTTCTTCTATTGATTGCTCCCCCTTCTCCTTTATCCTTATCTCCCTCGGACGCTCATAAACAGGGCATGCAACCAAAAAATCGGTATCCAGCTCAAATACAAGCTCCCCCTCATAAAAAATCCTTATCTGTGAAACAGGCGAATATTTTTTTTCTTTGGTAAAGCTTTCTTTTTTAAAGAAAGGTTTTGTTTGACCTATAACCACGGCATCCACATCCCATTTCTCGAATATCCCCAGCAACTCCTCCACTTTGTTTCTCGATGCTGCAATTAAAAACCGTTCCTGTGATTCCGAAACCCATATCTCCCATGCACTGAGCCCCTCCTCCTTTAACTTTACGCGCTCTAAATAAATATCCGCACCGCATCCCCCTGCATGACACATCTCGCTCACGGCGCACGATAACCCGCCTCCTCCGAGATCCTTCATCCCGCTTATCAAGCCGCGCTCATTCGCTTCTAATATCGCATGCATTAGCGGCTCCTTTGTTATCGGATCGCCAAGTTGAACGGCACTTCGGAATTCCTCCTCGCCGCTTAACTCCACCGAAGCGAAAGTAACGCCGTGTATGCCGTCCCTTCCCGTTTTCCCGCCGACCAGAACAAGTATTTCGCCTTGTTTTGCCATGCTTCTTCTCAAATCCGCTTTCTTCATTATTCCCACACAGCCTACGTTCACCACGCAATTGCCAACATAACCACCATCGAAGTAAATCATGCCCGCACAGGTTGGAATGCCTATTCGATTCCCGTAGTCACTTATTCCGGAAACAACACCCTCAAACAAGAATCTTGGATGCTTCACCATCTCTGGAAGTTCTTCGTACACGTAATCCAGATGCCCAAAGAACAAAGGGTCAATCAAAGCGATAGGCTGAGACCCCATGCAAACCACATCTCTGACGATGCCTCCTATTCCAGTCGCCGCACCACCATAAGGCTCGATTGCAGAAGGGTGATTATGGCTTTCAAATGCCACTACATAGGCGTATTCGTTGTCAAATTCGACAATGCCCGCATCTTCTTTTATCACTGATATGCTCTGTGGTGCTTCTATGCCAAAAATAAACTCTTGCAAGATTTTTTTTGAACTCTTGTAACAGCAATGCTCCGACCATGCCTGTGCAATACTTTGAAGCTCCACATCCGTCGGCTCTCGGCTTTTCGCCACGAAATATCGTTTTATCCTCTTCATCTCCTCTAAATTTAATGCAAGGCCCATTCTTTCACTTATACGCTTCAATTCCTCATCATGCGCATCTCTTATCCTTACTTCAAACCGCTTTTTGGAATTTACCATAAATAACTTCCTCTTTCTTCTTTATTTCTTTTGAGTAATTTAAAAATAAACCGGAAGAAATCCTCTATTAGGTCTAAGGTCTCCGGAAGTATCACGAACACCGCATACGCAATAACAATCAACGCCATCATCGCATATATCCTCGCAATCACGCCATGAGCAATATAAAAGCTCTGCAAAGGCGAGCCAAACCACTGCCCGAAATATGCAGATGTGACAAACACATTTCTTAAAATATTCAATCCATAGATAACAGGCACAGAGACGAAAAAAGCTTTTAATTTTCTTCTCACCGGCGCATTGACGGCGAATATCAATCCAATAAAGAGAACCATGCTTTGTATCGCGGTGCACGCTAAGATTATCTCTATCGGTTTGTTAAGGTCGTGAAAAGACTCTGCGGTGGTGTAAATGCTGGATGGAGGCGTCATATATACACCCACGTTGAAAAGATTTAGCATCATGGTAGTGATTTTAGTGGTGGTATAAATGAGAAGTTCTGAGAGGAATGGAATTTCAGAGAAGGGGAAGTAAAAGACCGCGGTTATTAGTGCCACTTTCGTTATTGTGAAAAATAAATCCTCCTCCTTCTCTTTTGTTTTTACCAATAGGAAAGCGAAAAGAAGAAGAAGCGAAAAGGCGAGAAAGATCAGCGATAATGAACCGTCAAAGTATTCTTCCAACGAGAAATAGTCGGAGGCTTCGAAAAAGCAGTAAATCGCGATGAACATCCAACCTATTGCCCCTATCTTTCTTCCTCGGAATAACAGCGCCAGGAAAAAAAGACCTATTGCGATAAACGGGAGAATGAATTTTGCAATCATTTTTTATAAGTATTATAGACTATGAAGTATCAACTTTATTATGCAACTGCAAAGAATTACTGTATAATTACTTAAAGAAGCAGCAGAGCAATATTTCTCGTGTTTGTTTGCCACCGCGTTTTCACGTAGCTAATTATCATGTTACAAATGTAGTAAGCAGAGAAGATATAAAAATTGCGGTGTGTATGTATTTGATGTTAATAAATAAGAAAAAATAGAAAAATTTATATATGTCCTCAGTTATGTCCTTTTTATTATCTCACTAAAAAGAGGATAAAAGAAGGGACAGACAGATAAAGGGGGATAAAGGATGCACATGAAAAAGGTCATCGGTGTCGCGGCGGTAGTTATAGCAATAATGGCGGTAGTGCTTATTGCTTTTTCTTCTACGGCATCCGCGAAAGCTGTGGACAGAACCTATAATAAGGTGGGCGGTGAAATAACCTACAATGGTAAACTCCCACGTGATGCCGATGCGGAAACAAATGCGATTACGGTATATGAAGGAGAAGAAATCTACTTTAGAAACGAAAGCACGAATATTTCTTCTAATGTCACCGTCTCAGGACCCTATGACCACGAGGGCGATAAGAAATCAGGCTGTGCTGACTATTCAGTGAGCGCGGGCAAGCCATGGGATTCAGACGGTATGAAAACTGGCTACTTTAAAGTTGTCGAGAAGAAGAACACAGACATCGGTTGCTGGTTCAGCGTTGATAAACAGTCTTTCAGCTTGGAGCTTGAGGACACGAAAGTGCGAGAGAAAGAAAGCTTCAACCTCTCTCTAAAAACGAACGACAAGAAAGGGGGTGTGATGAAGCTAACTATCGAAGATGATGAAGGATATTCGATAACAAGTGCCAACGGCACGGACATATACGAGGTTCTTGTGAATTATACAGAATATCGCGCTTTTGACTCTGACCCTGTTGATGCGGATGGTAATCTAGTAGATGGAATAATACATAATGCAAAGGGAGAGCTTGTTTTTGACTCAAAGCAACTGGAGATGAAAGAAGGAACGTACACGATAATCCTGGAAGACTATGCAACAGAAGTAGAGGAGACAGAGGATATAGAAGTAGAGAAGTGGTATCTGGAAATGGAGTGTAGCGAAGAAGTAATAAAGGGCTGGGAGGACATTGTTATTACAATACAGAGCTCGTACTACGATAAAGAAGTGAACGTAACTGTTGAGGGTATTCCCAAGTGGAAGGAAGGAAAGACATTAACGCTTGATGAAGAAGGCAAGAAAAGAATAAAGATTCCCACAGAAAATGTGGACTATGGCAGGTATAAAGTAACAGTTAAAGTGGTTGAGTTTCCGGCATGTGCAGAAACTCGATATGTGCTGGTAAAGAAAGGAGAAACGACTTTAGAAGTGCCTGAGACTGCAACCGTCGGTGACATTGTGCATATGAAAGGAACTTCCGACTATGGTTATTTAGCAGTTTTCGTAATAGATGATGTGTATAAAGGCGATGCAGCAATAGTGGATGATGAATTTGAATGGTACTGGAACACCGGAGGTGAAGTCGAGGGCTACTATGGAATTGAAGTTTTTATCCTTAACGACCGTCCTACGGAAATTTCCATTGGTGATGAAGTGTCTAAGGACTGGCAGCGAGAAAAGGGTGTGGACGCATCAGCATCCATAATCTTGAATTACCCTGCATTTAGTATGACAGCCCCTAAAAGCGTAGCTAAGGGAGACCCCGTGGTAATAAGTGGTACAGCCGCCGGTGCTGACCACGTTTATGTTATCGTCTTCAACTACCAGGGCGATGTAATGTTTCCATATACGGGAAATATGAGTGTGAGAAAAGCAGAGGCGACTCCTGTTGTGGATGGCGAGTGGACTGAAACTCTTAGTGCGCTGGATTTTGGTGATTATACCGTAATTGCGCTTGATGAAGGAAGAGATGGAAGAACCGATGCTATAAAAGATGATAAGTGGGAAATAGGAGGCGAAGGGAAGACTTTAGAGCAGAGAGTGGCTATCCTCATGGATGCGATAACATCGGCTGGGAGCGATGACCTGTACGAGAAGGCTCACTTTTCTGTTGCCTCACCAGAAGTCATCCTGGAAGTACCTGAAACCGTGGAGATTGGCACTGTGATAGAAGTGAAAGCGGAAACGAACATAAAAGAAGGAACAGAGGCTTTTGTATCACTATCACAGGACTCACGCATCATAAATAAAACAACCGTTGAAGTTAAGAGCGGCAGCGTGACTGAAAACATTATTACGAGTGGGCTCCAGCCAGGCAGATATAACGTGGCAGTAGATGTTAGTGAAAGAGCATTCGATGAAAAGATGGTGACACTGGTGGAGAAAAAGGAGGTTGTAGAGGAGGGCAAAGAGGAAATAGCACAAAATGAATCTCTGACGGAGCATGAGCCCGTGGAAGAAGCGAATGTGAGTGCGGGTGAAATAAACGAAAGTTATGAAGGAGAGGAACGAAAAATGCCTATAAGCCTGTGCGATTTGCTTATTGCAGCCATCATGGCGATTTTTATTGCGGTCGTGGTGAAGTTGAAAGGTAGACAGGCTTGATAAGGGAAAAAAAGAGAACGCTTTTTCGTCAACCAAGCTTTTCTCTCTTATTTATCCATAGCTTATGAAGACGCACCTTTAATACGCGACCACCTGCGGCAATGCTCCCTTATTATGTCCGACCGGCTTATTATTCCCACCAATTCTTTCTCACCTTCTTCACTTCCTCCTTTTACCACCGGCAATCTTCCTATATTGTATGTGTCCATCTTATGCAGCACATCCTCCAAAAACTCGTCGGGATATGCTTTTATCACATCTTTCGTGCATATTAATCCTATTCTTCTATAAACCGCCCCTGCCTCTCTTTGCTTTTCTAAATCCACTATGGTCGTTATTCCCAGCATCTTCCCATCCCTATCCACAACCGGGTAAGTTATGTGTCCAGTTCTCTCTGCAAAATAAAGACCTTCTTTCACCGTCTTATCTCCCGGAATAACGAGCACATCCTTCGTATATGCATCCTTCACTCTTATTCCTTCGAGTATATCCACCATGAATTCCCTCCTGTGCGCTGGTGATTCTTTCTTTACCTCATATTGCCCTGGATAAATTGTCCATCCCCCTACCAGCGAATAAGCAGGGATTATAGCAAGTAAAGCAGGAACAAACAGCGTATAAGAACCTGAGATTTCACAGACGATGAAAAGAGCGGTAAGCGGTGCATTAGCGGCAGCACCGAAGAAAGCCGCTGCGCCGATAAGAGAAAATACCCACGGGTTTCCTACCGTTTCTGGAAAGAAATAGCCGAAAGTCTGCCCTATTGCCCCTCCTAATGCCGCACCCATAGTTAAAGCAGGTAGGAATGAGCCACCACTACCTCCTGATCCTAAGGTTAAGGCAGTCCCTAAGATCTTCGCTACCGCGACGAACGCCAAAACGCTCACTGTTAGCTTGCCAGAGAAGGTTAATTGTATGAACCCATACCCACCACCAAAAATTCCGCTTGCTATTCCTATCACCCTTTCTACCTCATTTCGCGGATTAATGATGAGATAACCGATAAGGAAAAGCATGCCAATCATAAGTCCGCCTATTCCTGGCTTGAGATAATCAGGAATCTTCAATCTTCCGAAGAAAAAGGATCTCAAAACCTCCAACAGTTTGGCGAATGCAATAACAAAAGGAACGCAGGCTATTCCGAGAACTATGAATAAAAGTAACGAAAAAGGTTTTAAAAGGGTCGTAATGTCATATTCTCCTATTTCATAAAGGTGCCCCAGTCCTAAGAAGGAACAGGAGACGATGTAAGCCATGATAGAACAAATTATCGCGGGTACCAGTGCCTCTATTTCCATATCTCGCTTGTATAAAGATTCAATACCAAAGAAAGCACCGCCAAGTGGTGATTTGAAAATTGCTGCTATTCCCGCTCCTGCTGCCGCCGATACTATTTTCCTTCTCTCTCTCTCTTCTAATTTTAAAAATCTGCTTAAAACCGAACCCACTGTCGCACCTATCATGGCACTCGGTCCCTCTCTTCCTGCACTCCCCCCGGAGCTAATGGTCAACACTGAACATATACCCCTCACCAAACCAGTCTTGCCTTTTATTACCCCTCTCTCGTTGTGGAACCCATCTATGAACACATCGGTCTCATGAAGTTCGGGCTTTTCAATCGGAAAAAATTTAAATTTTATTATTCCGCATATCAAACCACCCAACGCGGGAATAAGGGCTAAAAGAATCAACAATTGTGGATTTGCGATGACATCTCCGAAGAGTGGTGCAAAAGCGAAGAAATGAGGCTCATTTTCCGGTGTTGGTGGATAGTAACCGCCGATGAATTCTAAGAACAAAGGTGAGAAGAAATTTAAAGCTAAAAAGAAGCAAGCGATAGCAAGACCCACTAAAATACCCGTGATTGCATAATAGAACGTCTGCTTAGCCCATGTTCTCAAATATCTTATCTCCTCTTCCACTTTTTATCCCTTCTTTCTCCCTATAACATCTCCAACACCATTTCAATTTTATCAAAGACGAAATCAGGTTTTTCCTTTTTCAGTTCCTCCTTTGAGTACAACCCGGTAGTTAATCCAATTGTTGTTACCCCTGCCCTTCTTCCCTGAACTATATCTTGCGGCGTATCGCCACAATAGAAAGAGTGGAAAATGGAGGAATCAAGTAAATCAATCGCTTTAAGCAAAGGTTCAGGGTCTGGTCTTGTTCGGGCTGTATCCCCCGCGGCGAGCAAAACATCGTAAGGGAAACGAAAATTCCTTATCGTTTCCTCTGCTGATACCCTATCCTTTGTGGTCACTATCCCTATGTTTATCCCTTTTTCTCTCAGCAATTCAAGCGTCATTCTCGCATTCGGAACTTCTTTTATCATCGGTTTGAATTTACCCCTCATAAGCTCAAGGAATACCGAGTTAAACTCATCCGGGTCTTTATCTGAATATAAAACCCTGAAAGAGAGCAGACTTGGTAAATGAATTGTTTCCTTTATCTCTTTATCTGTCGGAATTCTCAAACCAGTTATTCTTGCTGCTTCCTTCACCGAACTCAAAATCGCTGCGGATGAGTCTATTAGGGTGCCATCCATATCAAAAAGACCTGTTTTGAATTTCATTCTTATTCATTCAATTTTTATTTTATCCTAACTGACTAACTAACTCGAGGAAATAATGATGAATTCTTCGGTCTTCAGTAAGTTCGGGATGAAAAGAAAGCGCCAGTATATTTCTTTGCTTTGCAGCTACTATTTGCCCATTTAGCGTGGCTAACACTTCTACCGAATCTGCGGCATAAGTTATGGCAGGTGCTCTAATAAAGACTGCATGAAAGTACTCTTCAAAAATGCTCATCTTTAGCAATACCTCAAAGGATTCTCTTTGCCTGCCGAATGCGTTCCTCTTTACTTTTACATCCATTAAATCGAGCAGTGGCTGTCCTGTCTTTGCGACTTCTTCATATCCGTCTTTCGCAAGTAATACCATCCCTGCACAGGTGCCCCAAATCGGCTTTTCTTCTTCTGCCGCTTCTTTTATCTCTTGAAAGATACCCTCTCGCTCCATTAGCCTGCCTATTGTTGTGCTTTCCCCTCCCGGAATAACAATGGCATCGCATGAGTCCACTATTCCTCGATGCTTTATCCTTACCACTTTTCCTTCCTCGCTCCTTTCTTCTTCAGTGCGATAACGTGCTCCTCCACATCGCCTGTATCAAGTTCCCTAAAAAAGAAAAAGTCTATATATAAAAAAAGAGGATAAGCAATGAGCATGAGCGAGGTATACTTCATAGAGGCAAAAGAAGGTACCCTCTCACTAGAAAAAC
>Ga0190286_1000675_pt1 | contig 13663 bp, 13 predicted proteins | sample 48691834_MG_FD_183241 | JGI IMG/M metagenome (GOLD analysis project Ga0190286, IMG submission 183241) | Hydrothermal vent microbial mat bacterial communities from Southern Trench, Guaymas Basin, Mexico - 4869-18-3-4_MG | ecosystem: Environmental > Aquatic > Marine > Hydrothermal vents >... | reverse complement strand
CCCTTCTAGCCTCCTATGAATACATCCTGCTGATCACCGATGGCGGGCCATTCTTCAAGAGCGAGGTCTGGTCCCTCCACGCCTACCATAAGGCATTCGCCCATATGCAGTATGGCTATGGAGCCGCAATCGCGATGATCCTCGTAGCGATCGCGGTGATCATAACTTTAATCCTGTTGAAGGTCTTCGGTTTTAGAAGGCTCATGGAGCTAGCCAGATAGAATAGAGTAGAAGATGAACAGGGATGATCCATCCACCGCTGTTGCGGTAAAAGAGCTGAGGAAACGGCGGGTATATGTCCAGGTCAGCCGCATCGCCAAGGCGAGAATGGCCATAGTGAGGGCCATACCATATCTGATGCTTGCTATCGTATCCCTACCGATAGTGCTGATGTATCTCTGGCTGATCATGAGCTCCTTCAGCAAGAAGGTCCTCTTCGGCTTTATTCCCTCGGAGTTTACCCTCTATAATTGGCGCTTCCTGGTAGCCCCCCTCAAGATGGGGGTCTCCGAGCACCCCAGCATCTGGCTGGTGACCTGGAATACCCTCTCTTTCGCCCTAGGGGTATCGTTGATGGTGGTATTGGTAAGCACCTTGGCAGGGTTTGCCCTCTCTCGGTTCCAGTTCCGTGGCCGGGAAGAGATCATGCAGATGACTATCCTCCTGCACGCCTTCCCCGGGGTTACCCTGATGATCGCCATCTTCTACGTCCTCTATTACCTGGGGCTGCTCGACTCCCTCCTGGGGGTGCTACTGGTCAAGGCCTCGCTGGAGATCCCCTGGTCGTCATGGATCATCAAGGGCTTCTTCGACGACATCCCCTGGGACGTGGAGTGGTCCGCCTATATTGATGGCTGCAACCGGTTCCAGGCCTGGTATAAGGTGATCCTCCCGCTGATCCGACCGGGGATCGCCGCCATCTCCATCTTCTCCTTCCTGGCCGGCTGGGGGGAGTTCATCTTCCTCTACACCTTCATCTTCAGTGAGACCCACCAGACACTCTCGCTGTATGTCAAGTCGATCATCGGCGAGTTCCGGTTCACCGATTACGGTGTCTTGTCGGCTGTGGCCCTTTGGTATATAATCCCAACGATCATCTTCTTCATCTTCACCCAGAAAGGGCTGATGCGGGTCACCATCGGTGGGATCAAAGGTGGCAGGTGATGGGAGATGGCCTCGATCAGGCTGGAGAACCTGACCAAGGAGTTCGACAGGGGCCGGGTCGTGGCCGTGAAGGACCTCAACCTGGAGATCAAAGATGGTGAGTTCACCGCGCTGCTCGGCCCCTCCGGCTGCGGGAAGACCACCACCCTGCTCATGATCGCCGGGATCTACAAGCCCACCAGGGGGAAGGTCTACTTCGACGACGTCTGCGTGAACGACGTCGCCCCCAAGGACCGCTATGTGGGCTTGGTCTTCCAGTCATACGCCCTCTACCCCCATATGAGCGTCTATGATAATATCGCCTTCCCCCTCAGGCTGAGCAAGATCCCCAAGCAGGAGATCAAGCGGAGGGTGCACGAGGTGGCCAAGCTGGCCAAGATCGAGGAGCTACTGGATAGAAAACCCGGCCAGCTCTCCGGGGGCCAGCAGCAGCGGGTGGCCCTCTGCCGCGCCCTGGTGAAGGAGCCCGAGGTCCTGCTGCTCGATGAGCCGCTCTCCAACCTGGACGCCCGCCTCAGGATCGAGACCCGCGCGGAGATCAAGCGCCTCCAGAAGGAGCTCGGGATCACCACCATCCTGGTGACCCACGACCAGGTGGAGGCGATGACGATGGCCGAGCGGGTCGCGGTGATGCACGAGGGTGTCCTGCAGCAGTTCACCACCCCGGAGGAGCTCTACGATCGTCCGAGGAACCTCTTCGTGGCCTCCTTCATCGGCGATCCGCCGATGAACCTCATCGAGGTGAGCTACCGCCGCCGAGACGGAGTCCACCTCTTGGAGGGGGAGGGGTTCACCCTCAGGATCAGCGAGGAGATCGCGAGGAAAATCGAGGAGAACAGCCCCACCGGGAAGCTCATCCTGGGGATCAGGCCCGAGGACATCAAGCTGGAGCCGGGGGAGAAGGAGAAGGAGAATGAGCAGGAGAACGGCTTCCCGGGGAAGGTCTTCCTCACCGAGCCCTTGGGCGGGAGCGTCCTTGTGGACTTCAAGTTCGGCGAGCTCACCTTCCGGGCGCTCGCCCCCGGTGGCTTCGAGGCCAACCCCGGCGATGAGCTCCTGATCGTCCCCGAGCTGAAGAAGCTCCATCTGTTTGACAAGGAGACGGGCAAGTCGCTCCTTGATGAGAGGTGAGAAGAGGGGGTGGGAACGGAGGAGAAAAGGCCTGGAAGCCTCACTTTAAATAAATAAAAGGAGGGGGAGGAGTGGTGAAGCTCTGGAAGGGTATAGTAGTTGGATTAGTCGTCCTGGCCTTTGTAGGTGGTCTGGGCCTAGGATTGGCTCAAGAGAAGGTCAAGTTGGTCATCGCCGGTCGGGATGGGGTCTATGGCCAAGCGCTGGAGCTGGCCTCTAATCTCTATATGGAGGAGAACCCCGATGTCGACATTACGCTCCTCAAGCTCCCCTATGCTAGCCTCTATGAGAAGCTAGTGATCGCCCTGCGGGAGAAGACCGGGGCCTACGATGTCGTCATGCTGGACGATGTCTGGGCCACCGAGTTTATGAGCCAAGGCTGGCTCAAGGACTTGGAGGCGATGGGCTTTGTGGCCGATCCTGACTTCGTGGGCAAGGCCCTCGCCGTCGGGCGCTACCCCTACCCCGATGGCCGGCTTTACGGCGTGCCCTTCGTGGGCAACGTGGAACTGTTCGCCTACCGGAAGGACCTCTTCGCAAAGTATGATCTCCCCAGGCCGGAGACCTGGCTCGATGTGCTCGAGGCGGCTATCACGATCGACCTTAAGGAGCCTGAGGTCAAGGGGATCGTCTTCCGTGGGGTGAAGGGCAACCCGATCGTGACCGGCTTCTTGCCGATCTTCTGGGCCTTCGGCGCTGAGATCATCGACGAGGCCGGCGAGCCGCAGGTCGATTCCCCTCAGGCGATCGCCGCTCTCAAGTTCTTCCTGAAGCTCAAGCGCTATGCCCCCGAGGGGGTCGAGACCTACAATGCCTCTGAAGTGCGCGACGCTCTCCAGCAGGGGGAGGTGGCCATCGCCATCGAGGTCTGGCCCGCTTGGGTCCCCGCCCTGGACGATCCTGAGGTATCCAAGGTCGTGGGCAAGGTGGAGATCATCCCCGCACCTGGGCTGATCACCGCCCCTGCGCCCCTCATCGGGATCTGGCTCTTGGGGATCGCAGCCGATGCCAAGCAACCGGGTGTAGCCCTTGACTTCCTCAAGTTCATCAGCTCGGCCGAGATCCAAAAGCGGCTGGCACTGGAAGTCGGGCTGCCGCCGACCCGCACGAGCATCTATCGCGATGAGGAGGTCATAGCCAAGTATCGGTGGTATCCCGCCCAGCTCGAGGCCCTGGAGGCCTCCAAGCCCCGGCCGCGCATCACCCAGTGGGCCCAGGTCGAGGCCATCTTGGGAGATTACCTCCAGTTGGCGCTCATCGGTGCGCTCTCTCCGGAGGAGGCCCTCCGCGAGGCCAATGCCAAGATCGCCGAGGCCCTCGGCGGATGAGGTGATGAGAGCATAGCAAAGGAGAGGAGGGTGCAGCTCAATCCCCTGGGCTGCACCCTCTTTTTTGTCAGCAACGGTCAAGCTGTATCTCACCAGGAATGAGCGCTCTCTACCAGCGGCAACGGGCTTTTCAGATCCTCTTGCTCCTGCCAGCGCTGCTCCTGCTCTTCACGCTGACCGTCTATCCCTTGGTGGACGTGATCTACCACTCCTTCTATGATTACGACTATATCAAGGGGACGAAGCGCTTCATCGGGCTGGAGAACTACCATAAGCTCCTAGGCAATAGGTTCTTCCTCAGGAGCGTTCAGAACACCGTGGTCTTCTCCGTGGTGGCCACGGCCGCTGAGGTCCTCCTCGGGCTGGGGTTGGCATTGCTCCTGGGCTGGCCGTTCCGCGGCAGGCGATATGTCATCCCCTTGATGATCTTCCCGATGATGATCTCGACAATGGTCGTCTCGGCGATCTGGCGGGCCTGGTTTCATTACGATTTTGGCTTTCTCAACTTCGTCCTCCGGAGCCTGGGCCTGGGAGGGGTGCGGTGGCTCTTCGACCCCGACTTGGCTTTGTTCTCCATCGTGCTGGTCGACGTCTGGCAGTGGACCCCCCTGGCCTTCCTCATCCTGCTGGCCGGGTTGCAGTCGATCCCCCAGGAGCTCTACGAGGCGGCGCGGGTGGACGGAGCCTCCGGGGTAAGCCTCTTTAGGCATATCACCCTCCCGCTCATCCGTAGCCATCTGCTCCTGGCTACTCTGCTGCGGACGGTCGACACCTTCAAGCTCTTCGACAAGGTCTATGCCCTGACCGGCGGCGGCCCCGGGCTGGCCACGGAGACGATCTCGATGCACATCTACCGGGAAGGGTTCAAGTTCTTCAACCTGGGAGCGGCCTCGGCCGCCTCGGTCGTCATGATCGGGGTGGTGGGCGCCCTAGCGGCCATCTACGCTTGGCAGATCCTACGGAGGCAGGCACAGTGAGGCGGAAGCTGAGCAGAGCGGTCTTCTACGGGCTGGTAGGACTGGTCCTCCTCATCACCCTCTTCCCCATCTATTGGATGATCACCACCTCGCTCAAGCCCCCTGGGGAATACGTCTCCAGGCATCCTACGCTCATCCCCCTCCGCCCGACCCTCGAGCACTACAGGGAGCTGTGGGCTCACGGGTTCCTGCTCCACTGGCGGAATACCACGGTTGTAGCCCTCTCTGCGACCTTGATATCGCTTGTCGCGGGCTTCCTCGCGGCTTACGCCCTGGTGCGGTTCCGCTTCCCTGCCAAGTTCGATCAGCTCTTTTTACTATGGGTCCTGCTCATCAAGATGATCCCACCGATCGTCGTGGCCATCCCACTCTATCGGACGCTCCGCTCCGTGGGGTTGCTCAACACCCTCCCTGGATTGACGATCGTCTATCAGGTCTATACCTTGCCATACTGCATCTGGATGCTCCTGGGCTTCGTGCGGGATGTGCCGGTGGAGCTCGAGGAGGCGGCGGCCATCGACGGGGCCTCCCCCTGGCGGACCCTAAGGACGGTCGTTTTGCCCCTGCTGGCCCCGGGGCTCGTGGCTACGGCCATCTTCAGCGTCATCATGGCCTGGAACGAGTTCATCTACGCCCTGCTCTTCCTCCACACCCCGGAGCTCTTCACCCTGCCCATCCATATCGCCAACTACATCACCGAATATGAGACCCTCTGGGGCGAGCTGATGGGGATCGGCTTCCTGGCATCATTGCCGATCCTCCTGCTTTCGGGGTATGTCCAGCGGTATCTCCTCCGGGGCTTCGCTATGGGGTTGAAATAATTGAGCTTAAAGGGAGCCCACCGTGCTGATCAGCCGCTCGAGCCCCTGTTCCCTGAAGACCTCGATCGCCCTGGCTGCCCGGGTGAGCGCCCGCTCGATTATCGGCCACTCCTCGGGGGTGAACTCCCCCAGGACGTAGGCGGTAAGATCGCCTTGCCAGTTGGGCTTGCCGATCCCGATCCGCAGCCGGGGGACCTCCTCGGTCCCCAGCTCCTCGATGACCGAGCCCATTCCCCGATGGCCTCCGGCGCTCCCCTTGGCCCTGGCTCGCAGCTCGCCCAGGGGGAGGGAGAGGTCATCGTAGATGATAAGACAATCTCCGAGTTCCAGCCCGAACCGCTCGACGACCTCCCGCACCGCCAGCCCGCTGCGGTTCATCCAGGTGAGGGGCTTCACCAGCAGGAGATCCTCCTTCGGACGCCAGATGAGGGCCTCATCGAGGCGGCGGCTGCGGAGGCGAGCCCGAGCAAGGCGGGCCTCCCGGGAGAGGAGGGCCTGCAAGGGGGATGGAGGTGGAGCGCGCCTTCGCAGCTCCTCCAGGTAGCGGTCGATCGCCAGAAAGCCGAGATTGTGACGCGTCCGCCGGTATCTGACTCCGGGGTTCCCCAGGCCGAAGACGCACTTCACTGCTTCGCTCTCGCTTTAGCTTAACCTGCTAATTGCTCCTCGGTCTACTACCCTTCCTTCTTCCGCTCCTTCTCTTTAGCCTCAGCAGCTTCAGCCTCGGTCTCAGCTTCGGGAGCCGGGGCCTCCTCCGGCGCGGGTGCAGCGGCCTCCTCAGCTGCGGCGACCTCCACGCGGAGGGTCTTGACGGCGGCCACGGGGACCTCCGCCGGGGTGAGGAGCTTGAGCCCCTCCAGCTTGAGGTCGCCCACTCGGAGGCTCTCGCCCAGGTCGAGCTCGCTCACGTCCAGCTCGAGCTTCTCGGGGATCCGCTCGGGGAGGGCCTTCACCTTCACGGTCTCCCGCAGTTGGCGCAGGACCCCGCCGAGCTTCCGCCCCTTCGGCTCGCCGCGGAGGATGACCGGGACGTCGATCTCCACCTCGCGCCCCTCCCCGGGCCAGTAGAAGTCGACGTGGAGGACCTCATCGGTGAGGGGGTGGTATTGGACCTCCTTGATGAAGGTCTCCCACTCCTCGCCGTCCAGGACGAGGGTGATCCGTGAGCTGCGGGTGATCCGCCCGAGAAGCCTCTCCAGCTCGCTCCGCTTGACCTTTATCAGCCGGTTGAGCCCCGGGCCGTAGAGCACCCCCGGGATCAGCCCACGTCGGCGGAGCTCGCGGGGGTTCTTCTCGCTCGGCTCCCTTGGAGCTGCTTCCAGACGGTGCATTTTATCTTAGACCTCCTCGAATTCAGTAATGAGGGAAGATCTCGCTCACCGAACGGTGCTCGTGGATGCGGCGGATGACCTCGGCGAAGAGCCCGCCCACCGCGACGCAGTCTATTATATCATCCCCACCCGAGGGGAGTGGAATGGTGTTGGTCACCACCAGCCGGCGGAGCGGCGACCCCCCGGAGCGGATCACCTCTCTGATCCGCTCCAGCGCCCCTTTGGCGAATACGCCGTGGGTGAAGGCAGCGTAGATCTCCCTCGCACCCTCCTTCTCCAGGAGGCCGAGGGTCTCGATGAGGGTCGCCCCGGTGGAGATGATGTCATCGATCAGGATCGCCCGGCGGCCCTCGACCTCGCCGATGAGGTTGAGGCTCACCACCCGATTCGAGTCTATCCGGCGCTTCTCCACGATCGCCAGCGGCACCTCCAATTGCTCGGCCACCGCCCGAGCGCGCTTCACCGCCCCCAGGTCAGGCGAGACGATCACCGTCTCCTCGTCGGCCAGCCCCCGCTCCCGGAAGTAGCGCGCGAAGATCGGATCGGCCTTGAGGTTGTCCACGGGGATGTTGAAGAAGCCCTGGATCTGACCGGCGTGCAGGTCCAAGGTGAGCATCCGGTCGGCGCCGGCGGCCTCGATCAGGTTGGCCACCAGCCGGGCGGAGATCGGCACCCGGCCCACATGCTTGCGGTCCTGACGGGCATAGCCGTAGTAGGGGATGACGGCGGTGATCCGACCGGCTGAAGCTCTCCTCAGGGCATCGATCATGAGGAGCAGCTCCATCAGGTTCTCGTTCACCGGTGGCGAGGTCGGCTGGATCACGAAGACATCGGCCCCGCGGACGGTCTCCTTGATGTGGACGCTGATCTCCCCGTCGGGGAACCGGCACACCTCCGCCTCACAGAGCGGCACCCCCAGCGCCTCGCTGATCTGCTCGGCTAGCTGGGGATTGGCATTCCCGGAGATAAGCTTCAGTTCGAATCTCACTGGCCCTCCTTTTCAACCCTACCAGACCAGCACCAGCGCGGATCGCACTCGAGATCGCCCTCGTCTCCAAACCTATCTCATCTCTCATCTCATCTCGAAGCCCTCTACCACGGAGTCCTCTACCACCCGCGCCCTCGCCGAGCTCAGCTCCCTCCAGGAGGGTCCCCGGCCCGACCTGGCAGCCCCGCATGACCCTGGCCCTGGTCTTGGCTTGGTCTGGCCCCGAGCGGGGAGAAGGGAGCGATAAGCCCATCGGGGTTGAAGCGGTAGATAGCGACCAGATGGCCGGTGCCGAGCTGCCCCTCCTGCTCGACGGAGATCAGCTCGAGCTTGAGCCCTTCCAGGGGCGAGCGGACCGCTGCGCCTTGGGGGCCGATCACCACGAGCCTCCCCGTAGCGGGGAGCGGCATGGTGGTTCCCGAGAGGATACCACAGCAGCGGCCAGCCGTTCAGCTCATGGAGGACTTTTGCTCTCTGGGAGCGGAGGCGGGTCCCCTTCCCTGCGGCCAGGATCACCAGGTTGAGCTCGCTGCCCATCGCTTGAAATATATTGAATACCCCCGTGGGTGTCAACTCCTTGACTTTAGCTCAAGGGAGTTAATATCATCCCACTAGTTGGAGGTGAGGCTTGCCGAACTTAGATCTCGGACGACGGGGCGAGGAGCGAGCCCTCCGGTGGCTCAAGAGCCAGGGGTATCGCATCGTCGCGCGGAACTGGCGCTGGCGCGGCGGTGAGGTCGACCTCATCGCGAGAGATGGGGACTACCTGGTCTTCATCGAGGTCAAGACCCGGACCGATGAGGGCTTCGGCCGCCCCGAGGAGGCGCTCACCCCGGCCAAGCGCGAGCGACTGATCCGCGCCGCTCGTCACTATGTCGCCACCTATCGGCCCGAGCTCGAGCTGCGGTTCGATGTGGTCGCGATCGAAGGGGAGGAGATCAGGCTCTACCGGGACGCCTTCCAGGTGGAGGAATAGATAGGGATGTTCGCCAAGACCCTAAGCGGCGCGCTCATGGGGATCGAGGCCTCCCTGGTCGAGGTCCAGTGCGACGTGGCGCGCGGGCTGCCCAGCTTCATCATCGTCGGCCTGCCGGACAAGGAGGTCCAGGAGAGCCGTGAGCGGATCCGTAGCGCGATCAAGAACGCTGGCTACGAGTTCCCGCCCAAGCGGATCACGGCCAACCTCGCCCCCGCGGACCTGCGCAAGGAGGGCGTCGGGCTAGACCTCCCGCTGGCGCTGGCGATCCTCCAGGCGACCGGCCAGGTCGAGGGCGGCCGCGCTGAGGAGTACCTCTTCCTGGGGGAGCTCTCCCTGGATGGGAGCCTCCGCCCGGTGAAGGGCGTCCTGCCGATCGCGCTGGCGGCTAAGGAGGCCGGCCTGCGGGGGGTGATCCTCCCCGAGGGGAACGCCCTGGAAGCCGCGGTGATTGAGGGGCTAGAGGTCCTCCCCGTGGGGAGCCTGGGGGAGGCGATCGCCTTCCTGAGCGGCGAGCTCGAGATCCACCCCTACCGGTTCGACTGGGAGGAATACTTCCGGCGGGAGGCCGCTGGCGGGCCGGACTTCAGCGAGATCCGCGGCCAGGAGCAGGCCAAGCGCGCGCTGGAGATCGCCGCCGCGGGCGGGCATAACGTCCTTATGGTGGGGCCGCCCGGCTCGGGTAAGAGCATGCTCGCGCGGCGATTGCCGTCGATCCTCCCACGGCTCACCTTCGCCGAGGCGCTCGAGGTGACCAAGGTCTACAGCATCATGGGGCTGCTCGACCCCAAGCAGCCGCTGGTGCTCGAGCGGCCCTTCCGTGCGCCCCATCACACGATCTCCTACGCGGGGATGGTCGGCGGCGGCCACGGGGTGCCCAAGCCGGGCGAGATCAGCCTGGCCCACCACGGGGTCCTATTCTTGGATGAGCTGCCGGAGTTCGACCGGACCGTGCTGGAGACCCTCCGCCAGCCGCTCGAGGACCGCCAGATCACGATCTCGCGGGCGGCGACCGCGGTGACCTTCCCCGCCAACTTCACCCTGGTGGCGGCGATGAACCCCTGCGCCTGCACCCGGCGGGATGCCCGTGGGGACTGCATCTGCACCCCGCAGGAGGTCCGCCAGTATCGGCGGAAGATCTCCGGGCCGTTCCTCGACCGGATCGACATCTTCATCGAGGTCCCCCGGCTCACCAAGGAGGAGCTGATGGGCCGGCCGACGGGCGAGCCCTCCGAGGTGATCCGCGAGCGGGTGAGCCGCGCCCGCCAGATCCAGCTGGAGCGGTTCTCGAAGCTGGGGCTGGGGATCTACACCAACGCCCAGATGGGTGTGAGGGAGATCAAGCGGTTCTGCCAGCTCTCGGAGGGCGGTCAAGCGCTCCTCGCCGCCGCGGTCGACCGGTTCGCCCTCTCCGCTCGGGGGTATCATCGAGTGCTCAAGGTCGCCCGGACCATCGCCGACCTCGAGGGCGCTCCCGCGATCCGCGAGGAGCACCTAGCCGAGGCGATCCAATACCGGAACACGGAGGAATTCAATTGAACTGAGCTAATACGGACACGGAAGATGAGAGATCGCAGCCCAGGGAGGGATGCGGGTGTGGAGGTGAAGGTGGATGTGAAGCCACGGAAGCTGAAGAAGGTCCTCATAGCAGCGCTGGTGGTGTTCTCCTCCGTGGGGTTGGTAGCCGCCTTGGGGCTCGCTCAAGACCAGGGGGTCCAGACCCCGGGGATGAAGGTGGAGAGGATCCAGATCGTGGGGAACGAGCTGATCTCGACCGCGGAGATCCTCAAGGAGCTCCCCTTCAAGGAGGGCGAGTGGGTCACCGAGGAGGGGATCAGGGAGGGCGGCGAGAGGATCCTCAAGATGGGCTACTTCCAGCGGGTGGTCCCCAACTACAACCGCATAGACGATGAGATCGAGGTGATCTACCAGGTCGAGGAGAACCCGGTGGTGGAGGAGATCGAGATTGAGGGCAACGAGCAGTATGGCAAGCCGCTTTGGATCTTCGGGCTGAAGATACCCTTCACCAGCCCGATCCTCTCGACCGAGCGCATCCTGGAGATCCTGAAGGACAGCGGCGTGGAGAAGGGGAAGATCCTCAACGCCAACAAGCTCTCGAAGGGCCTCGAGGCGATCCTGAAGGAGTATCAGAAGAAGGGCTACACCCTGGTCAGGATAGGCGATGTGAAGATCGGCCCCAAGCTGGTGATCCAGCTCATCGAGAGCAAGATCGAGCGGATCGAGATCACGGGGGTATCCCCCGAGCTGGAGGAGATCGCCCGAGGGCTGATCAAGCTCCCCCTGGGCAAGCCGGTGAAGATCCGGGACCTCCAGTGGTCGGTCCAGGGGATCAACAACTCGATCTACTTCGAGCCCACAGGTCCGCAGGACATCACCTTCTCCCCGGGGAGCGCTCCTGACAGGGTGGTCCTCCACTGGGCCCTCCGTGAGCGGCGCCTCCTGGAGGAGCCGGTCCTCATCCGGGAGATCCGCTTCATCGGAAACACGGTCTACCCCCAGGAGCGGCTCCTCCAGGCGCTGGGTCCCCTGCCCGAGCCCAAGCCTGAGCACGAGCTCGACAACTTCGAGCTGCTCCAGGTCCTCCAGGGGGTCTACGACCTCTACCACCGGAATGGATACACCCTGGCGGACTTGAAGAGCGCCGGCGTGGAGGACGGGGTGCTCACCGTCGAGGTCCTCGAGGGGGTGATCGATGAGGTCGTCATCGAGGGCAATGAGAGGACCAAGGAGTATGTGATCCGGCGGAAGCTCGCGCTCCGGCCGGGGGAGGTCTTCAACGAGGAGCGCCTGCGGGCGAGCTACGTCGGGCTGCAGGAGCTGGGCTACTTCGAGGAGGTCGAGATCGGCTTCGAGCAGGCCGCTCCCGGGCGGGTGAAGCTGATCATCACGATCACGGAGAAGAAGAACTTGGGGAGCCTGAACGGCGCGCTGACCTACGCCAAGGGCGGGCTCGTGGGCAAGCTCAGCCTCTCCTGGAAGAACATCTTCGGGACCGGGCAGGACATCAGCTTGGGCTACGATCGCGGCCTGATCGGGAGATACCATACCAACTGGCACTTCGACTACAGCACTAGCGTCTTCTTCCCCAGCTATGACTTCTTCAAGATCAGCGTATACCACAAGGTGGAGAAGGGCGAGGGGGCCGGGCGAGCCCTGATCAAGCGGGTCGGCGGGGAACTCTCCCTGGGGTATCCCTTGGGGCCGGGGGTGAGCTTGAAGATCGCCGATCGGTATGAGCGCTTCCGGAAGTGCTATGAAGAAGAGGAGGAGTGCGAGCTGCCCGGGATCACTAACTCCGTCACCTTGGGGCTCTCTCAGGACACCCGGGACAACGCCATCTTCCCCACCAGCGGCGGGCTGAGGAATATCGTCTTGGAGCAGGCAGGGGGCTTCACCCCGGGGGTGAGGTTCACCAAGCTCCAGGTCTCGCTGGTGGAGCACTTCCCCGCCGGCAAGGATCAAGCGCTCGCGATCAGGGCCTACAGCGGTCTGGGGCTCTCCCTCCCCTCGCAGGAGCGGTTCATCCTGGGCGGGGTGAACACGATCCGCGGCTACCCCAGGTCGCTGGTGGATCGGTTCTTCCTCATCAACGGGGAATACCGGGTCAAGCTGACCGAGGGGGTCGTCGGGGTGCTCTTCGCCGATCTAGGCCTGGGAACTGATGAGGCAGCAGGGATGGAAGCCGGCTGGGCGGTCGGCCTGGAGATGAGGGTGACGGTCCCAGCCATCGGGCTGGTCCGGTTCATCTTCACCTGGCCATACGTAGATGGCCGGATGGATTGGGCGCCGAAGTTCGAGTTCGGCTTCGGGCCGATGTTCTAAGGTGTTCCAAGATGATGGTGCGCTTCTAGCATCGAGGAGGTGTCGAGTATGAAGCAGAATCCGACCCTTTGGATCGTGCTGATCGTGGTGGCGTTGGTCGCGGGCTTCTTCGGAGGGCGGCTCTCCGGGGGCGCGACCGCTGAGGACCCCAAGCTCACCGCACGGGTGGACCAACTGGAGCAGGAGCTCCTCTCCATCAAGGGCCAACTTGAGGGCCTGGCCAGCGCGGCCGACCTGGCATCGATAAGGCAGCAGCTCAACTCGCTCGCCCAGGAGCTCCAGCAGCTCAAGAGCGCTGGGGTGGGCCCAGGTCCGAAGATCGCCTACATCAACGCTGAGGAGGTCTTCCTCAAATATAAGGGGACAGCGGCAGCGGTCCAGCAGTTCAGCGCCGAGAAGGCCAAGAAGGAGCAGGAGCTCCAGCAACTGGAGAGCGACTTTGAGGCAGGCAAGATCACCCGCGAGGAGTATGAGAGCAGGGTGCTGGAGATCCAGCGGGAGCTCCAGCAGCTCGACCTTCAGCTCACAGCCAAGGTCCAGCAAGAGATGCTCCAGGTGATCGCCGAGGTGGCCAAGGAGAAGGGCTATGACTGGGTGACCCGGAAGAAGGACGTGGTCCTCTACGTCAGGGAAGGGCTGATGGACGACATCACCAGCCTGGTCATCCAGCGGCTGAACGCCAAGCTGGAGGCCCAAGGGGCCACCGCGTCGGAATAAATTTATAAGACCCCAACCAGGTGAAGGGGAAGGGGATCGACCACATCCAGCGGCTCCTCCCACAGCGGTATCCCTTCCTGATGGTGGATCGTGTGCTGGAGGAGGGAGAGGGCTGGCTCCGCGCCCTGAAGAACGTGACCATCGGTGAGCCCTACTTTGTGGGACACTTCCCCGGGGAGCCGATCATGCCCGCGGCGCTGATCCTAGAGGGGATGGCCCAGACCGCGGGCTTGCTTTTGGCCTCGAGGCCGGATCTGGTTACAACTACAGCTGGCGATTCACCCGATGGGACCGAGCCGACCGGTCTAACCGGCGCTAGGCTAGGCTACCTTGCCGCTGTGGACCGGGCGCGGTTCCGCCGGCCGGTCCACAGCGGCAAGGTAGCCT
>Ga0190286_1000674_pt1 | contig 13671 bp, 16 predicted proteins | sample 48691834_MG_FD_183241 | JGI IMG/M metagenome (GOLD analysis project Ga0190286, IMG submission 183241) | Hydrothermal vent microbial mat bacterial communities from Southern Trench, Guaymas Basin, Mexico - 4869-18-3-4_MG | ecosystem: Environmental > Aquatic > Marine > Hydrothermal vents >... | reverse complement strand
TCATGCTCGAGGTCGCGGACCAGCTCCACCTTGGCGGGCCAGCGGCCGTCATACTCCCCCTCGGTGCGGAAGGTGGCCACCTCATACTCCCGACCGTCGGGGGCGATCAGCTTCAGGACGCCGAAGGCCTCCCCGACCTCGATAGCGGTCCAGCCGGGTCCGGGGAAGAGCCGCTTGATCTCCTCCGGCCGGGCGGAGGTGGCGATGTCCACGTCCTTGGGGTGGTATTCCCTTCCCCTCCGGTTCCGGTCGAGCTGGGCGAGCAGGGCATCGCGGACTATCCCACCGATAAGGACCGCATCGTGGCCTGCCGCCCGCAGCCGCCGGAGGATCTCCCGAGCGAAGGGGTGCCGAGCGAAGATCGCCTCCACGTCGATCCGCAGTGGGCTCTCCTTGCCCATCTTGGTCACCGAGCGAGCTCAAACTCCAGCCTATCCCCCGGTTGGAGCCCCAGCGCCTCGGCCGCGCTCCCCTGGTTGACCGCCAGCTCCACCAGCCCGTGGCTCCCGACGAGGAGGAACAACTCTCCTAATTCAGCTCGGGCATAGGTCTCGAGGAACCGGAGCCGCCATGTCCGGCCGCCTTCTCCCCTCGCTTCTGCCCCCGTCCTGGCCTTAACCCTGAGCTTTAGGGTCGCACCTTGGAGGAGGTCCCGGACCAGCTCGCCCGGGATATTGGTGATCACGTTGCCGAAGGGATCGATGTAGATGACCTCGCCGACAAGCCGCTCGCCGCTCCGACGGCCCTCGCCGAAGCTCAAGTCCACCCAGCTCCGGTCCTCGAGCCTCCTGCCGAGCTTGAAAGGCGGGACCCCTCGGGCGAGGTGGGCCGCCACCGGGGCGAAGATGTCCCGTCCGTGGAAGGTGGTGGAGACTTGCGGCAGCCAATAGCCCTCCTCGGTCAGCTGGTAGACCGCCTCCAGGCCGAGCCGCTCCGCCGCGGGGATCAGGAGGCCGTTGTCCGGCCCAACAAGGTAATGCCCCCCGGCGGCGATGATCAGCCCTCGCCGCTCGGTGCCCACACCGGGGTCGACCACCGCCAGGTGGATCGTCCCTTCAGGAAAGTATGGAACGACCGACCAGAGCAGGAAGGCCCCAGCGCGGACGTCATGCCGGGGGACCTCATGGGTCAGGTCGACCAGCTCCACCTCCACGTCCATAGCTCCTCGGGTGAGCCCCAGGATGACGCCTTTCATCGCCGCGGCGTAGCCGCCCTCCGCGCCGAAGTCGGTGAGCAGGGTGATGATCGCCCGTGCTCGCCGCTTGCCCTCGCCGGTGGCCATGCGGTCCTCATCCATATTCATTCATATCCGTAAACTTAGCTTAGCCAGCCCCAACTGGGCGTGCAATGCTTGGGGGTCTATTCCCTTTCCGCTTGATCCTCCGGTTCCTTCCGATCTATAATTCGACGGAAGCCAGCGAGGTGGTCGTGATGGTCGAGGTGATCGAGAGACTGCTCCAGGAGATGCGCTCCCAGATGGAGAAGACCATCCAAGCTCTAGAGGATGAGCTGCGGCGGATCCGGACCAGCAGGGCCAACCCTGCGCTCATCGAAGACGTCCGCGTCAACTACTACGGGGTCCCCACCCCCCTCAAGCACATCGCCTCCATCGCTGCGCCCGATCCGGACCAGCTCATCGTCCGGCCATTCGACCCGACCCAGAAGGAGGCGATCCGCAAGGGAATCTTGGAGGCCAACCTGGGCCTGAACCCCTCCGTGGAGGAGGAGTTCATCCGGATCAGGCTCCCACGGCTCTCTCAGGAGCGGCGCGAGGAGCTTGTGCGGATCGTCAAGGAGAAGGGCGAGGAGACGAAGATCTCCCTGCGGAACATCCGCCGCAACACCAAGGAGGAGGTCGAGAAGCTGGAGAAGGAGGGCGAGATCAGCGAGGACGACCTCTTCCGCACCCGGGAGGAGCTGGACAAGATCATCCACGAGTTCACCGCCCGGGTCGACCAACTGATCCAGGAGAAGGAGCGGCAAATCCGGGAAGTCTGATTTAATGACCAGGGGGCTCTACGCACAGTTCTTCGAGACCATCGGCCTGCGGACGATCTGTCTTGTGGGAGTGGCCCTCGCGGCGGTGCTCTATCCCTTCGGAGCGGCCCTGAGCCTGGGCTTGCTCTACGGCATCGGGGTGGCGCTCCTCGAGCTCTGGGTGATGCTCCTCGGGCTCAAGCGGGTCTTCCTGGGCCCGCCGGACCGGCCACGAGCCCTGCTCCAGTGGTGGGCGGTCCAATCCTACCTGGGGCGATACCTGCTGCTCGGGGTGCTCCTCTGGGTGAGCCTCAAGCTCGAGGCGCTGGACTTCTACGCCGCCGCGGGAGGGGTGCTCCTCCCCCGGGTGGTCCTGTGGGTCAGGAACGCGAAGGTGAGGAGGAGCGGAGCTGGTGGATAGCTCGAACTCTTCGTGGAGGTCAAATTCAATTTGAGTTGAGATTGAGATGGGCGAACACCTGGGCGAGAAGCTGATCCTGACCGTGAAGATCGGCGGGTATCCGATCAGCCTTGACCTGATCACGGTGCTCACCTCCTGGCTGGTGATGCTGATCTTGGTCCTGGGGGCGCTCATCCTGCGGCGGGGGCTGCGCCCACCCGAGGAGGAGCCCACCAAGGCCCAAGCCTTCCTCGAGTGGGTGGTGGGGACGCTCCAGCGGCAGCTCGGCGCGGGCTTCGGCTCACGGGAGCTCGGCCGGCGGCTCTTCCCTCTGGTCGCGACGATCTTCCTCTTCGTGCTCCTCTCGAACTGGCTATCGATCATCCCGGGGCTGCAATCGCCGACAGCCGACCTGAACGTCACCTTGAGCTTGGCGATCATGGTCTTCCTCCTCTCGCACTACTTCGGGATGCGCCAGAAGGGGCTCCTGGGGTATGCGAAGGGCTTCATCGAGCCGAAGATGATCTTCCCCTTGAGCTTGATCCTCAACTTCGCAGGGGAGCTGGCCAAGCCGATCTCCCACTCCTTCCGCCTCTTCGGGAACGTGCTCGGCGGGGGGATCCTCATCGGGATCATCTTCAGCTTCATGCCGCTGGTGGTGCCGGCGGTCCTCCATGCGGTCTATGACCTGTTCATCGGGGCGGTCCAGGCGATCGTCTTCGCTTTTTTGGCCGTGACCTATATCAATATCGCAGTGGAGCGCTAAAGCTGGAAAAATCCATGAAAGGAGGCGAGCTTGCCATGCAGGGGATAACCGGACCGGAGATCATCGCAGCGACGAAATACCTAGCAGCGGCCCTGGCTATGGGGTTAGGTGCGATGGGGCCGGCGATCGGCGAGGGCTTCGCCGCGGGGAAGGCCCTCGAGGGGATGGCCCGCCAGCCGGAGATGCGCACTGATCTCCTGATGAGTATGCTCATCGGGCAGGCGGTCACCGAGTCGACCGGGATCTACTCGTTGGTGGTGGCCTTGATCTTGCTCTTCGTGGTCGGCTAGAGCCGCGCTTATGCCTGTGGAAGTGGAGCTTTCCTGGGGGACGATCGTCAAGACGATCAACTGGACCTTCGTCATCAACCTGATCAACTTCGCATTGTTACTGTTCGCGCTGGATAGGGTGCTATTCCGGCCGATAGCCCGCCTCCTGGAGGAGCGGGAGGCGCGCCTGCAGGCCAGACTGGCTCAGGCGGAGGTCCGCCGCCGCGAGGCCCAAAAATTAAAGGAGCAACGCGAACGGGAGCTGGCCGCCGCGCGGGCGGAGGCCCGCCGGCTGCTCGAGGAGGCCCGCCGCCAGGGGCTGGAGCTCCTCCGGCGGGAGCGCGAGCGGGCGCGGCTCGAGGCGCGGAGGATCATCGCCGCGGCGGAGGAAGAGGCCGCGCGTGAGCGGGCCCGCCTGCGGGAGGAGCTCGCCGCGGAGCTGGAGGAGCTGGCGCGGGCGAGCGCCGCCCTGATCCTGGGCAGGAAGCCAGCGTGATCGATCATGCTTGAGAAGCTCTTCGAGGTGGTCAACTTCTTCCTGCTGGCCGGGGGGCTCTGGTGGCTCTCCCGCCGGCTGCGGCTGGGACGGTTCGTCCATGGCTATCGGGAGCGGATCGCCCGGGAGCTTGAGCAGGCCAGAAGATTGGAGGCCGAAGCGGAGGAGCTTCACCGCCAGGCCGAGGAGGAGCTCGCCCAGGCGGCCGCCCGCGCCGAGGAGATCTTAGAGAGCGCCCGGCGGATGGGCGCCCGGGCGGTCGAGGAGGCCCGCCGCGCGGCCCACCTTGAGGCGGAGCGCTTGCTCGCCCAAGCGCGCCAGGAGGCGGCGCTCGAGCGGGCCCGCGTCCTCGAGGAGCTCCGGCGGGGCCTGGTCGCGGAGGTGATCGGGAGAGCGCGGGCTCTGATCGAGCAGGAGATGGACGAGGAGGCCCACCGCCGCCTGGTGGAGGAGTTCCTCGCGGGGCTGAGCCCGGGGGAGCTGCAAGCGGGCCTGGCAGGGGTCACCATAGGATCAGGCTCAAGAGATGCGAGCAGCTAGGACTAGAAGAAAGGGGAGAGGGAGAGGGGTAGCCCACAGCTACGCCGAGGCGCTCTGGGAGCTCGGCGCCGAGGCCGGCCGCGAGCGGCTTGACCGGCTGGAGCGCGACCTCGAGCGGGCTTGCCGGCTGATCGAGGAGAGCGAGCTCTACGAGGCGCTCCGCCACCCACTGATACCCAAGCGGGAGCGGCTGGCGCTCGCCCGAGCGGCGCTGGAGCGGCTCGGTGTGGACGAATACGTGCGCAACCTGATCCTACTCGTGGTCGAGCGCGGCCGGGTGAGCTACCTCAGCGCGATCCTCCAGGAGCTGCGCGAGCTGCGCCAGGAGCGCGAGCGGCTGATCTACGGCGTGGTATATACGCCCTATCCGCTCGATGGGCTCCTCGACAGGCTAGAGGCCCGCCTGGCCGAGCTGACCGGCCGGGAGGTCCGGCTCGAGGAGCGGCTCGCTCCGGAGCTGATCGGAGGGATCAAGCTGAAGCTCGGCGACCTGGTGCTCGACGGCTCGGTCGCAGCTCAGCTTGAACGCCTCCGGGAGCAGCTCCTCGAGCGGCGGCTAGAGCTGGAATAAGTAAAGGAGTGAGCGAAGATGGCTGAGGCGAGGACGGATCTGAGCGCCGCGGAGATCAGCGCGTTGATCCGCGAGCGCATCCGGGACTTTGACAAGCGAGCCCGGCTGGAGGAGACCGGCGTGGTGGTCGAGGTCGGCGACGGCATCGCCCGGATCTACGGGCTGGAGCGGGTGATGGCCGCGGAGCTGCTCGAGTTCCCCCACGGGGTGATGGGCCTCGCCCTCAACCTCGAGGAGGACCACGTCGGCGCGGTCCTCTTCGGCTCGGATGAGCTGATCAAGGAGGGCGACCTGGTGAGGCGGACCGGCCGGGTGCTCGAGACCAAGGTGGGCGAGGAGCTCCTCGGCCGGGTGGTCGACCCCCTGGGCGAGCCGCTCGACGGGAAGGGCCCGATCCAGACGGACAAGACGAGGAAGATCGAGATCAAGGCCCCGGGGGTCATCCACCGGCGGCCGGTGGACACCCCCCTCCAGACCGGCTTGAAGTCGATCGACGCGCTCACGCCGATCGGCCGCGGCCAGCGCGAGCTGATCATCGGCAATCGGCAGACGGGCAAGACGGCCCTCGTCGTGGACACGATCATCAACCAGCGCGGCCAGGACGTCTTCTGCATCTATGTCGCCATCGGGCAGAAGGCCTCCACGGTCGCTAAGGTGGTGGACACCCTCCGCCGCTACGGCGCGATGGAATACACTACAGTGGTGGTGGCCGACGCGAGCGCGCCGACGCCGATGCAGTGGATCGCGCCGTATGCCGGCTGCGCCATGGGCGAATACTTCATGTATAAAGGCCAGGATGCGCTGGTGGTCTATGACGACCTCTCCAAGCACGCCGTGGCCTACCGGGAGATCTCGCTGCTGCTCCGGCGGCCGCCGGGGCGAGAGGCCTACCCTGGCGACATCTTCTACACCCACTCGCGCTTGCTGGAGCGGGCGGCCAGGCTGGCTCCGGAACTGGGCGGCGGCTCGCTCACGGCCCTCCCGATCATCGAGACCAAGGCCGGTGACATCTCCGCCTATATCCCGACGAACTTGATCTCGATCACCGACGGACAGATCTACCTGGAGACGGACCTATTCAACGCCGGGTTCCGCCCCGCGATCAACGTCGGGCTGTCGGTCTCGCGGGTCGGCGGTGAGGCCCAGATCCCCGCGATGAAGGAGGTCGCGAGCCGGCTGCGGCTGGAGCTCTCCCAGTATCGCGAGCTGGAGGCCTTCGCGGAGTTCGCCACCGAGCTGGACGAGGCCTCACGAGCGCAGCTCGAGCGCGGGAGGCGGGTGATGGAGGCCCTCAAGCAGGACCAATACCAGCCGCTGCCGGTGGAGGAGCAGGTCGTCGTCCTGTATGCGGCAGTCCATGGGTTCTTGGATCGGCTGGAGGTGGAGCAGGTGCGGGAGTTCGAGCGGGTCCTCCTTGAAAGGATGCGCACGGAGCGGCCGGAGATCCTCCAGGAGATCCGCAAGACCGGCGAGCTGAGCGAGCAGACGAAGAGGGCCCTGGAGGCGGCGCTCGAGGAGTTCCTCGCTGACTTCGCCGGCGAGGAGAGAGGGCGAAAAGGGAGCTAAAAGAGGAAATGGGCCAAGCAAGGGAGGGCAAGCGAGTGATGCAGGATGCAGCAGCTACGTGAGATCCGCCGTCGGATCGCGAGCATCGAGGAGATCCGCAAGATCACCAAGGCGATGTATACGATCGCGCTCTCGCGGACCTTCCGCTTGAAGGTGAAGCTCCAGGCCGCGCGGGCCTACGCCGCCGCGGCGGAGGAGGCCCTGGGAGAGCTCCTCCGGGAGCTGGCAGGGGAGCAGCCGCCCCATCCGCTGCTCGTGGCCCGGGAGGGCCCGGAGGCGATCTTCGTGGTCAACTCCGACCGGGGGCTCTGCGGGCGCTTCCCTGAGGAGCTGAACCGCCGCGCGGAGGAGCTGCTCGCTAGCGCTGGTGCCGAGGCCGATAAGGCCGTGATCATCGCCGGGGGCGAGCGCGCCCGGCGGCACTTCGCCCGCCGTGGCATCAGGATCATCAAGGCCTACATCAACTTCTACGACCGGCCGGAGTGGCCTCACGCCGCTCAGATCGCCCGCGAACTCCTTGAGCTCTTCCACGCCGAAAAGATCAGCGGCGTCAGCGCGATCTACATGCGCTTCCTGAGCGAGCTCCGCCAGGAGGTGGCCCAGGAGCGGCTCCTGCCCTTCTCCCCCCCTTCTAGCTTTAGTTCTAGTGAGGGTGAGGGCGCTCGCCGGCCTCAGCGATGGCGGCCGCTGACGATCTACGAGCCTGGACCGGCGCAGATCCTGGAGGGCTTCGCTTGGCTCTACCTCGCGGCGAAGGTTTACAATATCCTGCTCGAGAGCAAGACGAGCGAGCAGGCGCTCCGCCGCCAGACGATGAAGGCCGCTACCGACAACGCCGATGAGCTGATCGAGGAGCTGACCTTGGAGTTCAACAAGGCGCGGCAGCAGTCGATCACCAAGGAGATCGCGGATATCATCGGCGGGACGGAGGCCCTCCGGGGCGGAGGGTAAGATCAAGATGGAGCACAGCAGATGGAGCGAGGTGAGCGCAAGTGGCCGATGAGCATGGGCACGGGCACGAGCAGGAACAAGAGCGAGCTAATGGAGCTAGGGGCGTGGTGATCGAGGTCAAAGGCCCAGTGGTCGACGTCCGCTTCGACGAGGGCGAGCTCCCCAGCGTGAACAACGCGCTTAGGATCGAGCGCGAGGACGGCGACCTGATCCTGGAGGTGGCCCAGCACCTGGGGGATGACCGCGTGCGTGCGATCGCGCTCGACTCCACGGACGGGCTGGCGCGTGGGACCCCGGTCTACGACACCGGCGGGCCGATCACCATGCCCGTCGGGCCGGAGACCCTCGGGCGGATCTTCGACCTGGTGGGCAACCCGATCGATGGGCTCCCCCCGCCGAAGGTGCGCAAGCGCTACCCTATCCATCGGGCGCCGCCGTCGCTGGTCGAGCAGTCAGTCGAGGACGAGATCTTCGAGACGGGGATCAAGGTGATCGACCTGATCGCGCCCTTCCGGAAGGGCGGTAAGATCGGCTTCTTCGGCGGCGCCGGCGTGGGCAAGACGGTCCTCATCATGGAGATGATCCGCAACGTCGCCTACGAGCATGAGGGCGTCTCGGTCTTCGCCGGGGTGGGCGAGCGGACGCGCGAGGGGAACCAGCTCTGGCTGGAGATGAAGCGCTCGGGGGTGCTCCAGAGCACCGTGCTGGTCTTCGGTCAGATGAACGAGCCGCCGGGCGCGCGGCTCCGGGTGGGCCTCTCGGGTGTGACCCTCGCGGAATACTTCCGCGATGAGGAGGGGCGCGATGTGCTCCTCTTCATCGACAACATCTTCCGGTTCGCCCAGGCCGGCTCGGAGGTCTCGGCCTTGCTCGGGCGGATGCCCTCGGAGGTGGGCTACCAGCCGACGCTGGCCACCGAGCTGGCCGAGCTGGAGGAGCGGATCACCTCTACCCGGCGGGGCTCGATCACCTCGGTGCAGGCGATCTTCGTCCCCGCGGACGACTTCACCGACCCGGCGCCGCACACCACCTTCGCCCATCTGGATGCGACGATCCAGCTCACGCGCGAGCTGGCGGAGAAGGGGATCTACCCCGCGGTCGACCCGCTCGTCTCGACCTCGACGATGCTCAACCCCCAGGTGGTCTCCGAGAAGCACTATGAGGTGGCCCAGAAGGTGAAGCAGATCCTCCAGCGGTATAAGGACCTGCAGGACATCATCGCGATCATGGGTATGGACGAGCTCTCCGAGGAGGACAAGCTGATCGTCCAGCGGGCGCGGAAGATCCAAAGGTTCCTCTCGCAGCCGTTCCACGTGGCGGAGCAGTTCACCGGGACGCCGGGGCGCTACGTCAAGCTAGAGGACACGGTCGAGGGCTTCGCCGCGCTGGTCGAGGGCGAGCTGGACCACCTCCCCGAGCAGGCCTTCTACATGGTGGGGACGATCGAAGAGGCCCTCGAGAAGGCCGAGAAGCTCAAGCGGCGGTAGGGACTAGCCAAACCAAAACCGAAGTCCAGACTGAACCGAATCGAGTGGAAGTGAGCCCGATCTGGCCGCTCTCGGTCCTGGAGGAGCTAGCTGAGCGAGTCGACGGCAAGCTCGCGGTCTTCCTCGGCGGGGTCGACACCGGCAAGAGCACCCTGATCCGCGAGCTGTATGAGCTGCTCGACGGCCGAGCGGAGATCGTCGATGGGGACCTCGGCCAGTCGACGATCGGCCCGCCGACGTGCATCTCCCGGGGGGACTACGAGCAGGTCCGGGAGAGCTACTTCGTGGGGGACATCTCCCCGCGGGGGAACCTCCTCCCCGTGGTAGTGGGGATGAAGCTCCTCGTGGAGCGAGCGAGCCGGCCCTGTCTGGTCGACACCGACGGCTACATCGACGGCGGCGCTGCACGAGCCTATAAGGGCGAGCTGCTCAACCTGCTCCGGCCGGAGGTCCTGGTGCTCCTCCACCGCAGGGGCGAGCTGGACTACTTCAAGCTCTACCGCCGTAAGGGGGTCGAGGTGGTCGAGCTGAAGGTGGCCCACCGCGGGGAGAAGGCCCGCGAGGAGCGGATCCGCGCGCGTGAGGCGGCCTTCCGGCGGTATTTCTCCCGGGCGGAGCTCCGCCGCTGGCCCCTGGTGGGCCTACAGTTCGAGCGGGACCTCCTCGGCCACGGCGAGCCCTTAAACTCAGGTGAGCTGGAGGGGCTGCTCGGCTGCCGGGTGGTCGCTGGCTGGCGGCTCGGCCGAGGCGCGACGGTGATCGTCGAGGGCTCGGGTGCGGGTGGAGGTGGGCTCAGCTTCTCCAAGGCCAAAGCGGCCCTGGGGCTCGACTTCCTGAACTTGGTCAGCGCCCACTCCCTCTCCGGGCTGCTCGTCGGGTGTCTAGCCGGGGGTAGGCTGGCTGGCCTGGGGATCATCAAGGGGGTGCGCGCCGACAAGGGCGAGCTGGAGGTCCTCACCCCCGCGGAGGAGGCCCAGGTGCTCCAGCTCGGCCGGCTCCGGCTGGACGAGGAGGGGCGCCACCTGCGGCTGCGCGGGGGAGGGGCCGAATTCGGCCTGGATTAGAGCCAGCTCAAAGCGAGCGAATGAAAGAAGAGAAAGAGAAAGAGAAAGAGAAGAAGAGAAGATAGAGATAGAGATGAAGAACCCGTTCCTGATCGGCAAGCGGATCTACCTCAGGCCGCTGGAGATGAGCGATCTGGAGAGATGCCTCCGCTGGATCAACGACCCCGAGGTGACGAGGACGCTCGCGATGCATCGCCCCTGGAGCGAGCTGCGCGAGCGGGAGTGGCTCGAGCGGCTCTACCGCGACGAGCGCGACATCCCCTTGGCGATCGTCCTCAAGGAGGACGACAGGCACATCGGCAACGTCGGCCTGCACCAACTGAACTGGAAGGACCGCCACGCGATGCTCGGGATCATGATCGGCGAGAAGGACGAATGGGGGAAGGGCTACGGGACCGAGGCGGTCGAGCTCATGCTCCGATACGGGTTTGAGCGATTGAATCTGCATCGAATATACTTATACGTCCATGAGCACAACCCCCGGGCGATCCGCTGCTACGAGAAGGCCGGCTTCCGCCACGAGGGGACCCTGCGGGAGGCCTACTTCCTCGAGGGGCGCTACTACGACACGCTGGTGATGGGGATCCTCAGGCAGGAGTGGGAGGCGCTCCGCTCGGCGGGAGATCGCCCGCCTCCTGCTGAGGGTGAGACTGAGAATGAGACTGAGGGTGAGAGGAGGGGCAAGCTGGTCTAGTCTGATCGAACCGAGCTGAGCCCAAATGAACAGCTACGGGATGATCAAGACCGAGGGGCTGACGCGCATCTTCGGTGAGCTGGTCGCGGTCGACCACCTGGACCTGGAGGTCGCCGAGGGGGAGGTCTTCGGCTTCCTCGGTCCGAACGGCGCGGGGAAGACGACCACTGTGAGGATGCTCGCCGCGCTCATCGCCCCTTCCGCAGGGTGGGCGACCGTCGCCGGATACCGCCTCGGGCAGGACAATCAGAAGATCCGTCAGGTCGTGGGCGTCCTCCCCGAGACCCCCGGGCTGTATGGCCGGCTCTCCGCTTACCGTAACCTGGAGTTCTTCGCCCGGCTCTATGGGGTGAGGAGGCCGGCCCGCCAGATCGAGAGGTACCTTAGGATGCTCGGCCTCTGGGAGCGGCGGAGCGAGCCGGTCGGGCGCTTCTCCAAGGGGATGTGCCAGAAGGTGGCGATCGCCCGCGCACTGCTGCATGAGCCCAAGGTCCTCTTCCTGGATGAGCCGACAGCGGGGCTCGACCCCGAGGCAGCCAAGCTCGTGCGGGACTTCATCGCGGAGCTGGCCGAGGAACACCGCCGGACGATCTTCCTCTGCACCCATAACCTGGCGGAGGCGGAGCGGCTCTGCGACCGGATCGGGCTGATCAAGCAGAAGCTGGTCGCGGTGGGAACGCCCGAGGAGCTAAAGGACGAGCTCTACGGCCGCCGGACGGTGGTCCACCTGAGGGAACTCCCCCCGGAGCTGGAGCTGGCGGTCCGCGAGCTGCCGTTCGTGAAGGGCTTGGAAGCCGATGGGAACCGGCTGATCGTGAGCCTCCGCGACCCGGAGGAGGATAACCCCCGCTTGATCAAAAGACTTGTCGAGCTCGGCGGCGAGGTCCTCTGGGTCCGCGAGCTGGAGCACACCCTGGAGGAGGTCTACCTCGAGCTGATCCACGAGGAAGGCAGATGAATCCTTAAGCTCATCAGAGCAAGAGCTGAGGCAGGAGCAGGAGGCGGGTGAACCCGAACTAACATGAGCTACCGTCTGCGAGCGCTGATCCGCAAGGAGTGGGAGGAGGCCTTCCGGAACAAGATGGTCCTCTTGGGGATCACCCTCCTGCCCCTATTCTTCTTGGGGTTTGCGATCTACATGCTGGTCCAAGCCCGGGGGCTCCCACCGGAGGCCCCTCCCGAGGCGAAGTTCATCCTGCTGAACCAGGTGATGTTCTACTTCCTGCTGCTGCCCTTGATCATCCCGCTGTCGATCGCCGTCTATGCCATCGTCGGCGAGAAGGAGCAGAAGAGCCTGGAGCCGCTCCTGGCCACCCCGCTGACGGATCTGGAGCTCTTCGCCGGGAAGGTCCTCGCCGCGGTCCTCCCCGGGATCGCCCTGAGCTGGTGGTTCTTCGGGGTCTTCCTGGGGATTGCCTCCTACCTTGTGGGCCCGGAGCTCACGGGAACGGTGCTCTCTCCCCCTTGGCTTTTAGCGATCTTCCTGCTCTCGCCCCTGGTAGCGGTCTTTACGGTCACGGTCTCGATGGCCATCTCCTCCAGGATGACCGACACCCGCGCGGCTTACCAACTGAGCAGTTTCGCCGTCCTGCCGGTGGTCATACCCATCTTCATCTTCGGGCTGCGGGAGGCCCTCCTCAGCCTCCGGCTGATCGTGATCGAGACGGCGATCGTGGCCCTGGTCGATGTGGGCCTACTGTTCCTCGCGGCGAGGCTCTTCCAGCGGGAGCAGATCCTCGTCCGCTGGAAGTGAGTGGGCAGCCAAGCGAACCTGCACGATGGAGTCCAAGCCGAGGCTGACCTCCCCCTCTGTCGTCAAGGGGCTGCTCGAGGAGCACGGCATCAGGCTGAAGAAGGAGCTCGGCCAGCACTTCCTCTGCGATGAGAACATCCTGGGGAAGATCCTCGCCGCAGCTGAGCTCGAGGGGGATGAGCTTGTGATCGAGCCCGGCGCGGGGCTCGGCACCCTGACGGTCGCGCTGGCCACCCGAGCCAAGGAGGTGATCGCCGTCGAGCTGGATGGGCGGCTGATCCCGCTCCTTCGGGCCAACCTGCGGGAGCGGGGATGGGAGAACGTCGAGGTCCTCCATCAGGACTTCCTGGAGCTGGATCTCGAGGAGCTAGTCCAGGCTAGGGGCTTCGCTGGAGATAAGGCCAAGGTGAAGGTGGTAGGGAACCTCCCCTACGGGATCACCGCGCCGATCCTGGAGCGGCTCACCGCGGCCTGGCGGGCGCTCAAGCTCGCCGTGGTGACGATCCAGCGCGAGGTGGCGGAGAAGTTGCTCGCCCCTCCCGGGCCGGGGGCGAGCGCCCTCGGGGTGCGCGTGCGGGCCTTCGCTGAGGTCGAGCTGGTCGCTCGGGTCCCCCGGACGGTCTTCTTCCCCCCGCCGGAGGTGGACTCGGCGATCGTGCGGCTCGACTTCCTGGAGAGACCGCGGTTCACCGCCGATGAGGAGCTCTTCTTCCGGGTAGTCCGCGCGGCCTTCAACCTGCGGCGCAAGACCCTCCTTGCGGCGCTGAGCCGCTCGCCCTTGCTCGGGCTCCCGCCCGAGCTGGCAAGGAGCGCTCTAGAGTTGGCCGAGATCGAGCCGACCCGCCGCGGGGAGACCCTCACCCTGGAGGAGTTCGACCGGCTGGCCAGGGCGGTTGAGAAGCTCTCTCATGAGTGAATCAGAATCAGTAGTCGGGCTCCTCCTCCGCCTCTGCTGGTGCCAGAGGGCGCCCCTCGAGGAGCGCCCCGCCCTGGAGCTCCGCTCCCCCGCGGGCCCACCGGTAGAGCAGGGAGAGGCCGGCTGGGGGAGCATAGCCATAGCCGGTGCTGGTGCCAGTCCCGCTCCCGACGGAGAGGCCGAGCATGAAGGGCGAGAGCCTCGCGGTGAGGTAGTCCACG
>Ga0190286_1000673_pt1 | contig 13680 bp, 16 predicted proteins | sample 48691834_MG_FD_183241 | JGI IMG/M metagenome (GOLD analysis project Ga0190286, IMG submission 183241) | Hydrothermal vent microbial mat bacterial communities from Southern Trench, Guaymas Basin, Mexico - 4869-18-3-4_MG | ecosystem: Environmental > Aquatic > Marine > Hydrothermal vents >... | reverse complement strand
TTTGTTACCTTTTTGAAATAATCAAACCTAACCGTTCTTTGGGGGAGAATCACGCTCTGCCAAGCAGGATTCATCTATTTATTGTTCGCTAAGAAAGCGCTATTATTCCTTGCAATCAGCGATGCCAGTTCAGTCCCGAGGACGAAAACCGCCTGCTTGTGTTCTTCCTTGCTTCGGTGCACCTGGAAAGGTGAGATGCCCAGCTCGTTGTATTTCGCGAAATCGTAGTCTACGCCATTCTCCTCACAGTACTTCTTCAACTGAGCCAATAACAAATGCAAATGTACCAGCTCTTCTTTTTTCATTTTTCACACATTTTATGTTTGGACTTATCAATATATAAATATTGTTGTTCACAAAAATTATCTTCAAGCGCCGCTGTGGCTTAGAGGTAGAGCGGCTGACTCGTAATCAGCAGGTCGTGGGTTCAAATCCCACCAGCGGCTTTATCGCAGCTCAACGCAACATGAACATGCAACCAAAAACCCTATTGCAAAAGGAGAATAATTTCAGTGTGTGGTATAACGAGATACTGAAGCGTGCGGAGATATTAGATGTCAGGTACCCAGTGAAGGGAGTATATGTGTGGTATCCATACGGCTATAAACTGAGGAATCTTATTTACGCGATCTTAAGGTCCCTGATGGATAAAGAGCACGAAGAGACGCTGTTTCCTCTATTGATACCAAAAGAGGAGTTGATGAAAGAGCACGAACACATAAAAGGGTTTGAGGAGGAAGTCTTCTGGGTGACAAAAGGCGGTAGCACAGAATTGGATATTCCCCTTGCACTTCGTCCTACATCAGAGACCGCGATATATCCGGTGTTTAAGGTGTGGATAAGGTCGCATCGCGACTTGCCTCTCCGAATATATCAGATAGTAAACACGTTTAGATATGAAACGAGGCATACAAGACCTCTTATTCGACTGCGCGAGATAACCTCCTTTAAGGAGGCGCATACTGCACATGCAAACCGATCAGATGCAGAGGAACAAGTAAAAAAGGCGGTTGCTTTATACAAAAATTTCTTCGATGAGCTTGCTATCCCTTATGTGATTACAAGAAGACCTGAATGGGATAAATTCCCGGGGGCTGAATATTCTATCGCATTCGATACGCTTATGCCCGATGGTAAGGCAATGCAAATTGCTACAATCCATTTGCTTGGCGAGAGCTTTGCAAGAACCTTTGATATAAAATATGAGGATAAGGATGGCTCGTTGAAGTACGTGAATCAGACGTGCTACGGCATTTCAGAAAGGTGCGTTGCTGCGGTAATAGCAGTTCATGGTGACGATCATGGTTTGATACTACCTCCTGGAGTTGCGCCTATACAGGTGGTTATCGTGCCTATTGTCTATTCGAGCGGTGGGAAAAATGGTGAAGTGGAAGAGGTTTGCTTCGCGATGTATGAGACATTGAAAAAAGCAGGCATAAGGGCATTCTTCGATAACTCGGGAGATAGACCGGGAGCGAAGTATTACCGATGGGAGATGAAGGGTGTACCCCTGAGGATAGAGATAGGTCCAAGGGATATGAGAAGCAACAGTTGTGAATTCGTAAGAAGGGATGATGGCTCAAGAACGCAGGTTCCTCTCGCCGATGTGGTGTCAGCAGTGAAGAGAACATTAAATGAAATCCAGAGCTGTATTGCCAAACGAGCAAAAGAAACTTTCTTCGCTAATATCTATAAAAGCGAAGAAGAGCCGAGTACAAAAGCAGCTCATGGCATCGTTTCTATTTTTTTGTGCAAAAGCGAAAGATGTGGACGGGAAGCTGAGGAGCGCTTTGGAATAAGTGTGCTGGGTGAGGCGATATATGAGGATGAGAATGCAAGAAGTAGAAAAAACGAAGGGAAATGCATGATTTGTTCGCGAAAGGCGAAGAGGGTATATGTTGCGAGGGCATATTGAAAAAAATCGAAAAGTTTAAAACAGCAAAAAAATCTCTTCTCAAGAAGTGGCTTTATGAAAGTGAGCAAAGGCAGAAAAAGGGTTGGGTACATAAACGGAATAATGAAGAATGTCCGTAGCGTCAACAAGAGTGAGTTTAAAGCTTTTTATGACGACCTCAACTCTGCTGATTGTATCATTCTTGTTGGCGAAGGGAGGTCACAGAGCGCATTGTACATAGGAATGGGACAATTGGATAAATGGGTACGCACAATGGTTGACGTAGATTTTCCAGGCAGAGATATTGTAGAGGCAGCACCGGTTCTGGCGAAAAAATATGACAAAATCGCGCTGCTTGTTAATTCCGGAAGTGGTGAGACGTCAACCCCTAAGATAGTGGTTAAACAACTTTCTGAGTATATCGAGCAAGAGAAAAGTGATAAATTTACCATTGATGCGGTTGTCTCAAACACGAATTCCTCGATTGGAAAGATAAGAGAGAAAGATTATGGACACGTGGTCGAACTGAAAGGGAGGGAGAGAAAACCAAATACCTCCAATGCATTTCTCAAACACGGCATAATGAACGATGTTTATGAATTAGGTTCGTTGCTCTTATTTCAGAAAACAAAGGAGGCAATAAACGAGAAGAAGGATTATAATGCAGTAATTGAGAAGATGGATGAGGAATCAAAGATTATAGGCAAAATTGTGGATGAATTTGTCAGTTCTGATATTTATAAGGGTATTATTGACAAGTTGGAGACGAGGAGCCGCATAACCATGGGTGGACTGGGATCAGCGAGAAATGTGGCGAAGATGACTGCAATAAGGCTGCAACATGTCAAGAGAGCTATTGGAGACGAAGCTTACTTATCCGGACCTTTTGCGCCAAGACCACGAGCAGGGGATATTCTATTTTTAATCTCATGGTCTGGAGAGACAGAACCACTTTTGGGATGGTGCAGAGAGCAAAAAGAATTTGGAGGCTTCGTTTATTCTATCGTAGGCAATGAATCTACCTTATCTGAGGAGTCGGATAGTTTTATAATAAAATCCTCACCTACCACTTTCTACGAGCGAGCGACGTTTGCGCTTAGCCCCCTTCCACTGCATTTAGTGGAAAGATTACGTCAACGTGGGTTCAAGCTACCTGAATACATTATGGAATGGTGGCAGCACTCGGTGACGCAATAGCAATCACGGTTTTCCTGCACTTCACCTTATCCCCTTTCTTCACCAGGATTTCAAAACCATCCGGAATGCTTACATCCACACGCGAGCCGAAACAAATCTTACCCATTCTTTCGGCTTTAGCAACCTCCTGCCCTTCTTTCACCTCGCACTTTATTTTCCTTGTAAAAAAACCTGCTATTTGCACGATTTTTATATCTCCATATTTTGTCGCAAGTTCTATCGTGTTTTTCGTGTTGAAATCGCTGCTTCTGAGGAAGGCGGGCTTAAAATTGCCCTTCTCAGGAATTATTTTTTTCACCATCCCATCTAATGGTGCCGCAGTGATGTGCACATTATGAAGATGCATAAATATAGAGATGGTCCTGCTTTCTTGCGAAGCATTTTTGTTCAAACTTTTTTTAAAAGTTTGTATCCTTATTATCCTCCCGCTTGCAGGCGAGAGCATTTGTTCTTGATTCATTTGAACCACCTCCTTAATCATTTATTTTAATGCCCTCTGAATCCATATCTTCCTATCAGTGGCACAAAAACCACATTACATTTTTTCTCCCTCTCTACTCCATTTCTCTTCTTCACCAGATATAACTCTTGCATGTATCTCCCGATGGGTATAACCATTTTTCCACCGGTTTTCAACTGCTCAAGCAACGGTGGAGGCACGTCGGGAGCAGCACACGTCACGCTTATTTTGTCATAAGGTCCATATTCAGGCAGTCCAAGCGTTCCGTCACCCTGCATCACTGTCACATGCTTATAGCCTGCCTGCTTCAGGTTCTTTCTTGAAAATTCCACTAACCACTGTATCCTTTCTACCGAATATACGTGCCCTGTTTCGCCTATTATCTCTGCAATCACCGCGGCATGGTAGCCCGAACCAGCACCAACTTCAAGCACTTTTTCCCCCTTCTCCAACTCCAGATAATCGCACATCATCGCGACCATGTGTGGCGCGCTTATCGTTTGACCTTCCCCGATAGGCAGTGGATAATCTCCGTATGCTTGCTCTATAAGATGTGGAGGGACAAAAAGGTGTCTTTTGACATGCATCATCGCTTCTAACACTTCCTCACCGATACCATCTGCCCTGAGCCCCTCTACCATCCTCCTCCTTTCTTCCTCATACCCCCTTTCCTCTTCCTTCCTTTCTCTATTCTCTTTCTCTGCTTTCATCGGCGAAAAAATCCCTTTCCTCTTCTCTCCTCCTCTTCCGCTCCAGGAAGGAGTAGACCGTACTATGTGGTGCGCCATTTATCAGCATCTCTATTGCCTCATGCGCAGTTCTTATCTGATGCGAATAGCCTATTATACCTATGGTCTTTCCATAAACAGAGATTTTAACATCCGCCAGGTTCTCTATTACCCTCCTCGTTCTTCCATCTCGCCCTATTACACGCCCTTTTACTCTTTTTAGCGTCTTCGGCGCAAGATGAGCAAGGGAAATGGCATCGAATAAGATAAAATCGTCATCAAGGAGTGCAATAGCATTTTCAGGCGAAAAGCCTCTGCCTATTGCCTTTATCACATCTGCAACTCTGAGCCCCTTTAGGGGGTCGCCGCCTTCTATGCTTTCTATATACACCTCACCCTCATTACTATCTACTTCTATCTTGGTCCCCGATTTCTTCTCTATGCCTTCTTTTACGACTCCGTTATGACCGATTAGCACGCCTATTCTATCCAGCGGAATCTTGACATACTGCGTTACCATTTTTGACCACCGATCACATTAATTATCTCGTCATCTTCTTCATTACTTCTTCTACTGAGCAGTCCAAACCGAGCTTGTTAAAGAATGTAACGATATTTCTCACATCACGCCTGAAGAAAGTGTCGGCGTTTGGATGCTTTAAAAGCAGAGATTGTCCCATATCTATTATTACCGGCTCTATTTCAATTTTATCCACGTTTACACCTGCAACTTCTCTCTCTGCATATCCTTTCATCAAAATATTGAATTCACTAAGGTCTGCATGCACCATCGCCCCGCGCTCATACATGATTTTCATGGATGAAATGATGCGTAAAAAGAGCTTTTCGAGGTCAAAATCGAGTTCAAGCACTTCTACCGGGACATCTCTCAACCTTGGTGCTGCTACCCCTTCTTTTCCTATAAACTCCATTATCAGCACGTTCTTATCACATGCAATCGGCTTTGGAACCCTCACACCGACGTCAAAAGCCCTTTTCAGATTCTTTAGCTCCTTACGAGCCCAAGTAAATACAATACTTTTGCGATCCCTCTTTATATGTTCAAACCTCGGGTCGCCAATAATATACTCAAGCATGACATTAAAGTTAGAGGTGCTTACTTTATACATCTTTATCGCCAATTCCTCCTCTTCCGCGCCAATTCCATGAAATATAACGGCTTCCTTACCGCTACTTATGGGTCCACCCAACGCTTTTATTATTCCCTTTTTTGAGAATTTATATAGTGTTTCCAAAGTTGGAACGTCGAGAACGTACAGTTCCGTTTTTTCATCCCGATAGTCTTTAATTCGCTTCTTACCTTTAGGTAGTTGCCTTTCTTCCTTCCGTAGCCATTTCTCTACTTCAAGTAGCCCTTCTTTCTTAACCATTCTACTTGAGGTCCTTTATATCGATAGATGAGGTCAGCCTTTTCATCCTGAAAGTCCCAGGGAACGATTATTACTACATCTCCAACTTTTATCCATTGTTTCCTTTTTAACCTGCCAGGGATTCGAGCCATTCTTTCTATTCCATCTTCGCACTGCACCGTTACTCTTCGCCCACCTAACATCTTCTCCACTACACCTAACACTTCCCTATTCCTTTTTTGGGGGATACGAACCCGTATTACTTCTTCTGTTTCTTCCGTTTTATCCAATTTTTCCTCCTCTTCTACGACCATCCCTCCTTTTGCTCTTCTTCTGCTTTTGTCCTAAAAAACGAAATATTTAAATTAAAGATAAAGGCTATTGTAATATTAACTTGGCTCTGTCACATTCCAAACCTACTGTATGTAGAAAAAATTTTTTATATAACAAAGAGGAAGGGAGAAAGAGATGAAGTCAAATAAAAGTAGGAGGGGCATTTTATCGCGACTAATAAAGGCTTTGTTCTTCAGGGAGAAAACGGCAAAAATTGGCATCTATGGGCCGCCGAATGCAGGGAAAACGACTTTGGCGAATAGAATAATCCATACTTTTGTGGATGAGAACGAGGATATAGGGGTATCCACGGAAGTCCCACATGAGACGAGAAGAGCGGTCAGAAGGGGGGGGATAATCATAGACGTGAAATCGAAGTCAGTACAAAACCCAAACCCAAATTCAAATCCAGAATCGATGACTGCGGGAAGAAAAGCAAAAGGGAGGTTAAAACTGGATGTGGTTGATACCCCGGGATTAGCCACCAAAATAGATTTTCACGAGTTCATGGCTTATGGTTTAGAGGAGGAAGAGGCAAAAAGGAGGGCGAAGGAGGCGACAGAAGGAGTTATAGAGGCGATAAAATGGCTTGACGATATTGATGGCATTGTGCTCCTGATGGATTCTACTAAGGATCCATATACGCAAACCAATATTGTAATCGTCGGGAATATGGAAGCGAGAGGAACGCCTATTATTATCGCTGCAAATAAAATGGACTTAGCGGATGCAGCTCCGCAAAGGATAATAAATGCCTTTCCTCAGCATCCCGTTATTCCTATATCAGCATTGAAAGGAGAGAATATGGAGGCGCTATATGAGGAAATGGCGAGGAGGTTCAGGTGAAATGGAGATAAAGATGGACATGATATCGGAGGACAAAATAAATTCAATGGGCTCGATGGAGAAGCTGAGATTTGTGCTGGATGGAGTGAAGTCTGGGAACATAGTGGTGTTGGAGGGTGGTTTGACGCCAGAGGAGCAGATGAAACTGATTGAGCTCACGATGATGGAGGTGAACGAAGATTTTCCGGGAATAGAGATGAGTGGATATCCTGCTAAAAGAGGGTTTTTAAATTTGAGAAGAAAGACACGACTCACCGTGATAGGGCCTGCGAAGGTGATGCGCACGATAAAGAAGGAAAAGGACTTAATAAGTGCGATGATCTCTGCAATATAAAATGCATAAGTGTTTGAAATGTGGGAAAAAATTTGAAAAGCTAACGAAAGAGATGTTGAGAGGCTGTCCTGAGTGTGGAGGGAATCTTTTTCTGTATCTAAAGGATGGCGATAGCGCAGCAGAATTGGTGGATAAGATAAAAATAGAAGAGAAAGAACCCTCAGAAGGGGAAAGAATAGAAAGCTTGAGGATTTTGAGCCCCGGTGTGTATGAACTCAATTTGGGTGCGTTGTTACAGAGGAAGGGGATAATCATGAAGATAAAAGAGGATGGTTCCTACGCAATTCATTTGCCTTCTTTATTTGGAGAAAAGAAGCAAAAGCATAGATGGTTTTGAAATGATTGCATGCAACAATTATATAATTGATGTTTTTATTTCCTAACTTAAACTATCTATATTATAGAGATGAAAGTATTATAAAGATGAAAGTCGCATATGTATCAACCTATCTCCCTCAGCAGTGCGGAATAGCCACTTATACGGATTATCTTATTCACGGGCTCCAAAAAGTGAGTCACGAATTGGAAATTAAGGTGGTTGCCGAGAAGGATGCGTCACCACTCAAACAAGCTAAATTTGAAGTGGTTCCCTGCTGGGATAGGAATGAAAATTATGTAGAACCAATCCTTAGCAATGTAAAGGATGCTGATGTAGTCCATATTCAACATGAATACAATATATACGGGCTCGATGAAAGGCTGCCTATGCTGTGCGAGGAATTGAAAGCATCAGCGAAAAGGAGCATAATAACTATCCATTGCGTAAGACCAAGCCAAATCTCAGAAAGGGGAGCGGTAGACGAGAATTTCGTTAAGAGAATCGCTGAACTTACCGACAAGGTTATTGTCCATCTTGAGTCGCAGGAGGCGGTATTGCAGCGGCTCGGGATACCTTCTGATAAAATTCATCTTATCCCTCATGGAACAGCGCTTAGTAACGTGGACAAGAAAATTTCAAGGTCAAGGCTAAAATTACCTGAAGACGGAAAGATACTTCTTATGTTTGGGTTCGTCAAGCCCTTTAAGGGTGCGCATGTTTCACTTGAGGTGCTCGAGGAGGTAAGAGAAGAAGTGGAAGATGTGTATCTTTTTATTGCTGGCGGTCTTACACCTACCGCATCAAAAGAAGAAAGGGATTACGTGAAATTTCTCAGAAAAAGGACAAAAGAACTCAATCTCCACGATAAGGTTATATTCCCAAATAGATTTTTTCCGAATGAGGATATACCATATATTTTTGGAGCATCAGATATTGTCCTGCTTCCATATTATCATGAAGATAGGTCTGCTTCTGGTTCTTTTCATCTCGCAATAGGAGCAAAGAGACCGGTAATTGCTTCCAGAATACCGAAGTTTGAGGAGCTTAAAAACATTTGCGACGAACTTCTCCTTCTTCCATATAGCACGTCCGGAATTGCAAGAACGGTTATTCGCCTTTTTAAGGATAAGAAATTCGAGCAATATGTGCTCGATAGAACCGAAAGATATAGGAGAGCAATCTCATGGCCAGTGATAGCAAGCAGACATTTAAATCTTTATGGTATAGATAGAGGAGCGTGAAAAATGAGATGAAAATAGGCATGATGTCAAGATGGAACGCTCCTTGTGGTGCTGCGGTACATGCTGAGTTGGTTGGAAGAAGGTGGATAGAGAAAGGACACAAACTTACTGTCTTTGCACCTCTGGAAGAGGTCAAGACGCGAGAAAAGGACGAGCCTTTCGTTGTAAGAAACTATTCCAATAACTATTTGGACCCAAAACCGTTCATAGAAGCAGATTACGACGCATTTGTCCATCATAATATCTCCGAAATGCCCATGAAAGAACTCTTTGGTATATTCCCTAAGATAAAAGAGAAGGCAAAAACGGTTCTTGTAGCCCACCAGGGCAGAATTCCAGAGGATCCTTACTTTGCAAAATTCGATTGGGATGCAATTGTATGCTTCGATGAGCGCTGGAAAAGGTTTTTAGTGGATATTTTTCCTGCTGAGAAAATTCATATCATTCCCTATCCCTGTCATCCAATCTGCCACGGTGATAAAACCGATGCGAGACGAAAGTTTGGACTACCGGAGAATAAAAGGATAATTCTTATCTATGGCATCTCGCTGCATAAATACCTCTGCCATCTACCGAGAATAGAACGGCTGAACAAGAAATACCCACTCATTCTTCTCGTTTTAACCAGCGTGGATGACTGGTTCGACCTATTTGAAGCGGTAAAGCACCGGTATAGTTTCATTGTGCTTAGAAAAGAAGCCCTGACCATAGAAGAACTTTATACCTATCTCCATGCAAGTGATTGTCTCATCTACCATACAGACTCATCACAATATGCTGTCCTTTCATCCACCGTGCATACCTGTATGGGTGGAGGGCGCCCGATTCTGGCTCATAACTCGAATTTTGTAGAGTGTTTTGATAAAGAAGTTCTGAAGTATAAATCTAATGAGATAGAGGAAAAGCTTATGGACATCTTTGAAGATAAAGAAGGATGTAAAATGGCGTTAAAAGCAGCCAGAGAGTATGTGAAGCGGAATTCCGCGGAAGTAATAGCCAAAAAGTTCATTTATTTATTTGAGACACTGTCAATGGAGAAAGAGTGGAAAAGATGAGGATAGGCATGATGGGCGGATGGAATACAGACTCGGGGGCATCTTTCCTTGCAGAGCTGATAGGGAGGGCTTGGGTAGAAGAGAGTCACGAACTCACAGTATTCACCTTTTACGATTATGCCTTTCATGGAACGCAAATTATCGGCATAGACGAGGATTATGTCATAAGATGCTTTACCGTCTCGGGATATACACCAGATAAGTTAAATCCCGTGCCATTTTTAACCAGCGCTTATGATATATTCGTTGTTCAGGATTTAGGGATGCTCCCAAAGGACCTCCTTGGCAAGATATTTCATCGAATAAAGAAGAAGGCGAAGACAGTGAATGTAATTCATGATGGAAAACTCTCGGAAGACCCGGCTTTCTATCAATTCGATTGGGATGCACTTGTATGTTTCGATGAACGTTACAAAAACTTCCTCGTGAAGGTGTATGACCGGGAGAAAACTCATATTATACCATATCCTTGCAGCCCTCTGGCAAAAGGGGATAAGGTAGAAGCGAGGAAGAACCTGGATTTGCCTCTAGAGAAGAAAATTGTATTTGGGTTTGGACCGGCAGCGAAGACTGCTATCGAGGTAGTCCCTACCATAGCAGAACTTAGCCAAGACTATCCGATTCTTCTTTTGGTGACGACCAAAGATAAAACAGGAATTCAGGAGTTCAGAAAACTGCAAAAGCAGGGGATTATGGAGATCGAACTGGTCGAAGAAGCTCCGGACATAAAAAGACTGTACGACTATCTGCATGCCTCAGATGCGCTTATCTTCAACAAGAAATCTGCCTCACACGTGGTAGTTTCAAGCACAGTTCTTCAGTGTCTTGGCTCTGGTTGCCCCATCGTTGCCCGGGATTCAAACTATGTGGAATATCTTGATAAGGAAGTGATGAAGTATACCGGCGAGGAGGAATTGAAGAAAAAGTTGTGCGCAATCTTTGACGAGTCGAAGGAATACAAAACCACGATGAAAGCGGCAGAAGAATATGTAAAAAGAAATTCGGCTCAGGCAATAGGTAAACTATATATAGACCTTTTTAATTCATTATTAACCAAAGTGAAGAACGAATGAAGATCGCGGTGATGAGTTCATGGAATGATGAAACAGGTGCTGCTGTGCATTCAAAAGCACTGGTGAATGCATGGCTGGAGATGGGGCATAAAGTAACTGTATTCAGTTTTCTCAGGGAGGAATTGGGAGACGAAAAATTTACCGGTAAAGATGAGCGCTACGTAATAAGATGCTTTGGTAGAAACTTCCTGGACCCAAGACCTATTCTCACGACAGATTTTGATATCTTCCTGGTTGAGGACTTACGGACGCTTCCCGTAGAACATCTTGCCAGGATATTTCCCATGATAAAAGAGCGGGCTTTTCCTGTTCATATCGTTCACGAAGATAAGTTACCGAAGGAAACGTGGTTTTATCAGTTTATCTGGGATAAAGTGATTTATTTCGATAAGAGACAAGAGTTCCTGCGCGATGTTTATCCAGACGCAAAATACATTCCATTTCCCTGTTTCCCGGTAAGACGTGGAGATAAGTATGAGAGCAGAAAAAGACTTGGATTGCCTCAGGATAAGAAAATAATCTTCACCTTCTGTCAGAGGGGATATCTGCCTTATCTCAGATACTTGTGTGAGGAGCTGAAGTATAAATCGGTCTTATTATTTGTTGTCTCGCCAGGCTTTGAGATGCTGGAAAAAGAGGCAGCACCTCCATGGATGATTGTGCGTGAAGAGGGTGCGTTATCTGACGAGCGGTTTGATGATTATCTATTTGCTTCGGATGCCGTTATCTTCCATAAATATCAAAACGCGTATCACCGACTCCTCTCCTCTGTAATTTTCCAGGCAATGGGTGCTGGTTGTCCAATCTTTATTCCGCAGCAATCTGCTTATTTCCAGCCATTAAAGGATGAAGTGATATATTATAGCGATACCGAGGACCTGTGCAGGAAGTTGGTCCTCTTTTGTGAGGATGAAAGAATGGCAAAACGCGTTATAGAAGCGGAAGAAGTGTTCACGCACATGAATTCAGCGGAGAAAATAGCCGGCATATACATAGACGTTTTTACCGGGGTATTGAAGGGAAGGGGATTGTAGCTGGATGAAATTGAGGCGTTACGAAGGCAACCCGATATTGAAGCCCAAACCTGAGAGCGAATGGGAATCAAAGAATGTTTTTAATCCCGCGGTTGTTTACGATCATGGGCTATTTCACCTCCTTTACAGAGCTATGGGCGTGGATGGGATTTCAAGGATTGGATATGCGGTAAGTATAGATGGCTTTAACTTCTTTCGCCTTGATAAACCTGTTATCACTCCAAAACGGATTCTGGAACCACGTGGGTGTGAGGATCCGCGAATAGTAAAAATTGAAGACGTATTTTATATGACGTATACGGCTTATTCTGAACGGGGTGTACGGATTGGTATAGCAAGCACAAAGAACTTTATACAATGGGAAAGATATGAGATAGAATGGGAGGAGAGGGATGATAAAGATGCCGCCCTTTTTCCTGAGCTCATTGACGGTAAATATGTGCTTCTCCATAGACCTATGCATAAAGAGCCCATGGGTATCTGGATTGCTTACTCAGATAACCTGGTCGATTGGTATGGGCAGCGGGAAATTATGATACCGCTTGGAGAATGGGAGGGAAAGAAGATTGGTGCAGGTGCTCCGCCATTAAAGACGGAAAAAGGGTGGTTGTTGATATATCATGGGGTGGACGAGGATGGAGTGTATAGATTGGGAGCGGCGATGTTCAGCCTGAATGACCCTTCAAAATTGTTATACCGGTATCCTGAACCTATACTTGAACCAGAGGCGGATTATGAGATACGAGGAGAGATCCCTCGTGTGGTATTTGCTTGCGGCGCGTGTGAAGTGCTGAACAGGTATTATATATATTATGGCGGTGCGGATAAAGTAGTTTGCGTTGCCACCGTGGATAAGGAAGAAATGTTAGGGCTTTTTGAGTGCAAAAAAGGAAAGAATGTTGAAGAGATATAAAGGGAATCCAATACTGAAGCCGAAGAGAGAGAACGCATGGGAATCATATATGGTGTATAATTCTGCGGTTCTGTACGAGGATGGAAGATTCCATATCTTATACAGAGCGCAGGGATTGAAAACAGGCACTTCCAGGTTTGGATACGCGACTTCCGAGGATGGGTTTCGCATAGATGATCGGTTAGATGAGCCGATATTTATGCCTGACCCATTGAATGATTTAGAGTGCACGGTTGAAGATCCCAGATTGGTCAGGATTGATGACACAATTTACCTCACTTATACCGCGGTAGGAAATGTACCGAGAGTTGGATGGAAAAGCATCCAGATAGCAATGACATCCATAAAGGCGGATGACTTCTTAGCGCAGCGGTGGAAATGGGGAAGGAGGACATATCCCTTTCCGGGTGTTGATAACAAGCACTTCTGTCTCTTCCCTGAGAAGATAGGAGGAAAGTGGGTGATGTATCATCGAATTCCTCCACATATATGGGTCGCATACTCCGACGATCTTGTTCATTGGCGAGATAGCAATATCGTTATGAGCCCGATAGAGGGGTGGGAATATCTTAAAATCGGTGGTGGTGCACCACCTATAAAACTCAAGGAAGGATGGCTCGTAATCTATCATGGGGTGGATGATCACGTGCACTACCGACTTGGAGTGGCTTTGATAGACCGTAAAGACCCGGTAAAGGTGTTGATGAGAAGCAAAAGTCCTCTTCTGGAGCCTGTGGAATGGTATGAGCTACACGGGGCTGTTCCTAACATTGTATTTACCTGCGGAGCTGTTGTTGTAGATGATATTCTTTATATCTACTACGCGGGAGCCGATACGGTGGTTTGCGTTGCAACCGCAAGAGTGGAGGAAATACTGGCTTTT
>Ga0190286_1000672_pt1 | contig 13697 bp, 14 predicted proteins | sample 48691834_MG_FD_183241 | JGI IMG/M metagenome (GOLD analysis project Ga0190286, IMG submission 183241) | Hydrothermal vent microbial mat bacterial communities from Southern Trench, Guaymas Basin, Mexico - 4869-18-3-4_MG | ecosystem: Environmental > Aquatic > Marine > Hydrothermal vents >... | reverse complement strand
TATACTTGTCAATTACAAAAATTTAAATGAGCCAGATATAGCCCTTTTTGATCTTCAACGTGTCAGCAGAAGAAGATTTTTTAAATTTCGTTGGCCGATTAAATGCCTCGCTAGACTAAATTATTCTTTCCCTAATGAGATTTTCAGCGAAAATGATAGAATTTACCTCTTTCAACTTTATAAAGGGAAGAAAAAACTTAACACGTGGGACCGCTTTCAACTGTTTTGGATAAAAAGAAAAACTGCTCGAATAAAGCGACACACTGAAAAAATAGAAATTAAAAAACAAACAGAGAGAAAATCCTTTTCACGGGGGAATTATTAAGCCACACTATATTAAATTCATTAATCTCATAATTTAGAATAATCAATATGCTCTTTAAAGCGGCGATGCCACCACCACCATTGAGTAGGGTATTTTAGTATATAGGATTCAATAATCTTCATTAATGATGTGAGATTTTCATGAATGTTTTTATCCTTTTTGCCTGTAATCTTTATTTCAAATGGTTTTTCTATATAGATGGTTTGATAATCCGATTCAGATACTATAAATACTGGTAGAATAGGGGCGCCTATCTTTTGAGAAAAAACAACAGGGCTTCTATAGGTAGGTACAGAATGGCCAAAAAAATCAATCATCACATTGTGCTTTGGGGCATTTTGATCCAATGGCAGATAAAGTATCCCACCTTGTTTTAGCCATTTTAGTGCCAAGCGTGGAGCATGTTTATCGGTTGCATTGATAAAGGTAACTCCTGATTTTTTCTTTAACATTTGCATAAACCTAGCCAAAATCGGGTTATGTGGGTCTTTGGCGATTACGGCTATAGGATAGCCTTTCTGTGCCAGTAACATAGTCATTAATGGGAAATTGCCTACATGGGCACTTACTATTACTACACCCATTTTTTTATCAAATACCTCCTTTAGGTGCTCTTCTCCTTTGATCTTTATGTATTTATTACAATCTGGTAAGTATATGCATCTGATAAGCTCTAAAAAACCAATGCATATTTTCTTTAGATTCTGTTTCAAAATGTACTCTTTCTCCCTTTTGGTAAACCTTGTTTGAAAAACCAAATCCAAGTTGGCTTTTGCAATTCTTTTTCTTCTTCCCATAAAGAGATATGCAAGATGGGCAAGCAAGGTTGCTAAAAACGAAATCAAAAAATATGGCAGGATGCTGAATATAATCTTTCCACGTGACATTATGGCAACTTTCAGGTGCCGGTCTTCAATCCCTCAATCTTTTTAATGTATGAGTCCAAGTCATCCAAGTATCTCTCTATCTCATCAAAGTCTAGTGTTCCATCATAGTAACCCACTATATGAAGGTTATCTCTTAGGGAGAAATAATATAATCTCAGTTCCTTCTCAGCATATTTATTGACCATATATCTTCTTCCCCTGTCAGCTTGGGGTAGCTCCTCTTCCTTAACCCCTTTTTTAATGAAAAGGCTATTAGTAGCTTCAATGGCGGAAAGCCATCCCTTTGCAGAAGCATCTCTTAAAACCACGCCGTCCTTTTTCTCTTTGGCCTTTCTAAACTCTTCTACTGCTTTTTCATAAAGCATCCTTGCTTCTTTCAAATGATTTTCACTCCTCACTCAAACACCTCTGTTCAAATATAGTTATCTAAAAAAACTATAACAATATATTATGATTTGGTCAAGAATTGAATCTTCCAACTCTATGTAAAATTGTTAATTAGGTCCTCTTGCCAGTTACAGACGGGAAATAAAGAGCTGAATGGTTGAGAATAATCAAAAAATTATTTCTTTATCTCAATGGCCTCTTCAATAAGCATTATAGGGATATCATCCTTAATAGGGTAAAATAGTTTGCATTTGTCACATATTAGACCTTCTTCCTGAGGCCCTTTTTCTACATATCGCAAATCCCCCTTACATTTTGGGCAGGCCAAGATATCTAATAAGTCCTGGCTAATAGGCATTTTACCCCCTTTTTAGTTAGTTAGTTACTCGGTTTATCAGTTAGTCAGTTAACTGACACACTGACTCACACTTTTATTCTTAGTAAGTCTTGGGCAATAATAAGCGGCCCATGATAATACCTTCTGCATTGAGCTACTGGATCGGCTGCATCACATTCTGGATACAGATGGTTAAGGATTAGACATTTGCAATCTGATTCCTTTGCAATCTTTCCAGCAATACCGGGTGTTAGGTGATAAGGAGTCTCTTTTGGAAAGGATGCCTCACAAATAAAGATATCTGCATCTTTTGCCAGTGAGATAAGTGCATCTGTTTCTGCTGCATCCCCTGAATAGGCCAACACCTTTCCATCTGTTTCTATGCGGTAGCCTTGGCTATTTTCTGTATGGAAGGTAGGAAATGCATGTATCAAGATGTCATTTTTGGTTGTTTTTTTATAGGGGGAAATTTCTGATAAAATTGCCTTTTCTTCAGGTAAGACAACCCACTCTCCATAAGCCATCTTTAATCTTTCATAAAAATCTAAAAAACCTCTAGGGCCAAAGATAAGTACGGGTTTATCACACCTAAATTGAGGCTCATTTTTGGCAGCAAATAAAAAATGCACCAAATCAGTTACGTGGTCAGGGTGAAGGTGGGTATACAGGATTATGTCTATTTTTGAAAAGTGGACATTTACCCTGAGTAGTTGTCTTAAGGTCCCTGGCCCAGTGTCCATAAGAATATAGGTGTTTTTGGTTTTTATTAAAATAGCTGGAGAGGCCCTAAACAAGGAAGGCACACCCGTACCAGAACCTATAATAATCAACTCTAACATACAGTCTTCCCTGCATTATAGATTTTAGATAGGACTTCTGGGTATTTTTCTATTTCTCCTTTTGCATCAAAACCAGGATAAAGCCAACAGTTTTTTAGCCTAAAGCCTATGGCGTTTAAAAAACACCTCACTGTAAGCATTGCCCCATCAAACACCCTTTTCCCTTTAGTACCAGCCACTGAGATAAAAAAGGCAGGACGGAAACCATTATTATTAGAAGTTTTCCTTTTATACCATAAGACATGACAACGATCAATTAAAATCTTCATTTGGGCAGTTACACTATAAAAATAAATAGGAGAGGCCAAAACCAGACATTCTGTATTAGTTAGTGCCTCGTAAACAATGTCCATGTCGTCAGAAATAGTACACTTTCCTGCCTCTTCACATTCACCACAGGCCAGGCAAGGGGATATATTTAGTTTTCTCACATAGACCTTTTCTATCTTATGCCCACTATCGCTTACCCCTTTAAGAAATTGATTCAACAGCAAATCTGTATTTCCATCCTCTCTTGGACTCCCATAGACTCCCAATATCCTCATCTGAAAATAGCCTTCTCACTCAACTACTACCGATTTTAACTCATTTCACATCCAAATAAGCAAAGGGCATAGAGCAAAGAGCGTAGAAAACCTATGCCCATAGCTCTATGCTCTATGCTTACGTTATGCACCATCCACAAAGACACGCTCTTCTAAAGGCAACCAATCTTCAGGATTTGTTAAATAATCATGTACGTCTGAAAGCATCAAATAATATCTCCTAGTAGCATAAGAAAGTCCTATACAACACCTCTTTGCCAATGGCTGAATAGCCTCTTTTTCCTTTTCATCCAGAAATGTAAAGTATTCCTCTTCTAATTTTATAGCCAAACCCAAAAGCTTGAGGTCATCTGGCCAAATGTGTACAGTTCCACTAGCTATTTCACTTAACTTTTCAAAGGGATTTTTTTTACATTGCCCTGGCTCCCACAAAAAACGGTCAATACGCCATCCATACCCCTCTTTAAAGGAGTTATACACCTGATGTGCCCTGGATAGTTGCCTTTGTTTTTCCTTAGCCAAGATACTAAACACCCTCTTACAAAGAGGGTGAATGGCCTTTTCTTGGGCTTGGATATAAAAATCCCTGGCCTTTTGTTCCCTTTCAATTATTTCCTTTAAAATATCTAATGTATTGCTGCCTTCCATGCCTTGTCTCCATAATAGATCTGTTTTAATTTTTCTAATATGCTATAAGGAATGCGTAAATTTCCATAACCTGTGCCTAATTCTACCCCTTGTTTATTTTCCCCATGAAAATCCGAACCGCCTGTAATGGCCAAATCAAAGGTATTTGCCACTTCTAAATAGCTAGTTATTTGGGCAGGGCTATGGTCTGAGTGATAGACCTCTATTCCTGCTAAACCCTTGTCCTTTAATTTTTTGACAAATCTCTTGAGTTGGTATTCATCTAAATGCAATGTATAAGGATGGGCCAGGACAGGTAAGGCATTTACTGCCAGTAGGATATCTAAACACTGCTCATCTGTAAAAGCCTCCTTTTCTACATAAGCTGGTCTTCCCTTCTTTAAAAACCTCTCAAATGCCTCATTAAAGTTATTTACTATACCTTTCTTAATGAGTACTTGAGCAATATGAGGACGGCCTACCTGACCACCTCCAGAAATATCTACTACCTCCTGGTAATCAATGGGAATACCCAATTTTTGCAATTTTTTTATGATCTTTGGATTCCTTTCGGCCCTTGCCTGTTGCAATATAGAAATCTTCCTTAAAAAATTCTTATCCTCATAATCTACAAAATAACCCAGAATATGAAGTGTTCCTTTCTCAAAATAGGCAGAGAGCTCTATGCCTGATATTACTTCTAAGTCTAGCTTTTTTCCTGTAATCATTACTTCCTTATTACCTGCCACTGTATCATGGTCTGTTAAGGCAATAGCTGAAAGTCCTTTTTCCTTGGCAAGTCTTACTAATTCTTTGGGACTAAAAGAACCATCAGATGCAGTAGAATGGATATGTAAATCTATTAGTCTCATTTCTTTAATGCAAAATCGATGATTTCATCTACCCTTTCTATTAAGATAAATTTTATTTGTTGCTTTACATCTTCTGAAACTTCTTCTAAATCTTTTGCATTTCTCTTAGGCAAGGCCACATATTTTATGCCTGCCAAATGGGCAGCCAACACCTTTTCTTTTATGCCACCCACGGGTAAGACCAAACCACGCAAAGTGATTTCTCCTGTTATTGCCAAATCGCTTCTAACAGGCCTGTTAGTAAGCAATGAAAGTAGAGCAATGCAAATAGTTACTCCGGCAGAAGGGCCATCCTTTGGGATGGCACCTGCAGGTACATGAATATGAATATCGTTATATTCATAAAAATCTTCAGGGATACCAATTTTTTTTGCCTGAGAGCGGATATAACTAAGGGTTGCCTCAGCAGATTCCTTCATTACCTCACCCAATGAGCCAGTAAGGATAAGACGCCTTTTCCCTGGCATCTTTGTAACTTCTATAAAGACAATTTCACCTCCTGTAGGGGTCCATGCCAATCCTGTGGCCACACCAGGTGCCATCGTCCTTTCTGATACCTCAAAGTAAAACTTTTGGGGGCCCAGAAATTCTGCTACATTGTCCGGTGTTATTAATACTGACACCTCATTTCCTTCTGCGATTTTGGTAGCAATTTGACGGCAGATAGAGGCTATTTCACGCTCTAAATTCCTTAAACCTGCTTCCCTTGTGTAGTCCATAATGACCTTTTTTATGCCTTCGTCTTCAAAACGTAAATATTTCTCACTAATACCATTTGCTGCCAATTGTCTGGGAATAAGGTATTTTTTTGAAATCAAGACCTTTTCAGTTACGGTATATCCAAGCAGTTCCAATACCTCCATTCTATCCCTTAAAGGCATAGGAACAGTGTCCAGGATATTGGCTGTAGTGATAAACATTACCTTAGAGAGGTCAAATTCCACTCCTAGATAATGGTCTGTAAATGCATAGTTTTGTTCTGGGTCCAGTACTTCTAATAAAGCCGCAGAGGGATCGCCTCTAAAATCTAATCCTAATTTGTCTATCTCATCCAACATAAACACAGGGTTATTAGAACCTGCTTTGCGTATACTCTGAATGATTCTACCTGGCATGGCCCCTACATATGTACGCCTGTGTCCCCTGATTTCTGCCTCATCACGAATGCCACCCAAGGAAATACGGACAAACTTACGACCTAATGCCTCAGCAATGGCCTTACCTAAGGATGTCTTCCCAGTACCAGGAGGCCCAACAAAACACAAAATAGAGCCCTTGGCATCTGGCTTAAGCTTTCTTACTGCCAAATACTCTAAGACCCTCTTCTTTACCTTTTCAAGATTATAATGGTCTCTGTCTAAAATATTTCTTGCTCCACCTATATCCAGATTATCCTCTGTACCTTCACGCCAGGGCAATTCTAAAATCCAGTCCAAATAATTTCTTGCTACTGTATATTCAGGGTAGGCTGGGTTCATCCTGGCCAATCGGTTAATCTCTCTTTCTGCCTCCTTTTTTGCCTCTTGAGGGAGCATTTTTTGTTCTATCTTTGCTTTCAACCCCTCAATCTCTGTTTCATGCTCATCCTTTTCCCCTAATTCTTTATGGATGGCCTTAAGTTGCTGCCTGAGAAAGAATTCCCTCTGGACCTTATCCATATCTGCCTTTACCTGGGTTTGAATCTTGTTCGCTAGTTCTAAGGTTTCAATCTCACGATTGAGGAATTCCATTACCTTTAATAACCTTTGCTTCACATCAAATATCTCTAAGATTTCCTGTTTTTCTAATTTATTGATATTTATGGTAGAAGCCACCATATCTGCCAATGTTCCAGGCTCATCTATATTTGTAGCCATTATGTCCAATTCTGGGGGAAGGGCTGGTGAGAGTTCAATCACCTTGTGAAAAAGGCCACGTACGTTTGCTACTGATGCATCCAGTTCCACATCTTTTTCATACCGATCATAATAAGGGGTTACTATAGCCTTAAGGTAGGGTTCCTTCGCAGTATAATTTTCTATCTTAATCCTTGCCAGTCCCTGCATCAATAGCCTCATACCCCCTTCTGGCACTTTGATCATCTTCATAATTGAGGCAGCACAACCTATTTGATGTAAGTTCTCTGGTAGTTTCTTTTTTTCTTCACCTTTCATAGCTACCAGACCCACTATCTTATCACCACTTAAGGCATCATCTACCAGTTTGAATAAAGACTCTTCCATTACCATAAAAGGCAATACCATACTTGGGAAAAGCACCATATCCTTAGATGGTAAGATGGGTAACTCATTTGGGATAGAGAACTTTTTCATTTTTATTCACTCACCTGGATGTCTTTTATCACCTTTGTCTTTTTCTTGCTCAATTTTATTTCTAAAAGGCCATCTTTATAGGTAGCTGACATATTTTGTGTATCTACAGAAATGGGTATATGGAGCAAACGTTCAAAGGGGCCATAATTTATCTCCATTTGATGATATTTACAAGAACCTAAATGTGGAGAGCGATTTCCATAAATTTTAAGAACATTGTCCTTTAAGGTCACTTGAATATCTTTCCTTTTTAAGCCAGCTATATCCATCACTACAACCAATTCCTCTTCTGTTTCAAAAACATCCACTGCAGGCAGGAAATGCTTGGAAATCATTAAGGGAAAAGAACTTGTTTGGAACATGGAATCCATAAATTCTCTTACCCTCTTTTGAAATTCGTCTATTTCTTCCTCTATTTTAAATGTAGGCGTCATAAATGCCCCCTAAATATTAATGATACATGATTCACGATACATGATAAATATCGTCAATTGGTTACCTGCCCGCCACCTGCCCGCTATCGCAAGCTCAAGCGAGGCGGGCGGCAACGATGCCTGCCCTGTTAAGTAATTCAAACTAGCAATGCTCTTTGCAAAAGAAAGTTACCATAAAAAATGCAACCAAGCTGCTTACTAGCACATACTTAACAGGGCCTGTATCGTAGACAGAAGTCAGAGATCTGTCCTCTATTTTCTGTTTTAGGAAGAAGAAATAAGTATTAGCCTTTCTCCCATCTTTATTTCTTGCCCTTCCTTTACTGAAACTTTCTTTATTTTACCATTTAGTGGTGATTCAATAGGGGTTTGCATCTTCATGGCCTCAATTACTATCAATGTGTCACCAGATTTTACCACATCACCAATCTTTACACAAATCTTTTGCACAGCGGCATTAAATGGTGCCCTGATATCCCCTGCCTTTGCCAGATAGGTAATTTCTTCTTTACTTAAAGCAGGTCTTTCCTCTTTAATTTCTCTTTCTTCTCTGAACATAAATATCTCTGGATGAAAGTTAATATAAAAGTAAGTGGCTTTTTCTCCTTTATCTGAATAATGGCTAGGCCCTATTTCAATGATATGGGATTTTCCCATATAATCAGTAAATGTAATCTTTTCCCCTACTGCAAAGCCACCTTGCCTAAACCAAACTTGAGGTGGCAAAACATAACACTTCCCATATTGCTCTTCGAATTTGAAAAAATCTACTGCGTCATTTGGGTGCTGAAGATAGAGTATTAATTCTTCTTGTGTTACTTCTCTTGCCAGATTTTCTTTTAAATCCTCTTTCTCTTTTTTTAAATCTATTTCCTCAATCTTTTCTATTCCCACCTCTTTTTCAAAAATCTGTTTCCAATCAGGGCCGAATACCTTTCTATATAGTTCATTAGCTGGCCGATAAAATGGAAATGGGCCATATCTTTCTAAGAGCAAGTTTTTTAAATCACCGCTTGGATTTTCATATCTCTTACCAGAGAGCACGTTGTCTACAGATGCTGTCCAAAGGATTTGAGAACCCGGTGTAACACTCCACCAATTTCCAAGCTCCCTTTGTACCTTTGGCAATTCCTTTAGGAGTATCTCTGGCATAAGATGAAGAAATCCACCTTTTTGAGCTTGTTCAAAACTACTTCCCATAGCACCACCAGGGAGCTTATGGATTTGAACAGTAGGATCAAAACCCTTAAATTGTGATTCAAAATCTGCATAGGCTGACCTTTCAGGTTTTAATACTTGAGAAGTAGTAATTACTGCATCCCTATCTATGCCCTCTGCCTTAATGCCCATTTCCGCTAAAGTATCGATTACAGTGAGGATAGGAGGAGGTCCAAAAAAGCCGGTAAAGGCATGGTCTCCAGCATCTACAATCTTTGCACCGGCAAGCACTGCAGCCACAATCCTTCCCACATCATTGCCATCTGTATTATGGCCATGATAATGGATAATAAGTTCAGGGAATGCAGATTTTATGGCAGAGACTAACCTACCAATTCTTGTAGGTGTGCCTAAACCACCGTGATTTTTAATGCAAAGGAGAATATTTTCACCAGTGACATCTAAAATTTCTTTTACCTTTTTTACATAATATTCGTCAGTGTGTTCAGGTCCAGTAGAAAAACAAATAGATGGCTCTAAGATTCTTTCTGCCCTTTTTACCTCCTCAAATACAGGGACCATATTTGGTACATAATTTAGAAAATCAAATACGCGCCATATATCAATATACTTTGAGAACTCCCTTACTGTCATTCTTATCACATTTTCTGGATAAGGGCGGTAGCCAAATAAATTTACACCTCGGCAAAGTGTTTGAAACATGGTACTTTCCATCTCTTTACGGAGTAATTTTAATTTTAAGAAGGGGTTTACCTGCTTTCTTAGCATATCTACATGCACTGAAGCGCCTCCACTGATTTCTAAAGAAAAATACCCTGCCCTTTCCCTATATGGTGCTGCCAAAAGCTCTGTATGTAAAAGTATTCGATTTTTAAAGTCTGATTGTGAAAGGTCTCTTTGGGTGTTTGTAATATAGTATCCCTTTGACCTTCTTAAGGTCTCAAGTACCTCTTTTATAGGCATGTTTCTCCTAATTCTACGCTGCATAAGGATTATAACCGCGGTGATGGATTTCTGCTATCAACTTGGCAATCTTTGCCACTTCTCTTTCTTCTAGATTATAGTTAAACAGATTGGGATGTGTCTCTAAATAACTAGTATCAAATTTACCTGTCTGGAAGTCCTTATCCTCTAACAAGCGAAGATAAAATGGAATAGTAGTCTTTGGTCCAACAATGATAAATCCATTTAAGGCCCTTTTTAATCTGTCTACAGTCTCCTTCCAACTGAGTCCATAAACAGAGAGTTTCACCAGTAAAGAATCATAAACATCTGGAACTACATAGCCAGGATAGACATGACCATCCAACCTTACCCCAAAACCCCCTGGTGAATAATAGACCATTACCTTCTTACCACTTTCGGGGAGGAAATCATTCTGAGGATTTTCTGCATTGATCCTCATTTCAATAGCATGCCCCCTTATAATTACATCCTCCTGCCTTATAGGTAAGGGGTAACCAGATGCGATGTCTAATTGGGCCCTGACAATATCCACTCCCGTAACCATTTCTGTCACAGTGTGCTCTACTTGCAGGCGTGTATTTATTTCTAAGAAATAAAATTTATCTCCCTTTACCAAAAATTCCACTGTGCCAGCATTTATATAGTCTACCTTTTTTGCTACAACTACTGCTGCTTCACAAATATTTTTGGTAAGTTGATGGTTATTAAGTCTATCTGGTGCAATTTCTACAAGTTTCTGGTGACGCCTTTGGATGGAGCAGTCTCTAGTGCCTAAATGGATGAGATTTCCATGGCTATCGCCTAAAATTTGCACCTCTATGTGTTTTGGGGCGGGAATGAATGCCTCTAAATAAATCCTTTTGTCTTCAAAGGCCCTTCTTGCCTCAACCCTTGCCACAGAAAGTTGTTCTAAAAGTTCTTTTTCTGTCTTTACCAATCGGATGCCACGTCCACCACCACCACCTACTGCCTTAATCATTAAAGGAAATCCATATTTTTTGGCAAAAGAAAAGGCTATTTCCTCACCTTCTTCGCTCTCTGGCAATGGGTCTGTTCCTGGTACCACCGGAATGCCTGCTTCTTCTGCCAATTTACGGGCCATTACCTTATCCCCCAGGCATTTAACAACATGAGAGGGAGGACCAATAAAGTTAAGGCCTGCCTCTTCACATGCCTTTGCAAAATTGGGATTTTCTGCCAAAAAGCCATAACCAGGGTGAATGGCCTCTGCCCCTGCCTTTTTAGCGGCTTTGAGGATGCCCTCTATATTTAAATAATCACAACATGGGCCATCACCTAACCAAATGGCTTCATCTGCTTGAAGAATATGCCTTGAGTCCTTATCAGGCGTTTCATATACAGCCACAGCAGCACTACCCCATTCCTTTATGGTACGGATGATTCTAAGGGCAATCTCACCCCGATTGGCTACTAAAATCTTGGCAAACTTCCTAGACATAAAGGATTTTTTAGTTTAGTCACAATCAAATGTCAAGGATTGGGGAATCCAGTTAATTAGTTAATTAGTTAATTCATTAAATCGTTTTAGCAATTCAGCGACTCAACGATTTAACTTACCAGAGATCCTTTTATCATATAAAATTGCCCATGCGTAAGAAAGCCCCCTTATTTCTTCATGGATATTGGCTGGGTCATCTGCTGGAAACCAAGTATAGGCCTTTTTAAGATCGTCTTTGTGAATCTTATGGTGTGTACTTAGCTGAAGTACACTGTCAACAATTTTGTATGTAAAGCCTTTATTGGCTTTGGTATAAAATGTTTGTTCTCTATGAGTGACGATTCTTAACCATATTTCTTCAAATGGCGGTTTTGCCTTTATTTCCTCGACCTTCAGGTCTCTTTGAGCAGCCCTTACCTTATCTTTTTCTAGCCTTCTTAATTTAAGAAATTTGTTTATAGCTTGCCATATTATGGCTAAAAAGAAGAAAAATACTGCAATTTTCCACATCGATTCTTTCATCCCAGATTATTCAATAGCAATGCAGTCTACGCAAGACCTTCCGGCCTTCCTATGGGACTTTGTCCCTCCAACTTCCCTTAAATATAAAAGCCCCAAATTATGCAATAATTTGGGTTCATTGAGAGCCCATAAAAATATTATCCCAGGTTATATAATAATTTGGGATTATTCTTCCTTCTTTTCTTCTTCTTTCTCTGCCTTAGCCTTTTTCAATTCTTCAATCTCTGTTTTAAGTTTTTCAACCTCTGCTTTGTAGTCTTCTGTTTCTGAAGGTTCGTATCTTTTTTCCATAAATCTGTCTCTTACCTCTTCAAAACCTAGGTATACAGCAAGTGCTCCAAAGAGCAGCAGTAACAAAGGAATCCCTCCCTTCAAAATGGCCAAGAAATCTCCAAAAAACACCACTATTCCTACAATACCCAAAACCGCTGCTACTAAACCCCCAATAAGTATCTTCATAGTACCCTCCTCTGAGAATTAATCTTTACCCTGTTAGAAAGGACCCCCAACTTTCTAACAAGGTTTACAGAAGATAAACCTATTTTTTAATGGATGTCAAGAAGCAATTGTAAGACATTTTAGTAAGCGTTCACAGGTTCACGGTTAAACATTTTTTAGAGACATTTGACTAATTGTGGTTTTTTGTTATCCATTAGTGTTAAAATGAAGGGTTTTATAAAAAAATCCCATATTGTCCCATTTGATATACTTAATTTATGTTTTTTAAGCTTATTAGTAGGCTTTAATATTATTTTTTATACCAAAATACCAAATGCAAAAATATTAATTTGCCTATTTATTTTTTTATTTGTTGCTGTATTTTTATTTACATTTATCCCCTTTTCACAAAAAAAACAAGTTTCTTTTAGGCTTATTCACCTTATTTATCCTATAATTTTAATCCCCATTATATTTAACAGCTTAGGGGAGATTATCCCTTATATCAATCCCTATTATATAGATTATACTTTAATCAAAATAGATTATTTTCTCTTTGGCGCCCACCCTACAGTATGGATAGGACGTTTTATTAGGCCCTGGCTCACTGAGACTATGCAATTAGCATACATTTCCTATTATTTTCTTCCTGTATGCCTAGGCGTGGGGCTTTACTTAAAAGAAGACAAACGCATCTTTACAGTAGTCTTTAGTCTACTTCTAGGGTTCTATATATCTTATACAGGCTATTTGCTATTTCCTGCCATAGGGCCTCGTTTTACCTTGATGCATAATGAACCCCTTTATAGAGGTGCCCCTTTAGCACAATTTATAGCTTCTACCCTAAATACTTTAGAGATCAACAAAACAGATGCCTTCCCCAGCGCTCATACCCAGATTAGTTTGATGTGCGTTTACTATGCCTTCTATTTGGGAAAATTTTATGTATTAATTTATGGACTTATAACTTTACTACTAATTGTTTCCGCTATCTACTGCCGATATCACTATGTAATTGATGTGATTATTGGCATAGTATTAGCAATCTTATGCATTTATTTAGGCCCTATTTTAGAAAATCACCTTTGGCTAAGATCTAAATCGAAAGGTTCTTAATATTTTTCTTAAGAAATAACAAGGAGATTACAGCCACAAAAAATTGTTAGTCTTCTGTGATGCCTAACGGCAGCTCAACCCATTGTTAAGCGGCTCGCAATGCCCGCCGTTAGGCTTTAAAATAGTCAATAGTTACTCTATTTATGTCAAATGTTGAGACTAGCCTGACGGTAGAGCTCAGCCGCCGCTGTAAAGCGGTCGGCTGGAGCGCCTTGTTAGAGCCTTTGTTGGTGGCGGCTTACATAAATATCCAGCAATTTTTTGATCATTTTTTGATATTGGGTATGATTTTTTCGGGCTTCTCGTTTAAAAAAATCGACAGTGGATTTACTTAAAGATATGGTGATTTTTAGGTAACTTCTCAATAAGTTCGGGTGCCAAGTTTAGATAGCAGAGCTTTCCCTTAAGGCAAAATATCATAGCCGGAATAGATTTTTTCTCAATCAGAAGGA
>Ga0190286_1000671_pt1 | contig 13707 bp, 13 predicted proteins | sample 48691834_MG_FD_183241 | JGI IMG/M metagenome (GOLD analysis project Ga0190286, IMG submission 183241) | Hydrothermal vent microbial mat bacterial communities from Southern Trench, Guaymas Basin, Mexico - 4869-18-3-4_MG | ecosystem: Environmental > Aquatic > Marine > Hydrothermal vents >... | reverse complement strand
ATGAAGATTTTGAAAACTTTATAGAGCTTTCCATTGCCTCCTCCTCAAATGGGTATTTAATTTCTTTTATGAAGTGGATAGAGAGAAGTATAGGTTGGGTGTTCCTTGATACTCAGGGAAGAAAACTCAATGAATTTATGTATTTAACTGATGATGAGCATTTTAAACTCTCTTCTGCATCTAATGGAGAAGATTTTATTATAATTTGGAGAGATGAGGAAGGCTTGTGGGGGAGAAGAGATAGGCGAAGATATTTTCATAGATTCTGAAGGGTATAACCCTTGCGTAATCTTTGATAATGAAAACTACTTTGTTGTTTTTGAAAAGAAAGGAGATATTTATGGGGTAAAAATTTCTCCGGAAGGAGAAGCTCTCACAGGTTCTCTCATTCCCATATCCACGCTTCCCCAAGATGAAAAAAATCCATGGGTCATATTTGACGGTAAGTATTATTTCGTAGTATGGGAATTACGTGATAATAAAGGGTCCGATATTTATGGAGCGATACTTGATAAAGAAGGTAAAAAGATAAAAAATCTGGTGGTTACCGACTCTCCAGGCGACCAGAAAAAACCTTGTATATGCAGGGGTTACGATGATAAGATAATGGTCATTTATGAAGGACCTCTCCCATCCAATACCTCCTACCAACGGATATGGGGTAAAAGCTTTACCCCACTGGGAGTGGAGGAGAGAGAGAAACCCAACAAATTTTACCTATCCTCTACTTTTTTAAAAGAAAAAATCCTTATTTTTATTTCTTTACCTTCTTATGAAAAAATAAGGGTAAGGATATATGATTCAAGAGGCAATTTTGTAAAGGAAATTTATAACGGAATATCCAAGGATTTAAGAATAAGCTGGAAGGCAGATAAAAAAATTTCATCCGGAGTGTATTTTGTAATGATTGAGACCCCTCAAAAAAGGATTGTAAGGAAGGTTTTAAAAATTGATTAAGAAAAATGCTCATACCCCATTATTTTTAATCTCTTTGTTTTCCCTTTCTCCTTTATAAAAACTCCCCTCCCCTTTTTTACATATCCTATTTTTGTAACCAAAACATTATTTATTACTTCTGGAAGTTTCTTGTTTGATGTGAAAAGTATCTCATAATCCTCCCCCCCATGGATAGCAAAGAAGTATGGGTCTACCTTAAGAATACTGCATGCCTTTTCTAACTCTGGATGTATGGGTATTCTTTCTTTTTCTATTATAATCTTTACATTACTTGCCTTTGCCAGAGAATAAGCATCCTTTGATATTCCATCAGAGGTATCTATAGCTGCATTAATGTATTTTTTTATTCTTTTTATAAGAGAAAACCTTAACTCCGGATATGTATGTCTCTTTTTTAAAATCTCAAATCCTTTTGTTCTATTTTTTAATAATAATCTTCCTGCTTCTGAAAATCCGGGATATCCTGTTATGTATAGATAATCTCTGTTTTTTGCTCCATTTCTTCTCAATACTTTTTCTCCTTTTCCCACTGAAACAACTGTAAAGACTGTTTCTGAGGATGAAACTGTATCCCCCCCTGCAATATCTATCTTATACTTTCTGGAAATATCCTCTACACCTTTAAAAAAATTTTTAAGTTCTTTCCATTCCATGGAGGGAGAGACCGCAACACTTAAAAGGACAAAAAGAGGGTTTGCTCCCATTGCACATATGTCAGAAAGAGCTCCCAAGGTTATCCTTCTTCCAATCTCCCTTAAAGAGAGGTAGGAAGTATCAAAATGAACCTTTTCCACATAGGTATCAACAGAGATTACAAATTCATCAAAGATTGCTGCATCATCTTCTATTCCTTTTTTGAGATTTTTCACATCCTTAAAATTTTTAAAAAGCCATTCTATTATCTTTTTTTCTCTTTTATTCTGTAGAAGCAATGAAAGAGAGTTCCTTCCTTAGAAGTTCTGCTCTTTTTACATCCCTTTCCTCTTCTGATAGGGCTTTTCCAACAAAAATTTGAATATTTGCAGGTCTTGTGATTATCATTAACCGGTTAAGTCTATCTATAGAAAGTTCTGGGATGATATTTATTCCCATTCTTAATGTGGATAAAAGATTCAAAGCCTCTTCACTCGTGATTCTTCTTGCGTATTTGAGTATACCCAAGCTTCTATATATTTTGTCTTCTATTGCATACTTTGTTTTTGTAAACAAAAAATCCCTTGCCTTTCTTTCATACTCCACTACTTCCCTTCCTATATTTTCAATTATTGAAATTATTTCTTCCTCACTTTTTCCAAGGGTCTGTTGGTTGGAGATTTGGAAAAGATATCCCTTTGTTTCGGTTCCTTCTCCGTAAACTCCCCTTACTACAAGCCCCAACTGGTATATGCTTCTCAAGACCTTTTCTATCTCTTCGGTGAGCACTATTCCTGGAAGATGAACAAGAATGGAAACTCTTATTCCCGTTCCTACATTGGTTGGACAGGCAGTAAGAAATCCATACTCCTCATCGTATGCAAATGGAATGAATTTATTTAATGAACTATCTACTTTTTCTGCCTCTTTGAATGTCTCTTTTACCGAGAGTCCACTTCCAATCACCTGTATTCTGATATGGTCTTCTTCATTCACCATTATGCTTAATGTTTCTTCTGAAGATACATACACTGCCCTTTTTACATTGCTCTGGACAAAATCAGGGGAGACCATATGTCTTTCAAGTAGAAACTGCATTTCAAGAGGGGTTAAATCATCTGCTTTCTTGAACATTCCTGGTATACCTATTTTATCAATGGCATTTTTAACGCCTTCTATTATCTCCTGTTGTTCTTTTTCATCGGTTTTGGATAGGAACTTATGATATTTTATGTTTCTTGCAATTCTTATCCTGCTGGATATTATGATATCTGCATCCCTTCCGGTTCCATCCAACCATTTTCCTACAATATCTCTTTGTCTCATTCCCCCACCTCGTATTTTTTAAGCATATCCCTTATCCTCGCAGCCTCCTCGTACTTCTCGTTTTTCACCGCCTCCTCCAGTTTTTTCTTTAATCTCTTTATTTCCATCTCCTTTAAAACCAGGGTTTCTTTTTCTCTTGAGGGTTTTTTACCGATATGTTTATCACTATCATGCATTTTCTTAATCAAGCTCTTTAACCTATCCCCAAAAGCAATGTAACATCCTGCACATCCAAGTCTGCCTATTTTTTTAAACTCTGCCCATGACATCCCACATGAGGGACATACTATTTTTTCCTCCTCTGCTGATATTTTCTCTTTGAGAAATTCAGAGAATACCTCAAGAATATTTTTGAACTTTTCCTTTTCTGTTATAAAACCTTTCCGGTATGCACACTCCTTACACAGATGTTTCTCAACCACCTTACCTTCGGTGGTAATTATGGTGATTGTCATTTCTGCCTCTTTCTTATGACACTCTTCGCAAAGCATGTTTCAACCTCCCATTAAAAAGTTCATACCTTTTTTTTGCATATTTTAATACCATTGGGTCATGGGAAACAATCACAACGGTCATACCAAACTTTTTATTAAGATTTTTAATGAGCTCGAGTAAAGTTTGGGATGCTTTAAAATCAAGGTTTCCGGTAGGTTCATCTGCGAGTATTATCAATGGGTCTGTTACCAAAGCTCTTGCAACAGCTACTCTCTGCTTTTCCCCACCTGAAAGTGTGGCGGGTTTCTGTTCCTTCTTTTCTAAAATCTTTACCTCATCAAGTATTCTCTCTGCTCTTTCAAAAGCCTTTTTCTCATTTTCTCCTCTTAAAAGAAGAGGTATTGCGACATTTTCAAGCACAGTAAATTCAGGTAATAAATGATGGAATTGAAAAACAAATCCTATCCATCTATTTCTTATTTCTGAAAGTTCTTCGTCTGTTTTATCCGATACCCTTTCTTTATTTATATAAAGCTCTCCTTTTGTGGGTTTATCAAGGGTGCCAAGGATATGGAGAAGGGTGCTTTTCCCTGAACCAGAGGGACCAAAAATTGCTATTCTATCACCTTTATTTATTCTAAGATTTATACCTTTTAAAACATGCAGTTTTTCTCCATCCTCATAAACCTTGTGAATATCTACAGCAGAGATTATTATTTCACTCATATCTTATTGCATCCACTGGATTGAGCTTTGAAGCCTTTCTTGCAGGGTATACGGTAGCCCCGTATATTATAATAATTGCTACAAAAACTGTGAGTAAAATATCCTGCCATCTTATCTGAACCGGAAGTGTCCTTATGAAATAAACACTGCTTGGAAGTTCTATTATCTTGAGTTTGTTTAAAAGAAAGGAGATAATAATTCCAAATACAGCCCCTCCAAATGTTCCTATAAGTCCTATCAGAAGACCAAAGTATGTGAATATTCGCATTATGTCTTTAGAAGAAGCTCCCATTGCCTTTAGAATCCCTATTTCTTTTGTTTTTCCATTTACAGTCATAACAAGCATTCCTATTATATTGAAGGCAGCCACAAGAACTATAAGAGTCATTACAATAAAAACAACTGTTTTTTCAAGTTTCAATGCTGCGAATATATTCTTGTTCATCGTTATCCAGTCCACAACCCGATATGGATAACCTATAGCCTTCTGAAGTTTACTTCCTATTTTTTGAGCCTTATAAATGTTCTTAAGCGATACCTTAACACCCGTCACTCCTCTTCCTATCCCTGCAAGTCTTCTTGCATTCTCAATATTCAAAAATACCATGGTTGCATTATAGTCATAGAGTCCTGCATCGAATATCCCTTTTACGGTAAACTTATACACCCTGGGAAACGCCATTATGGAGATACCTCCTCCTGCAGGAGATACAGCACTTACCTTTTCTCCTACAGTCACACCCAGTATATTTGCAAGGTCGGTACCTATAAGAATCCCATCCCCAGATAGGTCGTATTCTCCTATAATTACATCCTTGAAGAGATCCGAAATATCTTTTTCAGCTTCAGGCTCTATCCCGGTAAACATTACTCCCTCTGCTCCCCGGTTGCTTTTTATCACCGTTTTTCCAAAGATTACTGGAGCCATTCTCATTATCTCCCCTCCTACAGTATTTGTTATTTTATTAACAACATTTCTATACTCCTCCTCGGTTATAGGGACATTATAAAATTTCTGAACTATAATATGAGGATTTATACCCAGTATTCTTCTTTTTAGTTCTTCATGGAATCCATTAAGCACCGACATTACAATTATTATTGCAGCAACCCCTATAAAGACTCCGCCTATGGCTACAATGGAGATAAGGGAGTACATTCCCCCTTTTTTCTGCTTTAAATACCTTCTCGCTATAAAAAGTTCTTGTTTCATTCCTCAGGTCTTAGATGGGGAAATATTATTACATCTCTTATTGAGGGAGAATCTGTGAGAAGCATAACTACTCTGTCTATACCTATTCCTAAGCCCCCGGTTGGAGGCATTCCGTACTCCAGAGCAAGTAAAAAGTCCTCATCAATTACTGCATACTCCTCCCTTGCTTTTATCTGCTCCTCAAACCTCTCCCTCTGTTCTATTGGGTCGTTCAATTCAGAAAATGAATTTCCCACTTCTATTCCCATAATTACAGGTTCAAATCTCTCCACGAGTCTTTCATCATCTCTATGGGTTTTTGCAAGGGGAGAGATTATTTTTGGATGGTCTTTTACAAAGGTGGGTTCCTTTATCTTTGCCTGCACAAGGGTTGAAAACAACTTATCTATCATTTTACCTCTGCTTGTTTTCTCCGTTACTTCAATTTCATACTCTCTGCAGAGTTCTCTTAATTCATTTTCGGAAAGAGAAAGAATATCCTTATCTGTTGCTTTTTCAAGTTCCTCTACAAAGCTTATCCTTTTCCAAGGCTTTGAAAAATCTATCTCGTAACCTTGGAAATTTATAAGGGTAGTGTTGTATAATCTATCTACGAGAAACCTAAACATCTCCTCAGTGAGTTTCATCATGTCATTGTAGTCTGCATAAGCTTCGTAAAGTTCAAGTTGGGTAAACTCTGGATTGTGAAATCTATCCATCCCCTCATTTCTGAAGTCCTTACCTATTTCATACACCTTTTCAAAACCTCCCACAATCAGCCTTTTGAGATAAAGTTCATCTGCTATTCTAAGGTAAAACTTTCTTTCCAAGGCATGGTAGTATGTGGTAAATGGTCTTGCAGTAGCTCCTCCATATATTGGCTGAATTACCGGAGTCTCCACCTCTATAAAACCCTTTGAGTCCAGAAACTCTCTCAATAAATTAATTATCTTTGTTCTTTTTACAAATGTTTTCATTACCTCTGGATTTGCTATCATATCTAAATATCTTTTACGATATCTTGTTTCCGGGTCCTTCAGTCCATGCCATTTCTCCGGGAGAGGAAGAAGAGATTTTGATAACACCTGGAAGTTCTTAACATGGACGGTTATTTCTCCAGCCTTTGTTTTAAATACCTCTCCTTCTACTCCTATGAAATCCCCTATATCCATATATGAAAAAAGAGAATACCTATCCTCCATATCATTTTTTCTTGCATACAGTTGAATCTTACCGTAAAAATCTCTTATATCCAGAAATATGGTTTTCCCATGGTCTCTTCTTGCGATTATTCGCCCTGCAGTTTTAACATTCTTGCCTTCTAAGGAGTTGAATTTATCTATTATCTCCTTTGTGGTGTGGGTTCTTTCAAATCGATAAGGATAAGGATTTATAACTTTTTTAAGTTTTGAAAGTTTTGAAATTCTTATACTTCTTTCTTCTGGAAATTCAGTCATGCAGGTCTTTTGAAGACATTTCTAACAAACATCTCGTTTTTTCTCCAGTTCTTATAAACCTTTACATAAAGGTCAAGATATACAGGTCTCTCAAGAAATCTTTCTATGTTCTCTCTTGCCACTATTCCAAGTTTTTTAATTGCCCTTCCCTCTTTACCTATGATGATACCCTTCTGGGAGTTCTTCTCCACATATATGGTGGCTCTTATATAATCCTTTCTTGGCTTCGGTTGTTCTCTAAACTCTTCTATCTCCACATATACCGAATAGGGTATCTCTTCACCATAGAGTTCAAAGATAGCCTCCCTTATTATCTCGGATACAAAGAATCGCTCTGGATGAGAGGATATTTGGGTGGCTGGATAGAAGAACTCTCCGGAGGGTAAAAATTCAATTATTGCCTTTTCTAAATCTTCAACCCCATCTCCTAAGGTTGCAGATATAAGGTATACTCTATCAAATCCCAGTTTTGAAAACTCCTCTATTTTTGGAAGGAGTTTCTCCTTATTTTTTACGGTATCTATTTTGTTTATAGCGAGAATTTTTGGTTTATTTTTTATGTGTTTTAAAAATTCGGTAAAGTCTTGATCAGGGGAAAAATCAGGCTCCACCATAACAACCACTACATCTGCGTCTTTTGTAGCCTCTATTATATTCTTCCATAAAAACTTAAAAACAAGGTTTTTGGGTTTTATTATACCAGGGGTATCCAAAAACACCATCTGGATATTATCCTTTGTGTATATTCCTATTATATTGTGAATGGTTGTTTGAGGTTTTTTAGAGACAGCTGAAAGTTTAACTCCCAAAAACCTGTTCAAAAGCACAGACTTCCCCACATTAGGAGGTCCCACTATCGCCACATATCCAGCCTTTTTATCCATAGACTTTAAATAATAATCAAAACTTACTTAAAGTCAAATAATAGTTCCCTTAAATTTGACTTTCGATTTCTCTCTGATATAATTTAGCACTGGAGATGGCTAAAATTAAGAGAGATAAAGACCAAAAGATAAAAATTGGTAAGGCTTTTGCTCTTCATACATTGAAATTTCCTTATAGGAGATTTTTGGATTCTTTAGGAGAAAGATTAAAATGGGTTCATCCGGATGTGATAAGTTTTATTGCCCTTTTTGTTTCTTTTATAATAGGATTTTTATATTATTATTCCCTAAATATCCCCTTTCTTCTGATTATTAATATTTTCTTAATAATTTTGAGAATGACCCTAAACACCTTAGATGGATTAATTGCTTTAAAGATAGGACGTAGTTCTATGCTTGGAAAAGTAGTTAACGCCCTTCCAGACAGATATGCAGACCTTTTTATATTGATAGGTATTACACTTTCTCCCCTTTGTAATCTTAAAATCGGAATGTTTGCCTCGCTTACCGTGCTTTTGGTAAGTTATTCTGGTATGTTAGGTAAGGCAGTGGGCGTCTCTTGGCAACAACAGGGTCCCCTGGATAAGGTTGACCGTTTGTTTTTACTTATAGGAGCCTCTTTAGTCCAGTTCATACTTATTAAATTAAACCATGCCCGGTTCATATTTTTGGGGATGAATACCACAGTAATGGAGTTATGCATGCTATTGTTTATTCTTCTTGGTCAGATAACAATTATCAATCGGGTTATAGGTATGGTTCGGGAAATTAAAAAGGTAGAGTCTAAATAGATATGGATATTAAAGTGTTGATATTATATACTATCGGATTAATTCTTGCTTTATATGGAATTATTCTGGGGATAATGAGCATTGTCTTAAAAATTAAAGGAAGGGGAATTAAGTCAATTTGGATAAGATATCTCACTTGGTTTTTAATAATTCCACCCCTTTTGTTTCCTCTTTTATACTCTAAGATTTTATTTCAGATTATAATTTTGGTTCTTTCTTTATTGCTTTTTCGTGAGTATGTAAGAGTTGTGGGACTTTGGAAAGACAGCGTTTATGTACTCATATGTTATATTGAGATAATGTTGTGTTATATTCCGGTTTTTTTGAATAGATTCGGGTTTTTTCAAGTCATGCCCATTTACATTATAATTTTGGTTCTTCTTGTTCCAATAATTAGGGGAGAGTATGAACATATGATTCAAAAATCATGCCTTGCAATGCTGGGGGTAACTTATTTTGGCTGGTTCCTGGCTCATATAGCCTTTTTAAGAAACCTCCCCATGGGAATTGAATATATATTTTTTCTTGGGGTACTGGTTGCTTCCAACGATGCAGGGTCCTATATTTTCGGCAGGTTACTTGGGAAAAGTCCTCTTGCACCTAAGATAAGTCCTCAAAAAACCAAGGAGGGTTTTATAGGAGGAATGATTATGGTTATAATTTTGGCTTTTTTGCTGAAGATATTTACCCCTGAGTTCACAGCTTTCCATAGGATTTTTTTTGCCCTAATAATTTCCATTGGAGGGACATGCGGAGATTTGGTAATGTCCTTTATAAAACGAGACTTAGGATTGAAAGATTTTGGAAAGATTCTACCCGGACATGGAGGACTACTCGACAGATTTGATAGCATGATATTTGTTACCCCTCTCTTCTTTCATATAGTAAATCTTTTCTATTCCATTGTGAATTAAGATATGCCTACTTCAGATGAATGGTGGAGATATGAATCCCCTCCCACCATATATGATTTGGTGGGCGATAATTTTATCACTTTTATTATCAGACCTTTGATCTATATTGCTATTAAGTTTTATTTTAAATATTTTCATAAAATTAAGATAGTTAAACCCAATTTTGATTTAAGCAAAGGAGGGTACATAATGGTAGCAAATCATTCCAGTCATTTAGACACCCCCCTTATACTTTCCTGTTTCCCTTTGAAATATGTGAATAAGATATATGCAGTAGCGGCTGTAGACTATTTCTTTGCTAATCCTTTTTTAAAGACGCTCGCTCATATCTTATGCAATATTATTCCCATACAACGGAAATCGGCTGATTTTAAGTCATTCTTCACTTGTGCAGGTATTCTTAAAAAGAAAGGAAACATACTTATTTATCCTGAGGGGACGAGAACCAGAACCGGAAAGATGGGACCCTTCAAATCAGGAATAGGAATATTGATAAAAAAAACTAAATCCCCAATAATACCTATATATATAGAAGGAACATTTGAAAGCATGAATTACCGAAGAGTTATACCAAAACCCTGCCCCCTCAGTATAATTTTTGGTTCCCCAATTCCATACCACCAATTGACAAAAAATAACGAAGATATAAAAACAATAACAAATAGGATTCAATGGCTTGTGTATTCACTCTCTAAGAGTATCTCTAATAGATAAATGCATTTAATTGACTTTCTATATTTTTAATTTATAATTTCACTATATAATTTATATTCTAAAAAAGGAGGCAACATGGAAGAAACCAAGGTACCGCAGGAGCGTTATGATGAGAGATTAAAAGCAACGGTGGATATACTCTATCTCTTTAATGTAACCTGGTTATATGTTTTCTCCTTACTTTATCCTCTTGTTGGAATAGTAATGGGAATAATACTTAGAGCAGGCTCTCTATCTGAGAAGGGTAAAAGAATAGGAATGATAGCCCTTATTCTTGGAATAATAAATATTGTTGTTTGTATAATCATCTTTGTGATTATTCTCATTGTTGGTCTTGCAACAGCTGCAGGTGGAAGGAGTGTATATTAATAGGAAAATGGGAGGGCATTCAAGCCCTCCCATCTAAATTTCAAATGTTTCTATTTTTTATTTTTTTATCTATTTTAAACCCAAAACCCTCCCTTTACTGGGTATATTTTAAAGACCAAGTGGAGGGAAGGGTGAACCCCCGGTATATAAGGATTATTGAGAATATGGGAGCAAGAAAAAGGGTATGCTCAAATCTCTTAAATGCATGCTCCTTTTTTGCAGGAGATGAAATAAAAGAGATAGAAAAACTATGGTTTGTTAAGAAGGTAGAGCCGGTGAGAATAGGAAGGGTGAGAATTTCAAAAGAAGAAAAGGAAAGACTATATCACATTCAATATGATTCTTCCTTTACAGGATATACATACACACAGCTTAAACTATTCGATATAAACCGGGTGCATGACAGAGGATACTTAGGAGAGGGAGTAAAGATAGGCTTTTTGGATACCGGATTAAGGAAAGATAACTTTGCATTGAGAAGTATAAAAATAGAAAAAGAGCACGACTTTATCACTGGGGATGATATTTTTATTGAATTAGGTAAAAACCGGATAACCGCTTGTAAGAACTTTTCAATAATAGAGTGTTTCTGGATTGTACCCACACAAAAATTTTACTATATTTTATTCATAGCAGACTCTACCCCATCCTTACCCACCAAGGGTACCGAAAGGCAATGCTTTTTTACTTACTCTTCGGATGGTTATTCATGGAGACCTCCTTTAAAATTTTCCTCCTCTTCCTTTTCCCGGAACCTATACGCATCCGCGGATGGAAACATTTTAGCAGCTTCTTGGGAGGGTGGAGAAAGTTCTCTTGCTTCAAACATATATATCTCACTTATAAGAGATACATTGCCATTTTACTCTGAGGTATTATCCACTTCTGGAAGAAAACCGGTGGTTGGAGTTAAAAATGATACCTTAGTGATATTATGGTTTGAGGAAAATCGAATAAAGCTTAAAGAGGGAGTGATTACGGAAAATGAAGTTTCATGGTTTTATGACACGACACTTTTTGAATATAATACTAAATCTATTTTTTATCCTAAATTAATCTATCAGAGAGGATGGATCCTTATGTTTGCCGATTTTCTAAAAGGAAAAATTTTAAAATATAATATGACCGGTAATGAAAAAGATTCTATTCTTCTGGAGAACTTAATAAACTTTGATCCCTTTGTGTATAGAGATACGATTTTTATGGTGGTTTCTTATATAGAAGAAACTCCCAAACTTGAATTATTGAGATGGTCCGATGAGAACCCTCAAAAAGAAATGGTATGGGATCTTTTTGTCCAAGAGATTAAGGGGACTACCATAGAAGATAGGATAGGGATTCTACTCCAGTCCTATGGGAAAATTCTATACATGGAGTACAAAAATGGATACTGGATACAAACCGAACTTACTCAGGATTTTTCCTATCTTCCGTTTATTACCGAGGACGAGAATGATTTTATAAAGGGATGGTGCATAAGAGGTGATGATGATACAGATTATGACCCAGCAGAGGATGCCTTATCCCAGCCCAACCATGGCACAAGAATCACTGCTCTCGTTGGAGGTTATGTACCTGGAAATTATATAGGAGTGGCTCCAGCTTCGGTCTTCTATATGGCAAAAACAGAGAAGGTAACAGATATAAATGAAAAAGAGTATGAAGTTCAGATAGAAGAGGATACCTGGATAGAGGGGTTGGAGTGGCTGGAAAGGGAGGGAGTGGATATTGTCAATAGTTCCCTTGGATACTCTGACTGGTATACATACGAGGATATGGACGGAAAAACATCTGCTGCCTCCATTGCTGCATCTCTTGCAGCAAAAAGAGGACTCGTGATTGTAACAGCCATGGGAAATGTTAAGAAGGACCATCCTTATATGGTAGCCCCTGCAGATGCAGAAGGGGTTGTATCAGTTGGAGGGATAATGCGAGATTCATCATGGTGGGGTTTTAGTGAAGAGATAATCGGAAGCGCAATAGGACCCACATACGATGGAAGAAGAAAACCAGAGCTTGTGGCCTTAGCTGATAGTGTGTGGGCGGTTGATAGTATGGGTTTTCGTATCTCAGCAGGAACATCCTATGCTACTGCCTTTGTCTCTGGAATATTTTCCTTGGTTCTTTCTGCCCATCCGGAATGGAGAGGATATCCAGATAGTCTTAAAGAGGCTGTTTTTAAAACTGCCTCCAACTACAGTTCTCCAAATGATACCATAGGATATGGAATTCCCAATGCATTTAATGCAGTTTACTTTACTCCCCCAAAAGGAGATTCCATTCCAGAGGATAGATTTCTTTCTCCATTTCCAAATCCCTACTATCCCCTCTCTCAGAATAAAATCTATTTTCCATTTATGCTTCAGAAGGGAACCTCATCTGCAATACTGCAAATCTATTCCATTTCAGGGAAGAGAATAATTACAAAAGAGATAGGCAAAGAAGAAGGACTTAGCATAGGGATATACGAGAGCAAAAAAATCCTTGAAACCATAGGGGCATTCTGGGATGGCAAGGATGAAAAGAAAATCCTCTGTCCCTCCGGACTGTATATAGTTGTTTTATATACCGGACATGGAAAAATGCTGGAAAAATTTATGCTTATAAGATAAAGGCGGAGTTATGATTTTTACTGTTTTTTCCTTCCTATTTGATTTTCCTTGTTTAAAAGAGTATTCTCACAGATGTATAAACCCTTCGTTTTTCTATGAGATTAAAAGACCCCTTCTTTCCTTAGAAGGTTCATCCAATGGATATACTGGATTTCTCTATGCGGAACCGGTAAATATCCATGCCTTTATGCTAAGATATGGAATAAAAGATACCTCCTATTTTAGCGAGACTTCTTTTTCCTTTAAAATATCTACAAAGTTTCATGCAGGTTTTGGTGTGGGGATAGAAAAGAAAGAAGTATATGGATTTTCTCAAGGAACATTTTTCAAAGTTGGAATAGGAGGAGAACCAAGAAGGAATATAAGGTTTGGAACATATATACTCCAGGGAAAAGGGGCAAAAAAATTAATGGCAGGAGGAGCTTACCAGTATGAAATTAAAAAAAGAAAAATAAATGCTTTTCTTGCCATGGGTGCTTCAAATGGAAAATTCAAAACAGATATTTATTTAATTATTCCTTTAGCAAAGAATTTAAATATTAGAGGAGGCATAGGTATAATAGGGGATACAGTGGATGGCTCTTTTGGATTTTCGGTTTTTTCCCAAAGGATTGAAAATACCGATGTTTTTTTAGACTATGAGCTTTTATTCCCCTCCATAACCCATTTGCTGTCTATTGGAGTGAGATTAGGAGAT
>Ga0190286_1000669_pt1 | contig 13721 bp, 15 predicted proteins | sample 48691834_MG_FD_183241 | JGI IMG/M metagenome (GOLD analysis project Ga0190286, IMG submission 183241) | Hydrothermal vent microbial mat bacterial communities from Southern Trench, Guaymas Basin, Mexico - 4869-18-3-4_MG | ecosystem: Environmental > Aquatic > Marine > Hydrothermal vents >... | reverse complement strand
CCTATGAATTTTTGCAATTTCTCATATTTAACATTTTGGGGAATATTACAACGGATAAAATTGTAAGGTTAAAATGGAAGCTGTGATATTTCCTTAAAACCAAAAAACTATTTTGTTTTAACAGATAAAAAATTTTTATCTAACAAATACGTCTTTACTTTCAAATTGAAAATATGCACAAAAACATAAAAAGTAAACCAAAAATGGAGGGAAATTGATTGAATGAGCAATCGTTTAAAGGTATTGATGTTTTGTTGAAGGAAAGAAGAATGTTTGAACCTCCTAAAGAAATCGTTGAAAATTCGAATGTTAAAAAATGGATGGATAAACATGGAATTAAGGATTATGAAGAACTTTTACGTAAAAGCCAAGATATTGAATGGTTTTGGGGGGAAGTTTCAAAAGAAGTTGTAGAATGGTTTAAGCCTCCAGAAAAAATTTTGGAGTGGGAGCCGCCATGGGTTAAATGGTTTGTTGATGCAAAATATAATATAGCTCATGATGCCGTGGATAAACATGTAAAAACTTGGAGAAAAAATAAGTTAGCCTACATTTGGGAAGGGGAACCTGGAGACATAAAAAAATTAACCTACTTGGACTTGTATTTTGAAGTTAATAAACTTGCAAATGCTTTAAAAAGTCTTGGGGTTAGAAGAGGAGATAGAGTTGGGATCTATCTACCTATGATACCGGAACTACCTATAGCTATGCTTGCATGTGCAAAAATCGGTGCAATTCATAGTGTTGTTTTTTCAGGGTTTAGTGCTTTAGCTTTAAGGGAAAGAATAAACGATTGTGAAGCAAAAGTGGTGATTACATGTGATGAGTTTTATAGACGTGGTAAAACTGTTCCATTGAAAAGGCAGACAGATGAAGCTTTGGAGAAAGCCCCAACAGTAAAGAATGTTGTTGTTTATAAACGTACTGGCGGAGAAATTCCATGGGATGAAAGAAGAGATGTTTGGTGGCATGAGATTGTTAAAGGGCAACCTAAAACATGTGAAACTGAGGTTATGGATGCAAATGATACATTATATTTGCTTTATACTTCGGGAACAACGGGAAAACCTAAAGGTGTGATTCATGCTCATGGTGGATATGCTGTTGGAGTTGCATTAACCCTTAAATGGGTTTTTGATTTGAAAGATGAAGATATTTGGTGGTGTGCAGCCGATATTGGATGGGTAACAGGTCATAGTTACATTGTTTATGGTCCACTTATTCTTGGAGCAACCTCCATAATCTATGAGGGGGCACCAGATTATCCTGACCCAGGTAGATGGTGGTCAATTGTTGAAAAATATGGTGTAACTGTCCTTTATACTTCTCCGACAAGCATTAGACTTTTTATGCGTTATGGTGAAGAATGGCCTAAAAAATATGATTTAAGTAGTCTTAGACTGCTGGGTACTGTAGGTGAACCTATCAATCCAGAAGCATGGATATGGTACTATAAACATATTGGTGGTGAACGTTGCCCTATCATGGATACATGGTGGCAAACTGAAACAGGGACTTTCATCATTTCACCCTTACCCATAACTCCGCTTAAACCAGGTTCTGCAACTAAACCCTTACCAGGATTTAATGCTGAGGTGTACGGTGAGGATGGTAAACCAGTTTCAGGTATGGGTGGATATTTAACCATTCTTAAACCTTGGCCAGCAATGTTTAGGGGTTTATACAAGAATCCTGAAAGATACATTAAAACCTATTGGAGTAAGTTTCCAAACATTTATTTGACTGGTGATGTTGCAAGGAAAGATGAGGATGGTTATTTCTGGATTCAGGGAAGATATGATGATGTTTTAAATGTTGCCGGACATAGAATAGGCAATTCTGAGGTTGAATCTGCACTTGTAAGTCATGAAAAAGTTGCTGAAGCAGCTGTAATCGGAAAACCTCATACGATTAAGGGAGAAGCTATTGTAGCTTATGTTGTTTTAAAGAAGGATGTTGAACCATCCGATAAGCTTAGGGAAGAGTTGAAGGAACACGTGGCTAAGGAAATTGGGAAAATAGCTCGTCCTGATGAGGTTTGGTTTGTTGCTGATGTTCCAAAAACTAGAAGTGGAAAAATTATGCGTAGGGTTATTAGGGCTAAAGCTTTAAACCAGCCTGTTGGAGATATGTCAACCTTAGCAAATCCGGAAGCTGTTGAGGAAATAGGTAAGGCGAAATAAAATTTTCCCTTTAACTTTTTTTCATCAAATATTCTAGGTATCCTTCTCTAACAACTTCTTTCCAAAGTTTTTTAGGAACTAAAACTTCAGCCAATCTTTCCTCTAATTTTTTTGTTCTCCTGTCACTAACTTGAATTAGCTTGTAACCCATATAGGGAATTTTTCCAGGTTCAACAATTTCTATTTGAACAGGAACACCAAGTTTTTTCTCTATTATTTCATTAATTTTCTTCTTAAGTTCATCCGTAATTTTTTTGTCACTTTCAACAATGCCTTTAAAGATTTTCTGGTCATCTTCCATAATTACCTGATATTGGCTTGGAATAACTTCAGGAATATCTGTAATTGCTTCTTCTAAGTCATAAGGTAGAAAAACTTTGTCTCCAACTCTAAATAAATCTTTGGTTCTACCAACATACATATATGGATGTCTTGTTGTTGTTCTACCACATTCACATGTTATTTCCCATTCATTGGGTGCTACATCTTCAATACTAAACCTAACATAAGGATTAATTAAATGGTAGTATAGGGTCCAAACAACCTCTCCCCTTTCACCAGGACCAACCCATTCACCAGTTCTTGGGTCAACAATTTCAACAAATTCACAATCATCAAAATGATGTTGAGCATGTAACTGGTTTTCTTTACATTCACCATAAACAACACCTTCAGTTGTTCCACCAGCATTCTGAACAAAATCAACATGTTTAAAATGTTTCTTAATTAGGTCTCTAACACCCTTAGAAATAGGTTGACCTAAACATGTAAACCCTGTAAAAGGCGGTTCTAAACCTTTTTCAGCATAATACATCCCTATTTTAAGAGTTAAGCTTGGAGATGTGCAACCATGAATAGGTAAACCTTTTTCAAGATAAGGTTTAGCTATTCTTGAAATAAATTCTGTTGAAGTCCAAGAATCAACAGTCCAAATAATTCCACATTCAGGAATAACTGTTCCACCAATTTTTTGAACAGCAGTCCATACACCTGTTCCCCATGAATAACCTCTACCCATGGGGAAAAAATCTTGGAATAATCCTCCAGGTCTAAAACCACCCATCCAAATCCATCTAGCCAACATATCTGTAAAAACATCCCATTCTAAAGGCCCAAAAAATTGGGGAACCTGTATACCAGTTGTTCCAGTGCTTCTGCATAGGTTTCTTACAAGTGGAAGAAGTTCTGGAACCGGAATTGTTCCAAAAGGCGGATTTCTCTCGATCATATCTTTTCTGTAGGCTCCTTTCCTAAACCATGGAAATTTTTGTAGGTCATCAAAACTTTTTAGGTCATCTGGTTTAACACCAACCTTATCATATTCACGTCTATAAAATTCTGAGTAACGGTAAGCCCAAGTCACTATTCTTTTAAGTCGTTTAAATCCAAGTTCCATTTTTTCATGCCAATCACCAGTTTCCATTTTAGGGTTAAAATATTTCTCATCTTTTCTTGGAGGTAAATCTGTTCTAATTGTTCCAGAATCCTTAAACTCCCGATAAATTTCAAAATATTCTTCATAAGCACCCAAAATTTCTCACCCAAGAAAAGAGGTCTACTAATTATATTATTTAGCAGATTTTCCATAAAAATTTTAAGCATATACTACAAAATATTACTCAACAAAAAAAGGGGGATTTAAATGCCTTTAATTAAGTGTCCCTCATGCGGAACATATTTATCATTACCCCAATCAAATTTTAAGGGAATAATAAAATGTGAAGATTGTGATGCAAGACTAAACATTGAAATTGAAAATGGTAAAATTAAGTTTGTTGAGGAAGTTAAAGATTGAGGGAAAACCTAACTTATTAAAAAGACTTCCTAATCATTTTTAACTAAGGTTGGTTTTTGAATGGTTAGTAGGTTGGAGAAAGTTTTAAGAAAAAGGTTTCCTGATGAGGATGTTTTTCTTCTAGCAGACCTATTACTGGAAGCTTCGTTGAAGGGTATGATATCCTATGAGGAAATAAATTTTGAGGAAAAAACGGAGGAATTACTTTTATTAGCCTATCGGCAAAGAATGCTTATTCCTTTTAGAACTTCCCAAGTTTCAAAAAGTTTAGCTTGGGATAACCGAATACTAATTTTTCAACCACAAGAATCCTATGAAATGCCTTTAATTATCAGATACCTAGTGAAGAATGCTGAAAAAACTGGTAGATGGAGTCCTTTTAAGGCTTTAAAAGAATGTTTAACGGATTTGGGTGAGAAGAAAATAAAGCAAACATTAAAGGTTACAAGAAAAATTTTGAGAAAGGCTAAAAAGGAAAACTATAAAATTGTGGCAGAACAAATAAGTAAGTTTGCTGTTGAAGCTGGTGTTAATCCTAGTGAGTTGATTGGGAAGCTGGAAGGTTTAGGGGTAATAAGCCCATGTTCACGTAAATTTTTAACTAGAGGGGTAGTTTATGAGGTGAACCCTTCGATGTTTTAGATGTTTTTTGTTTTTGGGAAAAGTTTATTTTTGTGTTTATGCACAATATTCGATGGATAAGAACCTATAAGGAGGGGAGTATTTTAAAATGCCTTTTGGTTTGGGTCCTTTCGGCTGGTTTATCTTTCCATGGTTTTGGTGGGGTAGAGGAAGAGGATGGGGTAGAGGATTCGGCTGGCTTATACTACCCTACATTATGTCTATGTTTCAACCTTACGGATACAGTTATGGCTACGGTTTCTACCCTTACTATGGATATGGATACCCATACTATTAGGAGGTGATTTGTTTGGCATGGTTTCTTATCCCATACCTGCTGTCTCTGACAAACCCGTATTACTGGCGTTATCCTTATAGATATCCTTGGATGCCATATACCATACCCCTAGCACCTTACATGTATCCATATGCCCCAACAATTCCGAAGGAGGAAGAACTAAGAATGCTTGAGGAAGAGGCAAAATTTTTGGAAACACGGTTAAATGAGGTTAGGAAAAGAATAGAGGAATTAAAAAAGTAGGTGGCTAGATTAACTTATGTAAAGCATTCAACCCTTAAAGAGTATATCCATCTTAAGGATGATTGCTTACTTTCCAACCAAACATACAAAACATTTTTTTAGGTGGAAGAATGAGACAAAGCAAAAATTTAAATTTGTTAAAGAACCTAGTTTACCAACCCCTACTTAAGTAAAAGAGCAGAAAATAGCCTTACTTGAAAATCAGATAAAGGTTTTAGAGGAAAAATTAAAACAAGTTAAGAAAAGGTTAACAGACTGTACTATACGCATAATTAAACTATTCTTTAGTCATTAAACTTAGCAATTGCATAATTTTTAGGCTATGTAGGGTGGATGTTCACCTTTTTCAGGTTTAAATGTTCTTATTCTTTGCTCAACTTTAACAATAGTATCCATTTTTTTCTTAAATTTTCTACATTCATCCAAAAGCTCATCTAAATCAAGTTTAATTTTTGTCAAAAGACTAAATTTCTCAAGCAGCTGGTAGGCTGTTAAAGTATCTGGAATTTCTAGTTGGTTGGAAGCTAAATAGTTTTTGTAGGGTACATGGCCCCAAAGACTTACAGCCTCAATGTTAAGTTTACCTATTTCATTTAAAAGCAAAGAATAGATACTGCTTGGCCCCCTATAATTTACAAGTTCAACCCCTAAATCCACTAAAACTTTTCTTAGTTTTTCATTGGTTACAAGTCCAGATATTCTTGGTTCTCTGATATAATCTATTAATCCGCCTAAACTGTAAAATTTTTTAACTTCAAATTTTTTTGTCAGGTTCACAATACCATCCACAAATTCATACCAGTTTAGGTTAGGTTCAAAACCGTAAACAAATATTGTTTCCATGTTTTTGGAGTGGAAAATTTCTGTGGCTGGTGGTTGAAGTTTCTTTATTACTCCATCTTCAACAATGATAAATGGTCGGTTTACAGAATAATCATAAAAATTTTTTTTAAAATATCCAATTTTTTCAGCTTTAAATTTTCGTAGAAGATATTCGATGCTGTAGGTTGTAATTAAACCTGCATCAGAGTAACCTTTAAGACCCAAAATTAGGTTTTGAGCTTTTTCTTTTACCTCTTTAAACAGCATGTAAACCATAAAAGACCCCCCAAAAACTTTTAAAGTTTGAATCTTTTAAACCTAGCTTTTAAAGATTAAACAAGTCGGCGAGGGAAGGGAGAGAAAGTTTATGGCTAAAACAGGTATTTTTTACCATGAAAGTTGTTGGAGAGAAGCATACAAACCTTTAATCATGGGTTTGGAAGGGGGATTTAAAGGTTTAGAAAAAGAAAACATTCTTTCTTCACCTAACATTTTTCTTTTTAAATCAAAACCAGCAAAAGAAGAATGGATAGCTTATGTGCATACTCAAAACTGGATAAATTATGTGAAAGATAAAACTGGGTATTGGCGGTGTTCCCTATATTCAATTGGTGGAATTGTTGAGGCAACAGAGAAAGTTTTAGTTGGAGAGATTGATAATGCTTTTGTTTTTGCTGGTGTTGGTGGTCATCATGCACATAGAGACCATGCATGGGGTGGATGTTTTTTCAATCTTGAAGCAATAGCTATCGAGTATGCTAGAAAACATTTAAACACAAAAAAATTTGCCTTAGTGGATGTTGATACTCATCATGCAGATGGGACAACAGATATTTTCAAAGATGATGAAGATGTACTATACATTTGTTTTTGTGGTTGGTGGAGTGGAAAGAAAACAAGTGGAAAATCAAAAATTTGTTTTACCCATACCAACAATGATGAGGAATTTCTTTGGAAAATTAAAGAAAAAGTTTTACCGATAATTGGTGAGTTTAAACCGGAGATAGTTTATTTGTTGTATGGTTTAGATACCCATAAAGCCAGCTATGGAACCCAAAAAATAACGGAAAAATGTTATCCTAAAATTGCAAAAATGGTTAAGCAACATGCAGACAAAATATGTGGAGGTAAACTGGTTGTAATGTTTTATGGAAACGCTCCTGGATGGGTATGTGAATATGTAGCCCCAAGAATTGTAGATAGTTTAGCCCAACTAGGCAAATATGAACTTTAAAGTATGATATTAAAATTTTGGTTGCATTGCCCAACAATTTTCGGGTAATTTTTTGCTTTATTTATTTAGGTTAATATCCTCTTCACTAGAAGATTAGAAAATAATAAATTCATTTGAAAACAATAATTTCTCCGAACAATGCAATTTCCCATCTTTGCAGTATCTATAAGAATTCGACTAAATCAAATACTTAAATAAGGTCTAATAAGCTCATTTTTCCAGTCTATACAGCGCATTTCAATGTTGTAGGGCTTTCTTTTTTTCAGTTAAATCTCCAGTAAGGCTTTTTAGCGCGCCTTTTCCTCAACTTTTTCTGGTGGTACTTTAACCTTAACCTCTACTTTGGTTATGGCTGAGGCTATGTTTTCTATCAGCTTATAATTGTCTTCTAAATAGCAGTAGGGTTCTCTAAGAAAGGTTAGGTCTCCAAAAGCTACCACCGTACCATTACCCATCTTTACATAGGCTATAACTATATAGTTTCCAGCTTTTTCAGCTGTGGAGGAGTATGTGTCATTTGAAGTCCAAGCAATACCTTTTCCCATAGAATATAAATGGGTTGCTGTAAAGAAGATGAGTGAAGTTAGGTTTTGTGTTAGATTGTTATCAGCAAATTTTTTCACATAAATGTTTCTGTATAATCCATAATGCTCGTTTTCATTGTACAGGTATCCTTTAGCAAAGGATATACCAAAGCTTGTTGAGATAGAGTTTATGGGTCCAAATAATACCTGTTTCTCTACATACTCTGCTGCTGGGTCAAAAAATAGAAGAAGCATTCCTCCATTGTTTACAAAATCTTTAATTCTTTCCACCTCTTCCATTGAATAGTCGTTTATGGGTGATGCAATTATAAGACAAGAGGCATTGTTTAATGTAGAGTTAAGCTTTTTCCATTCAGAAACAAACCTAACCGTCATGTTTCTTTTTACCAGCTCTTGGATAAGAATATCAAACTCCCACCAAGAAACCTTGTTTCCATGAGTATTATCAATAAGAACTAATTTTTCCTTTTCAGCTGATACACTTAGATTTGACTCTTTAACCATGTATGCAGGTGTAAATGAGCTTTGAGCAAAAACTCTTTGGGGAAGATATAAGTAGTATATGGTTGGTGGGGGATAAAGCCTCTTTAAGACTTCTATGGTAAGATTCTCCCATCTTATCTGGTTGTAACCAGAAGATGAAGTTATATTTACTTTCCCCACACCAGTTAGGTCAACCACATCATATTCAATAAGTCCTGCTTCCTCAGCTGCCTTTCTAACAGCCTTTTGAAGCGAACCTATCTCATCAGCCAATCCTACTGTAAGAGCTTCTCTTCCAAAATACACCATTCCCTTTTTAAGTTGTGTTGAAGATAGTTTTAAACGGTCTCCCCTTCCAGCCTCTACAGCTGAAACAAAACCATCCAACACACGACTTAGATTATATGGGAAAAGAAGCTGAGAAAAACCAGTAACCTTGTAAGCTCCTGTTTCCAGAACTATTTCTGAAGGAATTAGTGTGGGTGGATTAATTCCTATCACACCTACATTTCCTACAGCAGATGTTGGACAAACATAGATATAATCAGCTGCTACCGTTATGTAGTATCCACCGGAAAGAGCTGATGTAGTAAATGCAACTAAAGGTTTTTTCTTCTTTAACTCTAAAAGGTCTAAGTATATTTGTTCAATTAAGTTAGCATAACCTCCTGGAGAATCAACATACAACACCACCGCCTTTACACTTTCGTTTACCATAGCATTATTTATGATTTTACCATAATGATTAGCAGTCTCAGAAAATAAAATTGAACCCTCTACCCTTATAATCCCCACCATGTCTTTTTTCGGTTTTGGAACCTCTACCCTTAAAATTCCAATGTGATAAATATATCCTAACCCGGAAATAAGAAGAATACATATTAAGATAACAACGACCGACTTTTTACCTAAAAAGCCAAAATTTTTCATTCCAATCCTACTCCTAAAAGATTTTTCACATCAACCCTTTTAGGTAACCTACGAGTTTTTTAAGTTTACGAAGATGACCCTAGTCTTACACATTATGTAACTATGTGGTTAGTCAAGTAGCTTGGAGAAAAAAGGCGCGCTAACTTCAAGCATTCCCCTACTTATTGTTTAGGGAGTAGGGGTTAAATCATGGTTAAACACGCTTATGTTTCTATTTCTTTGCTAGTGCTCTTAATTCTTCTAACTTAACGCTAACTTTTCTCATAGAAGTGAAACACATACATGTTACACCTTTCTGAGAAAAGATTAAACTAACATAGAACTATAGAACCTTGAGATTAAAGGTATAAGTACGATGAGAATATACTACACAAATTAGTGCGTCCTTAGGTTTTTGAGACTATTTACCTTTTAGTTCTTTTTCTTTTGCTAGCTTTTTGATTATTCCCATTTGCATTAGAAAATAGATTATTGCACTACGCACAAGTGCGCGGCTTCAACTACTTGCTCCTCAAAACTTTAAAATCGGTAGGAATGAAAACTTATGTTATGATGTTCAACAATGAAATAAGTTCAATTATTAATATGTTAGACCCTAAAAGCAGGGATATACGTGGTTTTATTTCTGAGGCAATAGTTGCATGGATTTTATGGAAGAGGTATAGGTATTCTGCTTCTATCTACAGAGTTGGTGCCAATTTTTACACCTTAAGTGGTGTAGGTTTACCAGAGATTCAGGACCTTTACTTTGGTGACCTTCAACTTGTTGATAGAGAAAAAGCTCATTTGATAACTGATGTTGCTAGAGGATGTTACAATCCAAAACCAGACTTCCTAATCATGAGGAAAGGATATCACCATAATATGAGTAGTTTAAAGGCTGAAGTTAAGGAAGTCTGCTTTATCGAGGTAAAATCTAAAACTGGAAGAAAAAGTATTAAGTATAATAAGGAATTAGCCCAAAGCTGTAAGGAAGTTGGCGTTAAATTCATGTTAGCAATATTTAAGTTTCAAGACAACTGGAAATTGAACATAGAGTTTAAGGAGTGCTAACTTAAGTCTTTAGTTAACTCTCTATTTAGATTTTAATAGAAAAGATGGCAAAAACCAAACTTAAACACCCCAAACACTTTTTTTGCCGAATCACCAAACTGGGCTACTCCAAGGTGATTCCGATAACAAAGATTTTGCCGAGCAACTGGGAGCTGGTCAAAGTTGAAGTCTTAGAGGAAAGTGAAAAACATGTTGTGGTCAAAATAACCCGTGTGGAGTAAATTCCATACATAAACTAATTGAAATTTATTTAGCTTATTAAACACCTAGAAAGAGAAGGTGAAAACAAACATGGTTAAACTAGGATACACATGCATAACAGTTCCAATACAACTATATGAAAAACTTAAAGAAGCATCCAAGAGCTTAGACCTAACTATACCAAAGTTAATCCAACAACTCATACAAAATCAAAGTACTAGTACCAACCAAGAACATATCCTAAATCTCAACCTAAACAACCAAAATCCAAGCCTCCTAGACCAAAATAACCCCAATTCAAGCCTAAATCTCGAAAACAAGGAAGGGAAGATAGTAAGAAACCGTAGGTGTCTTACATTGGAGCCCCGGGCGGGGTTTGAACCCGCGACCTCGGCCTTACCAAGGCCACGCTCTAACCAGGCTGAGCCACCGGGGCTGCTAAATCTTTTTTCTTCAACCATGAATTTAAATTTTGGTTAAGCTAAAGCAGAAATAGGCGTTATTTTATATTATATTTTTGGATGGTGAATTTTTTGAGGGCTTATGTTTTGGTAAATACAAAACCTGGGACTTCGGAAAAGGTTGTTAAGGAGCTTAGGGTTAAAAAGAAGGTTAAGGGTATTTTGATGGCTGATTCTGTTTATGGACAGTATGATGCTGTTGTTGTTATGGAGGTTAAAGATTTAAAAGAATTGATGAAAACTGTTTATGAGGTTATTGAGAAAAACCCTAATATTGTTAAAACAGAAACGTTGATAAGCCTATTCTAAACCTTTTTGTTTTATTCTGGTGGGTAAAATAGCGAAATCAATGTTTCTGTTTTAACAACATTAGGTGTTTTTTCAACCATTTCATAAATTATTTTTGAAAGTTCTTCTAAGTTTTTTGTTTCAATCACAACAACAGCATCAAATCTTCCAAAAACAGAATTAGCCATCTTGACCCCTCTAATATGTCTAGCCTTAACAATTTCTTCAGAAGTCCCAGGTTTAGTCTGAACTAGAACAAATGCTCTAACAGGCATATTCCATCCACAATTATGGTTAAGGTATAATTTCATGTTTTAACATTTTCCCTTCACGGTTAAAAACAGCAATGTTTTGTTCAGAATAGTAGGGAAAACCAACAATCACCATTATTTTTCCATAGAAAAAGTTTAGGTCTTCAATTGAAGGTTTTAACACACCGGAAGGGTGGGAGTGAGCTGAACCGATGATAGACGGGTCGAAGGGAAGCATAAAAGGTGAAAATGCTGAAAAACTTTTCCCATGGATTGCTTTAGGCGGGAGAATAACCTCCTCAACAACAATTTTATCTTTCCTTGTTTTACCTCGAAGAAGAAGAATTCCCTCTTTGGGATGTAGATGTTTTGAGAAGGTTAAAATGCTTTCTAAAACTGTTTTTGTTATACATACTGTTTTTTCCATGGAAAAATTTTCCCTCAAAATAATGTATTCTACATAATACTGTAACCCATGTTGATATATTTTAGTTTTAATTTAAGAGGGGTCTGTGCCTTTTGCAGTAGCACTTCCCCTCTTTGGCTCTCCCAGCTTATCCTCATTGCCTATAGGGCTTGTTAGGGCTGGGTTCACAGCTACGTTTGAGGGGCGTTCGTCCCCGAACCACAGGGACACATCTGAAGTTTTAAGCAGGTTTAAACACGCAACAATATGCCTATCTCCTTCAAAATTGCATCTTGGACATTTAACTTGCCCCATCGGGTATAGTTTAAGCTTATACCCGCATCTGGGGCAATAGAGCTTGAACCTTTAGGGTTAACAGGCTTAACCTTAATTCCAAACCATAGACATTTATAGTCCACCATTTGGAGGAATTTTCTGAACCACCAATTGTTAAGCCTACGCTTAAGCTCTTTATTCCTAACGGAGATTTCTTGGATTTTACCGTTAAACCTGTTAAGCCTCTTAACCCGCTTATTAACCGATTCCTTAATACCTTTAAGGTCTTCATGGATTAACCCATAACCCTTATCCTTGCACCATTTAGCTAAGTCGGCTGAAACTTTGTGGAGCTCAGAGTCCACCAAGCTGCGGTAGTTCCTTGAAAGCTTGGCTAAAGCTTTCCTTAGAACCCGCCTATCCCCAGCATATTTCTGTTGGATTTTCCGCTTCCTCCAGAAATAACCATAGCCAGCCTTTTTAAGCCTTGAAAAGTCGTACCTTCTAGCTTCATCATCAGAACTCACAGCCGTAATGTTGTCCTCGTTTACATCTATGACTATCCAGCCTTTAGGCTCCTTAACTTCAACCATACGTGAGTAGGCTATGTGAATAGTGTTTGGGGTTATGGTTATCGAGCCAAGCCTAACATCTCCTAAAACTTCTAAAGCCCTCCTGTGAAGCGGTATGCGGATAAACTGCCTAGGTTTAAGTGGGAAAACCAATTCTCCATTCTCAACCTTGAAGGCTTGATTTCCAAGCTTAGTCGTCAGCCTCTTAGCTCTTGGAGGCTTGATGTTAGGGTTCTTCCTCCTAGCCTTACGATAATTTTTGAGGATGGCTGCTGCTGTCCCTATGGCTGAGAGAGCATACCATGAGTGGTAGTCAAACTTTGAAATCTCACCATAAACTAGCCTTGTAAGCTTGAAACGTCCAGTAGCACCCTTCTTAAGCCCAACCTCTAAGCAGTAATTAACCATGCTTCTAAAGTCCCTTAATAGTTGAAATATTTCCTCGTTAGACTGGTAGGGGATGCTCACAGACTTTACCGCTTTAACCGTTTCCATTCTTCATATACCTCAATTAGCTTTTGAAATAATTCACCCCACGTATCACATTTTAGCTCAGAAGCTATACGCTTAAGCCGATAATAGGTTTCCTCGCTTACTTTTCTGACTATAATTGAAGGCATACAAGTAACATAAGTAACTAAAGTTATTTAAACTTAACCTACCACTACAAAAGGCACAGAACATCTAAGAGAAAAACTTATATACCCCTAACCACCTAAAGTAAATACCCAATAAATAGAAGGGAGAGGTTGACCTAAATTTTTCGGCGTAGGAGAGGCAGGTTAAGCCTCAAGGACTTTAACCTTGCACTAATTCTTGGGACAGATAATCTTGGGGAAGGTGATGCTGGTTGAAAAGCAAGTTAAGCCCTGAAAAAAACATTGAAAAATGTCCAGAATGTGGAAGTACTTTGTTAGTGGAGAGTAGCGAGACTGGTGAAATTGTTTGTGGTAATTGTGGATTGGTAATTAGTGAAGAATCTTATGATAGAGGACCTGAATGGAGAGCATTTACACCTGAGGAGAAAGCTGGCAAGAGTAGGGTTGGAGGGCCTGTATC
>Ga0190286_1000667_pt1 | contig 13733 bp, 25 predicted proteins | sample 48691834_MG_FD_183241 | JGI IMG/M metagenome (GOLD analysis project Ga0190286, IMG submission 183241) | Hydrothermal vent microbial mat bacterial communities from Southern Trench, Guaymas Basin, Mexico - 4869-18-3-4_MG | ecosystem: Environmental > Aquatic > Marine > Hydrothermal vents >... | reverse complement strand
GGATTACTGTGGGTCAATCTCATGCAGTGTGGGTTTGAGGTAAGGGTCAAGAAGAATTTAATGAGGATATTGGGAGGGGATGCCTAAATGGTAGCAATAAGTTTCAGTGAGATAAGATTTGTAGATTTGATACGGGCGGGTATAAAAGATCAGACTATCAGGCCGTATAATTGGTATAGGTATGGGCAAATAGTAAGAATATGGAAATTGCAGTTATATTACAAAATGAGAACAAAAGAGTGTTTCAAAATTGCAGATGCTATTCCAATAGAACTTCTACGAATACGTTTATATGCACCGGATGCAAAAATTGGACACATACAAATATTAGATGATACAGGATGGAGATTAGCTACAAAAGAAGAGATGTTAGAATTTGTACGTAGAGATGGTTTCGATACAGTGCATGAATTTTATAAATGGTTCTATGGACGCTATGGTGAGAGAGTCTATGATATGGAGTTTATGGCCATACGGTGGAAACTGTGTGGAGGTGATTAAAACGCCTCTCTTCGTTTGTACTCGCTGTGGCCGTGGCTGCCGTGTTGCTTCCGTGCCCTCTAGGTGTCCGCACTGTGGGGCATACGGGTGCATGGTGATGAGAGTAGATTATCACGAGATTGAAGCCCGTATTGAGACAGCAATGGAGGGAGGGGATTGAGGATAGAAAATCATATTAAGTTCATAAAAGATTGCACCCACTGCCGAGGTGGGAACAATGCCAAGACCAAGGAAGTGGAGTACAGATTTAGAGGATTTTGTGACCTATTGTCGGGAAAGACACTTAGCACACACAACGATTTTGAAGTACAGAAGGACCGCGAGAGAGATCTTTCATGCGGTTCTCATTCCAGCAGGATATACAACAATCAAAAGCCTAGACCGCAGGGCAGTATCGTTAGTTCTGGATTATTGTGGAGGCAAAGATTGGAAATTCAGGTATTGGCGAACATTTGTAGAATGGGCCGGTTGCACTATAATAAAAAAGATGAACATTGTGTTTCCGAGGCATCAAAGGATAAACGTGGATTGGCTCACAGAAGACCAAGTACGGACATGCTTAGAGATCATCAAGGATCTTCCAGAGGACATGATGATACACAGAATGATATGGGAACTGGAATTTATGAACTTGTACCGCAGGATAGAGGTCAGAAGGGCGAAGGTAGAATATTTCAAAAATGGATTCCAAGAGATTCACGGAAAGGGCCGTATGGGTGGGAAATGGCGGAGGATCCCGATCATGCCTTCAACATATCCAGTATTACAGAAATATCTGATTTGGAGGAAAGAGAATATTATCAAAGACTTACCCGATCCCGGCTGGTTGATATGTTACCAGAGGGGCGGGAAAATAAGACCTTATGGGAATACATCTTTAGACAACAAATTAGCAGAACTTGTGGCTTATATAAATCGTTACGATCCTTCCATCAAGTTTTCACACCATACACTACGGCGGACTGGTGGAAGGATGATGTGGAAGGCGGGCGTACCCATAGAAGTGATCAGTCAGTACATGGGACACAGCGATACAAAAACAACACTGTTGTACTTGGGTATCAACGCCATGGATATGGAGGCAGCCGCAAAACAGTTTCACGAGTTCCTCAATGCGCCGAGGTGGGAACATCGTACCAGTTTTGCGGTTGCTCACTCCTCCATAGCGCGGGGAAGTGGGGGCACTGGGATAGCCGAACAATCAGGGGAGCTATATCTTCGGCAAATGAAGAAAACGAGGACATATTAGATAGCGTACTTCAGGCTTTCAGAGATTGGGGTATGCTTGCAGGCCTTGATGAGCTTCCAACAGTTTTGTTGAAACGATGGCAGGAGGTGATGCCCGAAGGGTAAGCAGGCCCCCTTTCAAAATGTGGGTACGTGTTCCCACAATTCGCATGCTCCTTTAGTTTAATTTATATTAATTAAAATTAAAGTTGTGGGAACATGTTCCTACAAAATAAGAATTGAAAGGGGGGAGATTATTAAGAGGGGGGAAACTATATGATGGAGGACGAGATAAAAATACGGATTGACCGAGAAACCAAAGCTAAATTTCAGATGGCGACGAATGGACGAATGAGCGAGGTTTTGAGAGACTTTATCAAGCGATATATAGAGAACGACCCGGAATTGTTACGGCAAGAGCTTGAGGAATTAAAAAGGCGTGAGAAAGAGATTGAAGAACGGCTGAGGCAGCATCATAAGGCAAAAGAAGAAGCCCTTGATTATGCATATAACAAATTCTTTGTACCACGTATCGGCGGAACGATTACAGCATTTAGGATCTATTTTACACAGAAAGAGGTTGAGCAAGAGATTTTACAGCTCACAGGTATGTATCCCCATACATTTTTGCAATACTGCCTAGATAGATATAAAGCTGAAAATGGGCATGAATATCCAGAGGTGGTGAACAATGTTGGATGATGCGTTATATAAATTGATAGAAAATTATCTCAGAGATGGGCCAAAAATTATGGAATCACTGAATAAAATAGCCTCTACTGAAGATGTAATCCTAGAAGTCGATTTTGAAGAACTTATAAAATTCATTAAGTTAGGTATAATTTACAATTCTGCAAGATTTATATCTTTATTTAAACACGCAGTACGGACAATAATCAAAGAGTACAATCCTGAGAAAAATCTTGAGCACATATATATAGTATTCAAAAATATAAGTAAGATATTCAATCGCAGGCCGAATCAGATCACAGAAACAGATGTTGGAAAATTCCGGTGCATAGAGGGTACGATTGTACAAGTATACCAACCAATCATGAAACTCCATAGGGCTTTTTATCGCTGTAAAAAGTGCGGTTCTGAGATGGGATATAGTGTTGACATAAACGAAGATACAATCAATAAGAGCTACTGCAGTTTTTGTAATACAAAGAACGTACTTGAATTCATTCCAAGCCGATCGGATTATATTGCGATACAATTCATGAATTTACAGGATACCGAACAGGCAACACAACATGTTGTCCCTGTGTTAGTTACCGGACCTTACATAAACAAAATTGATGGAGGCCAACGTGTTAGAGTACAAGGGATCGTACAGGTAAAAAGACCCTCTTCAAGTAATAACGGAATGAAAACCTATACAAAAATTTACATAGAGGCATTATCAATAGAACGTCTTGGACAATCATTTGATGAGATTGTATTGGCAAAAGAAGATGAAGAAAAAATAATTGAACTTTCAAAGCGTAAAGATATACTTGAATTACTGACAAGAAGCATCGCACCAAGCATCTATGGCTATGAAGACATTAAATTGTCAATATTGTTGCAACAAGTTGGTGGTGTTAAGAAAATCAAACCTGATCGTACAGTGATACGAGGCCGTATACATATATTACTGTGTGGAGAGCCAGGTGTAGCAAAATCTCAATTGTTGAGATGGGTCGCAACAAATCTATTGAAAACAAAATACTCAACAGGCAAAGGCAGTAGCGGCGTAGGCCTGACTGCCAGCGTGAACAAAGAAACAGGTCCAGATGGTAGCGGACATTGGGTCTTATCCATAGGGGCCTTGCCACTCGCAGATGGCGGAACCCTATGTATTGATGAATTTGATAAGATGCGTGACGAGGATAGAGATCATATGCAAACAGCAATGGAACAGGGGATCATAGCAATAGATAAAGCGGACATACATACTGAACTTAAAGCGGAATGCAATGTACTAGCCGCAGCAAATCCGAAATATCGGCGTTACAATCCTGAGATCCCTCTTGCAGAGAATTTAAACTTACCTACAGATCTGCTTACAAGGTTTGATATTATCTTTCATGTCAGGGATTATGTCCGTGAGGAAAAAGATAGGAAACTCGCTCAGCACATCCTTGAAGTACACAGTGAATCGAACAAGCTTTATGATGATATTATAGACGTTGAAACACTTGTAAAATATATCTCATATGCAAGGAAAATAAAGCCGCGACTCACGGCATCAACAAAGAAGTACATTGAAGACATTTATATCGGTTTGAGAGGTACAAGTGAAGAAGGAAACACAAAAATTACATTCACAGCGAGGCAACTTGAGGCATTAATACGACTATCGGAAGCATGTGCGAAGTTACATTTACGTAAGCATGTGAAACATGAAGATGTAGATATTGCACTCAGAGTCATCAAAGGTTATATAGCATCGGTAATGGACACGAAGCCCGGCGAAGAGATGGATATTGATCGTATCATGAGCGATATATCATATAGAGACCGATCAATCATACAGAAAATATCTTACTATCTGCGTAAAGAGTGCATGGCGGAAGATAAATTATATGACATTCTCAAGGCAGAAGGATACTCAGAAGAAGAGATCAATCATGCAATGAAACAGATGCATTTCAATAACGATATAATCTATACGCAAGATGGTAAAGTTGCTCTCAGGGGGTGAGATTTTTGGCAGTAGTGACACTGGATAGATGGGGGATATGGGCCTCTACAAAAGATAAAATATCAATGATAAAGAGTATGAGCGATGAGGAGATCGTGCGATATGCTGAACAGCACTATGCAGATGATGAAGCAATCAGTCTTTTCCTGCGGTATTATCACGATGGATCTAAAAGGAAAATAACAAAGAAAATCCTTGGTGGGCGTAAAACAGTCATTTATGAGATCCCGCCGCACTCGCCTCACTGGATCCGATTAATGAGAGAGCGTATTATTATACTTGAAAAGGGCATCCTCTGGAGGGGTGAGGCGTGAGGGATACAAAGTTATCAGATCATATGCACTGGTTGGATGCCGTTCGGGCTGGCCTCCTGTTTTGCGATATTTGCGGTAAGCAGCTGCAAAGTGGCGCTTTTTGGGATGGTGAACGGCACATATGCAGTAAATGTGAGTTCAAGAGAATGGAGGTGAAATAATAAATGCAGAGTGTATTGTTTCCTGTTAGTTCCCCATGGCGTATAGTATCAGAGCGTAACAAAATCGCACGTGCACTTGCAGATAGGCATTACAGCCGCAAAACGCCAGGACATCATTTGTTCGTTGGTCCCGGTGAACGATTGATCTTACTGAGCTATGATGAGAAGGCCCTTTTTGTGTGGCGATATTCTCGCATAAGGCGGGATGGGCAAGAGGGTATCGAGTGCACAATTTTCAGAAACGAGGGAAATCTATTGAGCAGCTATCTCATATTAGAGGCCGAAAAATTTGCAATTAAAAAGTGGCCATGGTGCACAAGATTATTCACATATGTAGATCCTACAAAAATACGATCTACTAATCCCGGGTTTTGTTTTATGATGGCGGGATGGAAACGTGTGAAAGGATATGCATCAAAATACAAGAATCTCGTATTACTTGAGAAAATTATTGAAGATTTTAGGAGGGATGAATAAGATGGTACAGCTTTTATTAACGCACTTTATGGAACCGACAAGGCCCTACAAAGAGATTGAGTTTAGCTGTGGCTGTTGCAGTTTCAAATTCAAAGCAACCTCGTTATTTGAGGGGTATTGCCCGAGATGTGGCGTATATCACAAAGAACCCGGAACTGGTAAAGAATACACATGTGGCAGCTGTGAACATTTCAGGCATTATCCACACTGTTGCACACTTCATGGTGATAAGCATCCAAATGGCATAACCCCGCCAAGTTGGACACTTGCAGCATGTAATGATTATAAAAAGCGGAGGTGAGATGAGGGCGAAATGGCGCATAATAGAGGATGAGCGTGGGCTTGTGATAGAGAGCGACCCGCACGGGAAAGACCACCGTGCGATAGAGCGCGAGCTCGAGAAGAGGGGCATTTTAGGGAGGAACTGAAAATGGTAGTACTGCAACATTGGGAATGTGGTAGTTGTGAGAAAATTTGTAGCGTTGTTTTCCATGGAAACGGTGAGCCATCTTCTTGTCCTTTCGGACGCAAACGGACACCAAAATGGGTTATGATTTCGTTCTGTGAGGATGGTGATGCGTGATGGCTCTGTGCGGATATTTCGGAGAGAAAATAGATACGTACAGATACTGTGAGATATGCGACAAAGTGACGTTGCATTACGATAGTGTATGGTATCCAGTCACGATGTGTTCACAATGTGGAGAAATATGGAAGTTAAAAAGGTTGAGAGATTTATGAAGGATAAAAAATAAATAGGTAGGAGGTGTATATATGAAACGAGGGAATAATGTATGGAAGGCAATTGCGGGGTTAGTAGCGGCAGCAGGAACGATCCTAGCAATTCAGATTGTAGGCATAGCGGGTTACATAGGCGAGGCTATTACCGACCCAGCAAATCGGACGATATGGCTTACCATAGCAGCGATAGTTTTCATCCTAACGGGAGCGATAGAATACACGAGGATGAAATCCTAACAGTGGAGGTGTTTGGTGTGAAAGGCAACCCAATAGGTTTGGTATCCATTATGATCGGTATTGTATTGTTGATTTATGTGATACTTGATTACTTTAATATCTTTGGGATATAATCTACTACAACGTGCCCTTGATGACACAATCATGGCAGCAAAGATTTTGATGAAAATATGGAGGAGATAACAGTGTTTCGTTACTGCCCACGTTGCAAGGGAGTGCTTGAGCACCGCGGCGGCAATCTGTATGTATGCACGAGGTGCTTGAGGACGTGTCGCATTCTGTCGTAATTTGCGACAAAACAGCACATGAGGACAATCAAAAATGGGGTTTTGATGAAGAAAACGGTGAGACAAGATGGTGAGAAACGATGCAGATCGGAGAAATGCGACACAAAAAGAAAGTGATGAATCTCCGGATTCACGGTTCAAAGTTACACAGAGAAACATCATCCTCAGGGATGAACAAAAAGACCTGCTCTATGCATGCCAATCTATAGACGAAATTATAATGCTGCGTTTAGGTCTGTACTCGGGCCTCAGAGTTTCAGAAATGGTTAATCTATGCCCCAAGGACTTGGATAAAACCCGTGAAGTTATACGCATCCGGGATGCAAAAGGCGGCAAGGATAGATTTGCATGTATTGACAGAGCAACTATGCAAATTCTTATTGCAATTGCACATGAAAGGAGTTTGGAGCCAGATGAACCTTTTTTGAAGACGACTACAAGGACTTTACAGCGGTGGTTTGATTCACTCCAAGATCGTGCTTGGGGTCAGAAAAAATATAGTCCTCATGATATGAGGCATACGAACATTACAATGTTACTTGAAGAGGGCATGGATCTCAACGCAGTCAAAGACCACGCAGGGCATGAAGATATCAGAACAACAGAGATATATACACACTTCACTGTAAAAAAAAGAGTAATCTCATATCAAAAAGCAGTATCTGGTGGATTGCTATAACTTGCGAATACAGAAGTTGCATGAATATATGCAAAAATATGTTATCTCATCTCGCAATATGCATACAAAAGTTTGCCCTGGTATTCACGGATCCTGCAATCTCCATTGAATTTTTGTTAATAAAAAAAAGGAACAATAGTTCTACTTCTACGTTCGCTATGGTGGTAGGATCAATACAAGCGCGATACCAATCAAACCAATTGCAATTAAAATATTTCCGATATCTTTGTGAGACATGGCAATCACCCCCTCATACGTTCAACTATCCCTGTTATGACAAATAAACTCAACCCTATTATAAGCCACATATCGCCCTCTAATCGTTTGTTCTCCCAATATGCAACGATTGCATTACCTAAATCTGATAATGATGCTGCTGTTGCAATCAATAACATAACGGCCAAAGTTACGCCAACTTTCCAACCTTTCCCTTTCTTCGCCATCTTTCCCCACCTCATATATTCACTTGCACAGTATATATATCTATCGCATTAGCTTCGCAACGCCTACAATGACGACCAGGATGCCAATGTTTTTTGATATGTGTCCGTGAAAGTTGCTTGTTTGCTGTTGCTATGTTGTAGTGTTATAAAAATAATGAAAACAATAGTTCTAAGGTGGTGGTATATATCCCAGTATTCTAGCAATAGTATATACTATTCCGGTTAGTATACAGCCCGCACTGAAAATCAGTAATACTATGCTGGCTGCATCCCACTCTTTATTTTTCTTTGCCATCCTCTCTTCACCTCTCTCTATGGACATATAATGCAATCGCTCCTACACTCCCGGCAATTACTAACCACAAAATCCCTTGATCTTTGCCTTTTAATCCAAGAAATGCTACAATTGCATTCCCTATGTCGCTTGCAATCTCTGCCCAAACAATTAAGATTATTATACCTATAGCACCAAAGAACGCTAAGATTTTCGCAATTGCCCTGTTATTACCGTTGTTCCCTTTCTTCGCCATCTTTCCTCACCTCATATATTCACTTGCACAGTATATATATCTATCGCATCAATTTCGCAACGCCTACAATGACGACCAGAATGCCAATGTTTTTTGACACGTGTCCGTGAAAGTTGCTTGTTTGCTATTGCTATTTATGGTGGTAGTATTGCAATCACAATGGCTGCAATGCCTATTAATATCATTATATACCCCACTACTTTATCTGACATGTGTCTCCCTCCTTCTATTGTGGATAATTCCTGCGGACAAAAAAGTGAATCCGCCAATAAGTAGCCATAAATCCCCTTCCCGTGGATTGTTATTCCAATATGCCACAATAGCATTACCCCAATCGGATACAGCTGCAGAGAAGGCAATAAGCAATAGTATTCCGAGAGCTATACCAACTTTCCAACCTTTCCCTTTCTTCGCCATCTTTCCTCGCCTCATATATTCACTTGCACAGTATATATATCTATCGCATCAATTTCGCAACGCCTACAATGACGACCAGAATGCCAATGTTTTTTGACATGTGTCCGTGAAAGTTGCTTGTTTGCTGTTGCTATGTTATAGTGTTATAAAAATAATGAAAACATTAACATGTATAGCACATGCATCTGCAGGATCTCAACCACGCGGAAGACACGGCATTGAATTTTTGTTAAGATCATATGATTTGCGATTATGTATATTAAATCGATTTGACTCATTAATCAAAGCGAGTTATGGTAGAATTACACCGATGACCATAAGTGCTATCCCAGTCAAAAGTAAGAAATGCCCGAGATATCTCAATCCCTTATTAGACATCATTCTATCCCCCTTGTTTTTGAATATATTATCAGACTAACACTCGCAATAATCACGCCAGTCCATATATATACTCCATTCTTGTCTCCTGAAGCTAAAGAACTCAATGCATTTCCTATATCTGACATAATTTCGGCTAAAACAATTACTACCAACGCTGACAATGTAATACCGATACCTATCTTCCATTTATTCCCTTTCTTCGCCATCTTTCCTCACCTCATATATTCACTTGCACAGTATATATATCTATCGCATCAACTTCGCATTAGTTTTGCGATGCCTATAACGATCACAACGATCCCGATCCAGAATAGCACTGTAAAAATCACTGATATCTCTGCGTATAATGAATACATCCACGTTGCATTAATTGCAGCTGATAACATCATATGGGGCACGATTACGCTAATCAAGATCAACACCACACCAGCCAATACGATTCTTTCAGGCTTCATACTCAAACCACCTCCGCATATCCTTCAACAACTCTTCAGGGATGTCGTATCCCTTTTCTTTCGCAACGATCAGCACTGTGCCAAGGCATATTATAGCCACCGCCTCAGCACCGAGTGCTGCTGCTTTCGTGGCTACAGCTATTTGAATCATCTCTTTTTCTTCCTCCTTTTCGCTTTCTTCTTTCCTTTCTTTTTCTTCAGAGGAATAACGTGATAACACCCTTTGCCCGATCCCTTGATTACGAGGAATCTATCTCCTTTCTTTGCCCTAGGCATACCCTTCAATTTCCGTTCTGGTTTTTTCGGCCTCTTGGTCAAATCATTCACCCCCTATATTGTCTATTATGCTTGTTGTGTTCCTCTTCCGTGGACCGATGATCCCAATTACGGCCAGTGCACCAAAGAAGTAACATAGCGGAATCAGATAATTAAAGCCGTGCTGATACCAATATGTTGAAGTCCAGACCGTAAAGTACAGTTCTAAAATAGCATCCACGATTAATGCACCGAAAGCGATCGCTAATGCTAACTTTGGGATCTTTGTATGGATCAAACCCCACAGTCCTAGAGGTACAAGAAACATCAGCAATAGATCAGCAATTCCTAGCAGGTACAATGCGAATCCCACGCCTGCCCAGATGAGTAATATGTCCGTTGCTTCCCAGCGTATAGCATTCTCATACTTCCTTGTATTGTATAGTATCGCCGCAGCAATAACGCCAGCGCCAAAGAACATCATTGGCAGTTCTATAGGCACATGGCCGCCGTAGAGGTCAATGAAAAATATGGACTCATTATAGCCCCACGCACCTGTGGCTGTACCATAGGTTTCCACAAGGAGGTCTACAAACATCACAAAAAGACCGGCCCCGATCAGGACATGGCGATATCTATCTGTGTATTTTATTGCAATTACTGCCCCGACCAGGGCCAATATGGAAACGATTGTCCATGTGGTCAGCATGGTGTACCACCATCACCTCTTTCGTCTGCGTCTCTTTTTTGTACTTTTCCGCTTTCTGCCGTGTTTAAGAGGTGCTTCCATCACATTGCCCTCTTTGTCAACATAGTACAGATATCCAGGCCTCCTTTTTATCTTCCCGACCTTTCTTCCCATGGTATCACCTCTCTCGCCTCAGAATCTTCTTTCCGCCTTCTTTCCCATATTTCCGCCAAAATACCTTACCCGCTGTAGCTTTCCCAATGTATTCAGCCCTCTTTTTAGAATAGCCTTTCTTTTCGTATTGCCTTGCAACGTGTCTGGCCAAGCGCTCAAATCGTTTTCCACTGCGTCCAACGCTTTTCTTCAATACATGTCTGGTATGTGCCTTTCTGGTATATCCCCGTCTATGGATGATCTTACCGTTTCTCTTGTATGTTGTCGGTGGTACGTATGTTTCCTTCACTCTGACCACACGGTAGTTCGCCCCGTATCTCTTTTTTCTTGCCATGGCTCTCACCTCTTTTCGGGCTTACGTCCGGGATGAGGATGCACAGGCTTTTGGTTCGGTTCAAGATGCCAGATTTTCATCTTATAGGGCTTTTTCCTCGGCTTGACTCTGGTCCGGCTTACAAATGTTGGCTTCACATAAGTCGGTGGAATCCAGATACGTTTACCATTGCGGTGTATGTAATAGCCCTTCCTATGGTACCCCCGCCTGTGGTATCCTTTCCGGACATATCCCTTTCGCCCTTTCACAATCGCATATTTTCTTTCTTTCCTTGCCATTTACCCACCTCCTTTGGAAACTTTTATTATAATATTATTCTCTCTCTGACTGTTTGGGCTAGAGAAATTTGTCGTTTGTTGTGAATTATAGCATACCCTCATTTTCAACAATCCCTCCTGTCATTTTGTTCAAAGCATAACGTATTGATGTAGGTGCAGCTCCAGTCAAACGAGATAATAACTCAGCAGTAACAGGCACCCGCACCTTTTCACGTTTTCCTGGGATTTTAACCTCTACAGTACCGCCTGTGGTTGCATAGATCCATCTCGCAACATCCACGGCAGTAATGCCTATTTTCTCGTATTCTGCCTCCTCTTCCTTCTTTTCAAACCAATCCAGCACTGCCTGAGGTATATCCTCCGCAATCTTATCGCCATAAACAGCTTCAAATTCCTTGAGATTGAAATCTTTTCCGCCTATTGTGCCCAAACGCAAGATTGCACTTGATTTATGATCATAAATGATGTCTCCAGTTTTACATTGACTTTTCGGCTTATTGTACTTTGTAACAGGTACGATGATTGCTAAAGCCCCCGCAATATCTTTCCCCTCAAGGAATATCATCTGCTTGAAGTTATAGTTTGTTCCGAATTGCGAATTATAATATCTTACACCACTTCTGCTTTTGAAGTAATGAAACTCGGCATAGCGCCTGATACCTGCCGGTATGCCTTCATAAACGGGAGTGGCAAATATTGTGTTCATATTCCATTTCCGTGCATCACCTTGAATAACTGTTAGTGTATAGCTCATTTCATCAAGAGTGCGGTATGCATGGGCTGAATTTTGTAGTTCATCAAAGACAACAAGAAGCGGTGTATCCCTATCTTTATCAAGGATCTCAGCTGCTTTCTTGTACATCTGAGCTATTGATGTGATCTTGTGGATATGTTCAGGGTATTTCTCCCGCCAACCGCCACGGATTTTCTGTTTGAAGATCACATTTGTCAATACTTCATAACCCTGCGAAATAGCGGCTTCCATGATACATACTAAGAAGTGTGTTTTACCTCCACCCCTCTTCCCATCAACAACGCATGTAACACCAGGGGCATGTACATATTTGAATATCTTTTCGGGATCAAGTTTCTTTGTGATCACTCTTTTATCACCTCTTCCCAATTGATAGGTTCGTATAATTCAAGCTCTTTGCGGCGGTGATACGGTAACATATCAGCAATGATAACAAAAGTATCATTTGTTTCCTGGATTTTGACGCCATATTCAAGGATCAGTGTATTTCGGAACTTATTCACCCATTTCTTGTTCTCCCAGAGTTTTATCCCCTCTTCCTCTGCTTCATCAATTTTTTCTAACCACATGAGCTTACGCTCATGGTCAAAGAAAAACAACCGTATCAATTTCCTTATCTTATCGTATGAGTTTATGTGTTCTATGAAATTGCCCTCAAATACGATACTATCGAAAAAACGGCCTAATTCACCTGTAATCGCTCTTTTCATGGTAATTGTGTGTTCTCCCTCGGATTGTTTATTAAACTGTTCTGCCGTCTTCATCACCTCCATAAATGATTTCATCAAGTTCTTCATCCTCGATTGATATGCTTGAACGTGGTATTTCAACATTGAATTCTATACTGCCAATTGCCTCGTAAGCAAGGCAAATAAGTTTATTGAAAAGTTTCCAGTCGATATCCTCAAGATCAAGTTCATGTGCAGGTACTTCAACATCGTCGATGCGGACAGTAACGCCAAGCATGGCACATATTTTCAAGATGCGTATTTTATCAAGATCAGATACATGTTTTGACAATATACATCCTGGCATGTAATTGAGTTCATCAAGTAACGGATGTATGGCTATTCTCGTGCTCTTTATCTCCTTTTGATACCATACCACATCTTCCCCTATCATCTCTTCTTTTCCTCCTCTTTCTTTTCCTCTTCAAGGTCTCCCAATTTTTCAAGCCCATACATCCGCATTAGCAATCTCAGGCGATATTCCGCATAATCCGCCCGTTCTTCTGCCATCTGAAGTTTCTTTTTCAACCGCTCTTCCTCCAATAGCTCTAATTGTGGCCCTTGAATCTCAATCTCCTTATCCCTGTGATACAGCGTATAATCACCGAATATGACCATTGCATTCCATTTGCGGAATACACGGCCTTTGTGGCATTTGATGTATGACCCGTCATTGAAGTATATCCGAACCTCAGAACCTTCAATCTTGACCGCCCTACGGATTCTATAGACGGCTCTCCTGCCATCATTGTATATGACCCAAGGGAAAATGTATGGGGAGACAAAGAAAAGCACCACAGCGGCAAGTATTAAGGTCAATCTGCTGGCCTGTACTGGTCCAAAGAGCCACTTCCAACCAAAGTACATGATTGCATCTACGGCAGCCCCAGGGAGCAATGCAATCAATGTAATCGCTAGTACTATGATGATCGTGGAAATCACTATTGCATTTGCGATTCTTGCCTCACGCCCCTCTCTTTTTA
>Ga0190286_1000666_pt1 | contig 13736 bp, 13 predicted proteins | sample 48691834_MG_FD_183241 | JGI IMG/M metagenome (GOLD analysis project Ga0190286, IMG submission 183241) | Hydrothermal vent microbial mat bacterial communities from Southern Trench, Guaymas Basin, Mexico - 4869-18-3-4_MG | ecosystem: Environmental > Aquatic > Marine > Hydrothermal vents >... | reverse complement strand
GAAATCTCTCTGGTGATATGAAACGTAATCATTTAATAAAAGATTTATTAAAACAGGGCTGTGAATTATTAAGAGAAGGGGGGCGACACTCAATATGGAAGAATCGACAAACTGGTGATATGACGGCTGTACCCCGACACAATGAGATAAAGGAATTTATGGGCTGAAAGATATGCAAAGACCTTGGTATTAATGAACCATAAGATAATAAGCCAGGTAGGTTCTCATATTAACATAATTCTGAAAAAATGTTAACTCCTTTTTGGTAGGGCAAAAATGCTAATTCCTTATTAATTAGGAATTAATAATTAATTGACAATTCAAAATTTTTAAAACGATTGAAAAATATTTATGCTTGTCACACCTTTAAAATTGCCACAAACGAATATAATTATTTTGACCAGCAAAAATTAATTTAGAAAATGGGTTGACCTTTTTTGAAGTATCTGGTAATATGAACGCCTCATTAAAAATCATTTATGACTATTGATGATTGACGGAATAACTGATAACTGAGCCTTATGGTGTCTAATGGTCCCGGTCCTTAGTGTCACCTACCATTAGAAATACCCTTTTTTGAAAAATGGTAGCGAGCGTGGTGTGGAACGAGCTTTACTGCACCTACCCTATTTCGTATACCAATAATTAAGGAGTCACACAATGAACGATGCAATAAAGACGCTGATTATTCCTGGGTTGAAACAACGAAATGCTGAATGTTTGCGTTCAGTTGAAGCTTGCTTAGAAGTTTATCGAACACGAATTAGGGATTTAGAATTTCGGATTTAGCCTCAGATGGTGGGCAAGAAAAAGACCTTGCCCACCCTACATAAAAAAACTGACATCAAATTGAGATCACACTCAATTATTTTGTACACGTTCCTAACCATTAACCCTTAAAACTCACCACTCCACAAGTTTTGAAGCAATCCCAATACTCTGTTCTACACACAAATCACGCGCTTGTTTGGTAAAACCACCTAAAGATAAATAAGCCGGTAAAACTTTCACGTCTGGGAACTGAGTTTGATAAACTTGAACTTTTTCTTGAAAATCAACAATGAGTTGCTTTCCTGTGGGAGCTTCCGTTTTTTTCACTTCTATTAAAACGACTCGTTCATCCGAAGATTCCGCCACGATATCCAGTTCCATATCCTTGCCATCTTCACGCTGAAAGTGAACTCGTTCTTTCACTTTTTGCAAGTTCAAGGTTGTGGTATCGGTGACATTGGAAAAAAACAGAGATAAAGCAAACCGTTTGCGATTTCTCATCGCAACGGCTAAGATGTGTTCGGCAAATTTGCCCCCATAATAATTGACTTTGCCCTGTAATTGCTTGTTTTTCTGAGTCAACAGGGCAATTTCTGCCGTAAATTCTTGCTTCATATTGGGTGCTGCATCTTTAATTTCTTCTTCAAAGCGATTACGTAGCACCAAATTAAGCGTGCCATCCTGTAATCCTTTAAATTGAATATCAGAAACGCCCCGATGAATTAAATCCGCTTCTTTAAGCGTTTTTAATTGCCGATGAATCTCATTTACCTCTAAATCTAGCCTTAATTCTTCCTTCAATTGTCTGGGGGTAAAGTAGCGATCATGATGCTTACTCAAGTATAACAAAATATTTTTGGCATTGAGATTATTCACTTGAGCAATTGTGTATTCAATATATTCTTCCCAGGTTGAAAACATTTCCGCCATCTCAGCCGAAACTTCATAATTGACGGTATTAATCACCCCTTCTTCAGTGGTTAAATCCTTCTCATCATAATCACTGAGTATGATACACGAGATAAAAAAAGGATCAGCCATACCCAATTGGTTGATTTGCAAAGCTGTTTCGTTCGTAATCGCTTGTTCATAAAACTGAGCATATTGATAAACCGCTTGCAAGCCTTCATTTTCCGTTAAATAGGGAGAAAAGCGAACTTGCTTTAAGCGCCCCCCTTTTAAATAGCGACTCATAATTTTCAGCAACCAGTTAGCATAAGAACCGGTCACGAGCATCGGTGCGACTTTAGACTCGGCTAAGGAGTTATAAATGCCAGGTAAACTCTCATCAGGCGTACCTTCACAGTTTTCATTTCGATAAACAAGGTTAATGTATTGAAATTCGTCTAAAATCACTACAAGCCGTTGATCATACAAATCGGCAAAGCGATGGGGTGCGGAACAAGCCGTTTTCCACATTAAATCATGACTACCACCAACTACCTTATTTTGAAGTAGGAACTCGACATCATCAATTAAAGGAGTTATATCGTTCATGACACCAAATTCTCTGATTTGTTCTAAAGAGGGCGGATGTTTTATCCATTTTTGTGATCGAGTCATAAAAGAAATATATTGCGAAGCAAATGCACGATAATAATCAATTGCCAAATCAGGAAGCCACATTTTAATTTCACCAAACTCAAAATAAAATGGAATCACCGCGCCATTCTCACTCCACAACTGATTAAAAATCCGTTGTACAAAAGCCGTTTTACCGCTTTTACGTCGGGCGATAATGACTCTGGATTTAGAAAGTCTTTTCGGAATATTTGCCAACCAGTTGTCGAAATATTTCAATTCCCATTCTCGCCCAACGAATAACGCGGGTTCACCGATTTTCTCATTTAAAGGATACTGCATACTTTTTACCTTTTAGTCTGAATAGCATTCAAACCTGACAGGTTTTCAAAACCTGTCAGGTTTAGTTTTGGGTTTTACCATCTATAGCTGTAAAAATTGCCTTGTATAAGATTGCGTCTGCCCCGCAACCTGTTCTGGAGTGCCAGTCGCAATAATATCCCCTCGACTTTAATCACCCCGTCGCCTTGGCAAGCTTCACAGCGCCCTCCTTTGACATTAAAGCTAAATTGCCCTGGTTTGTAGCCCCGTGAACGGGATTCTGGAGTGGCTGCAAAAAGTTCTCGAATGGGGCTAAATACCCCAGTATAAGTCGCCGGATTAGAGCGCGGTGTTCGCCCTATTGGGCTTTGATCAATATCAACCACTTTATCTAATAGCTCTAAGCCTGTTATTGCCTGATAGGGCGTGGTATCTAAATTTGCGCGATTGAGTTGATTCGCCGCTATCGGATACAAAGTATCATTAATCAATGTCGATTTCCCAGAGCCAGAGACACCTGTAATACAAGTCATTAAGCCTAATGGTAAGGTGAGCGTGATGGATTTTAAATTATGAGCTGTTGCGCCCTGTAATTTTAAAACTTGTTTATTATCAATAGGTTGGCGTTTTTTCGGTATCACAATGCACCGCTGTTGAGATAAAAATTGCCCTGTAACTGATTCAGGGGCTTTAAGAATCTTTTTGAGTGAACCTTGCGCTACCACGCGCCCACCATGGACACCAGCCCCAGGACCCATATCAACAATATGATTAGCGGCGCGTATCGCCCCTCTAAACCTGCACCGATTTGGCTGGCGAGGCGGATACGTTGCGCTTCACCGCCCGATAAGCTGTCGGCACTGCGATCTAAAGTGAGATATTCAAGCCCGACATTGACTAAAAATTGTAAGCGCTCAATGACTTCTTTGAGAATTTTAGCGGCAATTTTGCCCCGTTGCCCTGGTAATTTTAATTGTTCAAAAAATGATTTCGCCGAAGAAATAGCAAGGGCGGTTAATTGAGGTAAACTATAATCTTTAATAAAAACATGACGCGCCGCATTATTCAAGCGCGTACCTTGACAATCCGTACAAGCTTGCTGACTTAAATATTTTGATAACTCTTCGCGCACCTTATGAGATTCTGTTTCCCGATAACGCCGTTCCAAATTAGGAATGATTCCTTCAAACGGTTTTTGACGCGCAAAAGTCGTTCCCTTTTCGGTAGAATTAACAAAATGAATCGTTGTCGTACCACTACCATATAAAATCACCTCCCGAATTTCTTCCGATAGGGCTTCAAAAGGGGTGTTGAGATCAAATTGATAATGGCTACTTAATGATTGCAACATTTGAAATGAAAAAGCATTTTTATTATCCCAGCCCCGTATCGCGCCATCTGCTAAACTAGCTGAAGGATTAATAACCACTTTAGCCTGATCAAAAAATGGTTTCACCCCTAAACCATCACAAACGGAACAAGCACCCACCGGATTATTAAAAGAAAAGAGGCGCGGTTCTAATTCGCTCAGACTATAAGCACATTCAGGGCATGAAAATTTTGAGGAAAATGATAAGGGCTTACGTCGGGTTTTATCCATAAAGTCCACTTGTGCCAATCCATCCCTTAATTTTAAAGTGGTTTCAAAAGATTCAGCTAAACGCAATTGTATATCTTCACGAGCTTTAAAACGGTCAACAACGACTTCTATTGTATGTTTCTTGCGTAAATCAAGTGGGGGCGGATCATCTAACATGACAATTTCCCCATCTATCCTAGCACGACTAAACCCTTGTTTTTGCAAAGATTCTATGATTTTAACATGCTCACCTTTACGCGCATTGCCGCGCATACGCTGACAAGGATTCGACATAACGCCGTTGCCCTTCCGCATAAATCGTATCAAACGCTAAGGAAGATTTACCAGAACCGGATAAACCGGTGATGACAATCAGTTTATTGCGAGGTAAATCAAGATCAATATTTTGTAAATTATGGGTTTTGACACCGCGTAAATGGATCGTGTTCATTATAAAATTTATTTGTTATACTTTGGAGGTTCATGTTTTCGTTTTTTTAGAAAGCGACGTTCTAAAATTCTAATAGAAAAAAGGCTTATGCTTTATTTTAATTAGAGAATTTTATATTAATATATTCTTATGCCACGTCATCCACGAGTACACATTGATAACTTACCGTTACACATTATCCAACGCGGACATAACCAAGAAGCCTGCTTCTTTTGTGATGCAGATTACAAAGCTTATCTTCATTGGCTTGGTGAAGTCCTTAAAAAGGAATCTTGTACACTCCATGCCTATTGTTTAATGAAAAACCATATTCATCTTTTAGTGACACCTGAATATGCTGAATCTATATCTTCACTAATCATTGCTTTGAGCCGGAAATATGTCCAATATATCAATAAAACCTATCATCGCACTGGTACTTTGTGGGATAGTCGTTACAAATCCTCACTTATTCAGGAAGAAACCTATTTGTTAGCTTGTCAACGTTATATCGAACTGAATCCAGTACGAGCATCTATGGTAAAGGAACCTGCATTGTATCGTTGGAGCAGTTATCGCTTCAATGCTTTGGGAAAAGCGAATCAATATGTATCGCCACATTCCGTATATCTATCTCTTGGAAAAAATTCAAAATCAAGGCAAATTGCCTATAGAAGCTTGTTTCAATCCGAGCTCGATACCAATGCATTCAGTGACATCCGGCTCGCTATTACACAGAGTCAACCTTTGGGAAACTCACACTTCTATGCAAAGTTAGAAACCATGATGATGGGACAACTTTGTTCACCGAAACCAAGGGGTAGAGCAAAAAAACAGAAATACAAGAAGATTGCGAAGAACCTCAAGCAATGATAATTACCGTTATAGCAATTTTCGTTTGGGTTAAATACAAAAAAGGGCAAACACGCAGGTTTGCCCCTACGAATAAATTGAAATGGATAATTCAAATGAATCCTGATTCAGACGTTTTTTACCGCCCCCGCATAAATAAACTATCCAACTCTTTCAAACTCATTTGCGTCCAAGTTGGACGACCGTGGTTGCATTGATTGCTACGTTCTGTATTTTCCATATCCCGCAATAGGGCATTCATTTCAGTTAAGCTCAATTGCCGATTAGCACGTACCGAGGTATGACAAGCTAAAGTGGCTAAAATTTTCTGTACATTTTCTTGGAGTCGGTTACTTATATCAAAATGTGATAAATCGGCTAAGACATCACGTACCAACATCGTCACATTGGCATCCGTTAATAGCATTGGTATTTGGCGTACAATGAGTGTTTCTGGTCCGGCGCGACTGATCTCAAATCCTAGTTGATTAAATAATTCAAGCTGTTGCTCTGCTATTTCGGCTTCATGCTCACTCACTGATACAGTGACAGGTACGAGCAAAATTTGGGCACTCAGGTTATCCGCTTGCCAGGTGGATTTCATCTTTTCATAAGTAATGCGCTCATGGGCAGCGTGCATATCCACTAATACTAAGCCTTCAGCATTTTGAGCAAGAATATAGACTCCATGCAATTGGGCTAGGGCATAACCTAAAGGTGGAATTGGTTGTGAGGGTATCGTATAATCTTCAGGATCAGGAAATGATTCTTCTGACAAGAGCGGTGCTTGCAATGCTTCATAAATTTGCGTTGTTTCACGTATTGCTGAGGCAGAAGGGCGTTTAGGGAGATTAAGTTGTTTATGGGTGCTGGTTGCCGGAGAAGTTTGAGGGGGGTGTATTGGTGGACCACCGACTTGGCTCGGAGAAGTTTTCGCGAGACGATTTTGCAAGGTATTAACTAAGAAATGATGCACTAATTCACTTTGGGCAAAACGAACTTCATTTTTCGTCGGGTGAACATTCACATCAAGCTCACTGGGATCAATTTTTAAATATAGTACATAACCAGGATGGCGACCGCTGTATAGCACATCTTCATAAGCTTGACGTATGGCATGATTGATCAGTTTATCGCGGATAATACGCCCATTGACAAAAAAGTATTGCATATCGGGCTGACTGCGCGAATAAGTGGGTTGCGTGATCCAGCCTGTTAATTGTAATTCGCTAGACGTTTCTTGAATATTTAAAACCTGTTCCACAAAATCGGGACCACATAGCATGGCAACTCGTTGTAATTGTTCTTCTTCAGTCGGTGCCACTTTTAAAGCCATTAATGTTTTGTGGTTATGCGTCAATTTAAAACATACATCAAAACGACTGAGGGCTAAACGTTTAATCGTTTCATGTATATGCCCAAATTCAGTTTTATCGGTGCGTAAAAACTTGCGCCGTGCCGGGGTGTTATAAAATAAGTCTCGTATTTCTAGCGTTGTACCCACGGGATGCGCTATTGGCTCCGAGGTGGATGGTTCTACTTGCCCTTCTAAACGAACACAATGCCCTACTTCATCATTATAAAAACGCGAACTTAACATTAATCTGGAAATAGATGCAATACTTGCCAGGGCTTCACCCCGAAAACCTAAGCTATTGATACGATTTAAATCATCTAAGTCTTTGATTTTACTAGTAGAATGCCGATCTAACGCTAATAAGAGTTCTTTTTGGCGAATACCAAAACCATTATCGCGAACCCGTATAAGGGCAATACCGCCCTGCTCAATATCAACCTCAATATTGTCAGCTTTGGCATCCAAACTATTTTCTAATAATTCTTTCACCACTGATGCCGGGCGTTCTACCACTTCCCCCGCCGCAATTTGATTAGCGATTAATGGAGGTAATGGATGGATAGAGGGTACATTTTGATTAGTCATTTTTTTTGAAAAGCTTTATAAAAATTTTAGGTTAAATTATAAATTATAATATCATTAAGTACAACGGATTTAGGAAATTAACGGTTTGTCGTGATTATGTTAAAATAAATTTTGATAAGCAGCATTTTTTTTAAAACGGTGTTTTTATCAAAATCTAATATCTGTTTCTTTCCATAATCCGTTGTACTTCCATTAAAAGGAATATAACTTATGAAAACAGGCGCAAGGGAAATTATAACACCTCGTCCTAAAATGTCTCTGACTATCCCACAGGGTATGGCACCCGTGGAGTTTTTTAATAGTCCCGCTAATTTGAAAAACTTAGCGGAAGAAAACGGTTTATTTCGCACACCTGAAAACCTGTTAATGTATCGCAAATTGATTGGTCACAGTGTCGAATTTGATGCCTCAATCATTTTAGATACATCCAAACGTATCTTAGATCCATTAGGGCGCCCCGTCAGACGTGATCAAATGTCGCGTCAACAAAAGAAAGTTTGGAGCCAGATGACTCGTATTATGTTTGAATACATGCTGGAAAAATACCCTGATCCGGCAGAACACCTGATTCTTTTCGGTGAAGCCAGTTTAGATGCGACCTGGCCACTTAATAAGCCAGGCGTGCCAAGTATTCGCATGATCCATAACCATTTTATGGCGTTTCCAATGCAAGACTTGGAAAATGCTAAACTGGCTAATGCGAATGATCTGAATTTGACTGATAGTGGACATCATAGTTTGTTTTTACGACATTTAAGTGGTGTTTATCACGAATTTTTGGAAGTGTTGGATTTACAAATATTGTCTCAAATTCCAAGCAACGAGTCTGCAATCAAATTAACGGGTTATCCACAAGGCTTGCCGAGTTGGGAATTAAAGGGCGGGGTTTCACTCCTCAAAAATCAATATTTTTGGTATGAATATGAGCAGGTGCTATTGGGTTTCCTTGATTTTTATCGCACCTTTTTCGCTTTAGTTTCTACCGGCGAACCACATGTGCCAAAACAGGCTAATTTTCCTCATCAAATCAGTGAAGTGTTATTAGACAGCGGACGATTTCAACGTGTGGCTCGCGATTTAAGAGAAAAAGTGATCCAAGACCCTCTGTTTGCTAATGAGATTCGTTGGAGACCCGCCTATAAACAACTACTTTATCGTGATGATAAGGGCAGGTTGATTGTGACGATTTCTCAAAATTCCGTTGGCAATGCGATTACAGAACTGTTGGGCATAGTCGTCAAACGGAAAGAAGATGAAGCGACTTATGCTGCCGTTGAACCGGGCTTAGTGACTCGTTTATTAGAAGCGAGAGAAAAACTGGTTGAAGCTAATCTAGGCGAAGTGATTGCTGCGCCTTCTTGGCGAAATGGAGAATTTGTTCCACGAACGTAGGGCTGAGACCTGCCAGGTTTTTTAAACCTGGCAGGTCTGTCGTTAGTATAAAACTTTAAATCTAAATTGGAGATTAGCCATGTTACAAACTTACGAAGCCACTTACAATGGCGAACAATTTCGTTGGATTAACCAGGCACCGCCTAAACTAGATAAAGAGGTGCCTGTTGTGTTGGTGATGGACGTGGAAAAGACCGCGATAAAACCCAAAAAAAATCTCCACGACGTTTTACAACGCACTCGTGGTGCATGGGGTAAAGGAAAAACACTGGATGAAATTGATGCGGAAATTAATGAAACACGTCTACAATATGAAGAGGTGATTGCTATATTAAATTTTGATTTGATGGACACGGTAGCCGGTTGGCAGCTCCATGATATAGGGCATCAAAAGGGCTTAATTGAAGGAGCCCGGGAAATGCTTCTTGATGTCCTGGAAGAACGATTTGGAATTGTACCCAATGACATAATTCAGGATATTCACACCGTTTCTATACGTGATAATTTGAAACAACTTCATAGGCAAGCCATCCGATGTCCTAATATAGACGGATTTGAGGAAATGCTCTCATATACGAAAAATTTTGAATCAGGATTAACAGGATTTAAGGATTGACAAGATTAAAAAACATAAGAATCAAAATGATGATAAGATGATATAATTTTTAAGGGCTTATTATAATAATATCTTTTCATCCTGTAAATCCTATCATCCTGTCAATCCTGATTCAAACTAAAAAAGGAACCACAAAATGAAAATACGCGATTTATTCCTACTTTCCCTTATACTTTCCCAAGCAGCCTGTTTGCCGCAAACGAAGGAGATACCAACGACTCCCAAAACAGCAGCACCGCCCACAACACCTGCTATCTCAAGCACCCCACCCATCCTACAAATTGATCCCGGCGGTCATAAGGCATTAATTAGGGATGTCACCTTCACGCCCGATGGACGTTATTTAGTCTCGGCATCCAATGACAAACTCATCCGCGTCTGGGACTTGGAAACGGGTAAAACCGTGCGGACGCTGCGAGGACAAATCGGCGCGGGTGATGAGGGCAAGATTTATGCGATGGCACTGTCTCCAGATGGGCGGTGGCTGGCAGCGGGGGGATATACTCAAAATGATGAAATCCGCCTCTACGACTTTACCAGCGGCAAATTAGTCACGCTACTCAAGGGGCATACAAATGCCGTGTTTTCCTTAGCCTTTTCCCCCGACAACCGTTACCTCGTATCAGGTCAAGGAGGCAGTTATAATCAAGTTGCCATTATTTGGGACGTACAACGCCATCAAAAACTACACACCCTGCATGGACATACGGATCGCATCTACGCCGTCGCCTTTACGCCCGATTCCCAGCGCGTGGTGACTGGCAGTTTAGACCACAGTTTGCGCCTATGGCAAGTGCAGGACGGGGGGCTGATAACCACACTGAAAGGTCACACCAATAAAGTGTATGCAGTGGCTATTTCTCCCCAAGAGGATATTATCGCCTCTGGTAGTGATGATTACACCATTCACCTATGGGATGGACGGACAGGGCAATTTATCAAAACCTTAGCTAATCAAGGGACTCAGGTAGGTAGCCTGTCCTTTAGTCCTGATGAGCGTTATTTAGTATCTAGTTGTGGTGGTCATTGTGGCGGTGAATTTGGTGGGTACGTTTGGTCAATCCCCGATGGCAAGGAAATCGTGACCTACCGAGGCCATGACAATATCGTACTGGCAACCGCCGTCAGTCCTGATGGGCGCGTGGTAGCGACGGGGGGTGGCAATAAACGAGCCATTCACCTCTGGTCGTTGCGTGATGGTAAATTACAGCAGCGATTGAGTGGGGTGGGTGCGGGTATTTGGGCGGTGGGTTTTTCATCGGATGGTAGTGAATTGGGTTGGGGGAAAATAGGTATTCAACAGCCTAATCAAGCAGGAAAACTAGAATACACCATCACGCTCCCTTCCAAATCTAAAGGTTTGGACTCCAAACAGTTTTTGGGTACGCCTCGAAAACTTTCTGGTTCTAATAGGGATTTCTCTCGCGCTCAGGATAAATGGCGTGATTGGACGCTACGCACCCGAAAAGGGGGTAACTATGGTTATCAAGCCATTCTTGACATTCGCCAACAAAACCGCACCGTTGCAAGCATTGAACGTGGTGCTACTGATGGCTATGATCATCGTTCCTACACCTTCACTCCCGACGGAGAACGTATCATCAGTGGTGGAATGGCAGGTGTCCTCACCGCCTACAACCGCGATGGCAATAAACTCGGTGATTTCGTTGGACATACGGGCGATATTTGGGCAGTGGCAGTATCCTCCGATGGACGCTTATTGGCTTCAGGCAGTGCAGATCAAACAGTTCGCCTATGGGATATAGAAACTCGCGAAAACCTGCTCACGCTATTTCACGGCTCCGATGATGAATGGGTGGCTTGGACTCCGACAGGGCATTACACCGCATCGGTTAACGGAGACAAAATGGTAGGCTGGCAAATTAATCGTGGCGTTGACAAAGTACCGGATTACGTCACAGCCACGCAATTACCGAATCTTTATCGCCCTGATGTCATTGCGAATGCTATCCGCTTACGCAGTGTCAAAAAAGCCATTGCCCAAACGGGTGCCCATTTCAATTTAGCCCGTTTACAACGCGAATTACCGCCCCGCTTTGAAATTGTCGCGCCGCAAAGGGGTAGCAAAATAGAAAAAGGTATCGCATCGGTGGTGTTGAATATCGCAGAAAATACTTTAGCGATTCAGAGATTTGAAGTCTATGTCAATAGTCGCCTAGTGACTCCGCAAAAAGTGCGTAAAATCAACCCCATCATTACTCGGCATAAACGCACCTTGGAAGTGCCATTAGAAACCGGTGAAAATCGGATTTCCATTTTGGCATTTAACGACCTGGGCAAAACCACGACTCAAGTGACCGTTTTTTACGACGGCGAAAGCAAAATCCGCGAAGGCACCCTGCACTTAGTCAGCATCGGTGTCAGTGCCTATCCCAATTTATCCAAAGAAGAGCAACTTGATTTTGCGGCAATAGACGCGCAAGCCATCTATAAAAAGCTCAAGGCAACGGGGCAGAAACAATACCGTGATATCAAGAGCGTTCTGATTTCCGATAATCAAGGCAAAACGCCGAATAAAAGCAATATCGAAACCGCTTTGCAAGCACTGAATCCAAAAAAAGAAGACACGACTATCCTATTTTTAGCAGGGCATGGTATTAATCTTGCAGGAGAATATTTTTTCATGCCCAAAGGTGCAGAACGGCAAGGTTCAAAACTGAACAAAAAAAGCCTGGTGCCCTGGAAAATCTTACAAGATGCGATAGCCAATAGTCAGGGGCGACGTATTTTATTGGTGGATACCTGTCATGCGGGCAAAGCGTTCAATCCTCGTTTACTCAAAGATGCGGCAAACAAAAACATTGTCGTTCTCAATGCCACAAGTGCCGACACCGTTTCACGAGAAATGAATCAATTTGGACACGGTGTATTTACCTATGCCCTATTAGAAGGCTTAAAGGGTGAAGCAGACATAACGAAATTCGATGGTGCTGGAAAAATCACGTTCAATGAATTAAACACTTACGTCACGGATATGGTAAAATATCTGACAAAAAATCGTCAAATTCCAATTTCACAAGCCTCCAGTGATGGATTTGTGGATTTTACATTTGTGCAGTTATAATCATTGTTCAAGGTAGATGGTGGGTTTCCTACCCACCCTACGAACTTCAACTTTTAGAAGGCAAAAAAACGAAATGAAGACATTAATAAACAACGCCGTTTTATTCACTACCCTATTGATTTTGCTTGGGTGCGTACCGGGCACTGGCTCCAATATTCAAACGCTCCAAACGCGCCACAATTCCACATCGACTCTGGAATATTTTAATTCGGCGACTTTTGATGAGTCGCTTTCTAATGCCATGAAGCAAGAAAATGGTAAAATTGAAGTATCTGTTTCAACGCCCTTTTCTCCTAACAATGTACCAAAACGCCTAGATACGTGGTTTACGGTTATCAAAGAAAAAGGTGGCAAAACCGAAGTAAAACCTATTGATGGCGAAAGAATGGTTACCAAAGAGATTGTTAATCTTATTCTGTTTTTGTATTCCGTTTATCAGTCAGTCAAAACACAGCTGAGATATTTGCCTGCCGAAAACTACAATGCCACGTTATTATATCGGCGGGATGAAAGCGGAGAGGCATTGATAGAAAAAATTGTATTTACCCATAAATAGCCCTTTGATTGGATAACAAAAATTTATCAAAAAATATGAATTTCAAAACATTAGAAGATTTTGCCACAGAACTGGGTACCTGTTTACAGCAAAAAGGTTGGTATTTAGTAACGGCAGAATCTTGTACTGGTGGATGGGTAGCTCAAGCGGTGACGGCAATCGCTGGGAGTTCAGGTTGGTTTGATAGAGGATTTGTGACTTATTCTAACGCGGCTAAACAGGCATTATTGGGAGTCAGCCCTGAAACTTTAGCAAAATATGGAGCAGTGAATGAACAAACGGTGTTAGAAATGGTTAAGGGTGCTTTGGCACGGAGCCAGGCACAAGTAGGGGTAGCCATTAGTGGTATTGCGGGACCCAGCGGTGGAAGCCCTGATAAACCGGTGGGTACTGTTTGGATTGCTTATGCTTTTCCAAATAAATGTTATGCTCAACATTATCATTTTAATGGAGATCGTCAAAGTGTTCGTGAACAGGCAGTAAGAATGGCTTTGCAAACGTTGTTACAAGAATTGTAGAGCAATGTCGGGTTACGTTTTTTTGCTGCCTACCAGCCATTTTTGATGAGTTAATATTAAAGGGCATATCTTGTTCGAGCTGTTCTAAATCGTATAACCTAACCATCATACCAGGTTTAGCTTGCAAAATGCCATTGAAAAGTGTTTCCAGGC
>Ga0190286_1000665_pt1 | contig 13762 bp, 13 predicted proteins | sample 48691834_MG_FD_183241 | JGI IMG/M metagenome (GOLD analysis project Ga0190286, IMG submission 183241) | Hydrothermal vent microbial mat bacterial communities from Southern Trench, Guaymas Basin, Mexico - 4869-18-3-4_MG | ecosystem: Environmental > Aquatic > Marine > Hydrothermal vents >... | reverse complement strand
TATTTCAAAATTGCCTTCTAAAACCGAACGATAAAGGGGCAGGCAAAGGGAGACCTCTGCCCCCAGTTTTGAGAGTTCCTTTGCTAGGGCACCGCATACATCTGCCAAACCACCTGTCTTGGCAAATGGGACAACCTCTGAAGAGGCAATAAGGACTTTCATCTATTTTTGCCTATACTTTATCCAGAATAGATAAACCCCTATTAAATATATCCCCATAATTACTGCTATAAAGCCAGAGAGATTTATGGATTCCCCATACCTAGCCCTTGCCACACTATATGCTATCCCACCTATTGCTGGAATCCCCAATAAAATTCCAGCAAAAATTATTCTTAAAAAGGTGATCTTTTGTTTATCTTTGTCCTTTACCATTTTTTTATTATTGTAAAGATTTTTAAAAAAGTAAATAATTAAATAAAAAAATCAATAAATTCCATTTTGGGTAGAATTTTTACATATAAAATGATAGAATTAAAATGATAGAATGATGTCAAGGATTTTTGTTAAAAGGAGATGATTATAAAAAACAGGGGCAATCCTAAATGATCAAAGAGGGAATGGTTATTGAAGGGCCATTTTGGCCAGAACCTGTGGAAATAAAGAAACTTGACGAACTTGGAGAATATCTTCATATTGTTGGGGCATACATTCATTCTAATACTCATATAGACCAGCTCCTTACAAAGGAAGAAATTCAAAAGATAAGTATAAAGGAGTTTATTCTAGACTTTTCTGCCAAAGGTGATGAAGCATTTCTTTCCATTGAGGCAGAACGTTACAAGTTTGCCTCAGCCTTTGACCCTCTTTTGGCCATGAATACATCTAAGATAGACCCATTGCCCTTCCAGATAGAGGCAGTCTATGGATATGTGCTTAAGCTCCCAAGGATAAGGTTTCTTTTGGCCGATGACCCTGGGGCGGGCAAGACAATTATGGCAGGTCTTGTTATCAAGGAGCTAAAACTAAGAGGGATTGCAAATCGCATCCTCATAGTAGTACCAGGGCACCTTAAGGATCAGTGGAGAAGGGAATTAAAGGAGAGGTTTCAAGAGCCTTTTGTTGTAATTGATAGGGGCCTGCTTGATGCCCACTATGCAGAAAATGTATGGCAAAGGGAAAGCCAGGTTATTACATCCATTGACTTTGCCAAAAGGGAGGAAATCTTACCCTCACTTACAAGCACCAATTGGGATTTGGTCATAGTGGATGAGGCCCATAAGATGGCAGCCTATAGGTATGGGGATAAACTGTCAAGGACAGAAAGGTACAAATTGGGGGAGGTACTTTCAAGGACTACCGACCACCTCCTCTTTCTTACAGCAACGCCCCATAAGGGAGATCTCGAAAACTTCAGGCTCTTCCTTGACCTCTTAATCCCAGGATTCTTTGCCACGGAGGACTTGATCACTGAGTCACTAAAAAATAAGGACAATCCCCTCTTTATAAGGAGGATGAAAGAGGATTTAAGGGACTTTGAGGGAAGGCCTATCTTTACACCTAGACACCCAAAGACAATTAGATTTACGCTATCAGATAAAGAAACAGCCCTATATAATGATCTCTCAAAATATGTCATTTCCCAATACAATAGGGCTTTACAGGCAGATAAAAAGAGGAATGTAGCCTTTGCCTTACTGATCCTCCAAAGGAGGATGGCATCTAGTACCTATGCCCTCCTCAGTTCATTGGAAAGAAGAAAAGAGAGACTTGAAAGGCTACTGAAGGAACCAGAGCTTCTAAGGGAAACAGTCACCATTGATATAGAAGAGATTGATGACTACGAGGAGAAAAGACGCTGGGAGCAAGAGTCAAAATGGGAGACACTAAGCATTGCCGAGAATAAAGAAGAATTGGAAAAGGAGATTAATACCTTAAAAGAATTAGTAGAACGAGCAAAGGAAATCCTTAAAGAAGAAAGTGAGGTAAAACTTAGGGAGCTAAAGAAAGTAATGGAATCTCTTGGTAATGAGAAGATTTTAATCTTTACTGAGTCAAAGGATACCTTGGAATACTTGGTAAGTAAAATCAAATCATGGGGTTATACTGTAAATTTTATCCATGGTGGTATGAGGTTAGAGGATAGGGTGAATGCAGAAAAGGTCTTTAAGCATGAAACCCAGGTAATGGTAGCTACAGAGGCAGCAGGAGAGGGGATAAACCTCCAATTTTGCCATCTCATGATTAACTATGACATTCCTTGGAACCCAAATCGGCTTGAGCAGAGGATGGGGAGGGTCCACAGGTATGGACAGCAAAAGGAGGTCTATATCTTTAACCTTGTTGCAGATAATACAAGAGAAGGCCAGGTACTTTGTAAGCTCTTTGAAAAGCTTGATGAGATAAGAAGGGCGGTAGGGAGCGATAAGGTATTTGATGTCATTGGAGACACATTTTATGGAAAAAATCTCTATCGGCTTATCTTGGAGGCAGTGGCAAAAGCAAGGAGCATGGATGACATATTAAAGGAAATAGACATCAAGGTAGATAAGCAATATATTGCCAGGGTAAAGGAGGCATTAGGGGAGAGCCTTGCTACAAGGTACATTGACTATACAAGAATAAAGGAGATGGCAGAAAAGGCAAAGGAATATAGGCTTATTCCAGAATATGTAGAGGAATTTTTTAAAAGGGCATTCAAAAAGGCAGGTGGGAGATTTGTTATCAAAAAAGATGGATTTATTACCATTGATTTAGTCCCTTATGAGATAAGGAAAATTGCCGAAGAGGTCAATTTTAAGAATAGATATGGCACCATTTTAAGGTCATATCCAAAGGCAACGTTTGATAAAGATACTGCCTTTAAAAACCCTGATGCAGAATTTATCTCCTTTGGGCATCCCCTTTTTGAGGCATTACTTTTTTGGGTAAGAAAAAATTATTTTACTCGATGGCAAAGGGGGGCTGTCTTTAAAGATCCATCTTGTAGATATGATGGTATCATCTGGTTTTTTGAGGGGGAGGTAAAGGATGGAAAGGGAGAGATTGCAGGGAAAAGGCTTATTGCCATCTATGATGGAAAGGAGTTAGAAGAGGTTAACCCTTCTATCTTATGGGACTTTGTACCAAGTGATAACATTGAACCAATAAGTACAGATAAAAGGAGAGAGGAGGCACAGGCCTATGCCATAAAGGCAGTTGAGAACTATAAAGAAGCACTCCAAAGAGAAAGAAAAAGACAGGCAACGATAAAGAGGAAATATGGGATTAAGTCACTTGAGTATTTAATAACTGAGCTTGATGCTGAATTAGCACAGCTTTATGAGAGGCAGGCAGAGGGTGAAAGGGTAGATTTGCCTATAAGAAATAAGGAGGAGAGGAAAAGACAGTATGAAGAGGCATTAAGAAGATTGGAAAAGGAGATAGAACAGGAGATGAGTCTAGCCATATCCATGCCAAGGTTTTTGGGTGCTGTACTTGTAAAACCTGAAGTCTCAGATATGATAACAGATGAAGAGATAGAGAAAATAGGCATGGAAATAGCAATGGAATATGAAAAGGGCCAGGGGAGAGTACCAGAAGATGTATCAAAGGAGAATCTTGGGTTTGACATCAGGTCCAAGGGAAAGGATGAGATAAGGTATATTGAGGTTAAGGCAAGGAGTGAAGAAGGTCCCGTTGCGTTGACCCAAAATGAGTGGTTTAAGGCGAAAAGATTTAAGGAACAATACTGGCTCTATGTAGTCTCTAATGCCGTTACTAATCCATCACTCTATATCATAAATAATCCCGCAGAAAATCTGAATATCCAGGAAAAGGTTGAGGTAGTAAGATTTATTGTGCCTTTAGAGGAGTGGAGAAAGAAAAATAAGGAGGTAATACTTTGGAGGCAATAGAGGAAAAAATCAAAAAATTGCCCCCAGACTTAAGAAAAGAGGTAGAAGACTTTGTTGATTTTTTGCTTGAGAAAACAAAATATAAGAAAAAAACCGAAGCTTAATTGGATTGGTGGACTGCGTGAATACCATGATAAGTATACCTCTCTTGAACTTCAGGAAAAGGCACTTGAGTGGAGAAAAAAGGAAGGAAGATGAAAACCCTAAAAGAGATTCAAGAAATATTATTAAAATATAAAGAAGAAATCAAAAGGAAATACCAGGTTAAAGAAATAGGTATCTTTGGTTCTTATGTCAAAGGTAAACAAAGAGAAGCAAGTGATTTAGATATATTAGTGGAATTTGAATCAGGGGCAAAAATAGGTCTTTTAAGGTTTATAAATTTAGAAAATTATTTGAGCGATCTTTTAGGAATCAAAGTTGATTTAGTGATAAAATCAGCGTTAAGGCCTAAAATAGAAAAACAGATATTAAAAGAAGCAATTTACCTATGAAAAGAGAAATTGAAGATTATATTCGAGATATTGTAGACTCTATTGCTAAGGCGATGGAATTTGTCAAAGATATGTCTTATGATGAGTTTGTCAAGGATTATAAAACGAACTTTGCAGTAATAAGGGCTTTAGAAATTATTGGTGAAGCGGTTAAGAACGTTCCCAAAGAATTCAGAGAAAGGTATCCACAAATTCCATGGAAAGATATGGCTGGTATGAGAGACAAACTGGTTCATGAATATCATGGTGTTAAGTTAAATATAGTATGGGAAACAATCAAAGAAGAAATTCCACCACTTAAACCTCTATTTGAAAACATCTTAAATGAAATGGAGGAAAAAAATTAAAAAATGAAAATCTACATGCTTTAAATATTTCTATTTGGTTAAAAAGAGCAACAGGATGAAAATATGATTGGAAGTATGGGAGGGGGAATAAAAAATAATCTTCCCCCTCAGTTAGAAGTGGACATGATTCCTGTTTTTGAAGATATCAAAGGACCAGACAGAGTGTTTATAATCGGGATAGAGGTAAAATTTTTTAAGGGCAAAACCAAAAGCTTTTGTGATAGGTTGCAGCAAGTATTATCATTTGGCCTTTTTGGGTTTGATAGCTTAGTTCTATGGCACATATTCTCAGAAAAAGTGGAAAATAGGAGCATCAATGCATATGTAAGGCCAGTAAAAGAGATAGTAGAAATTATTGTAATGAGAAGAGAAATCTGCTCCTTGATCAGGCTAAAGTAGAAAAAAGAAAGGAAATGTTAAAGATACTCCTCAAAATCCCTGTTTAAGTGATATATGAAAAATAAACGCTTTATAGAAGAGAGTTTCCCTATTAAAGAAGTAAGCACTGAGTCTGCCAGAGAGAAGAATATAAGGCATGGCCATATCTCAACCCTTCATATCTGGTGGGCAAGGCGTCCCTTGGCCTCCTCAAGGGCAACAAATTATGCCGCCTTAATCCCTGCACCAAAAAGTGTAGAAGAATGGAATAAAAAGAAGCAATTTATCATTCACCTTTCAAAGTGGGAAAATTCTTTAAATCACCACTTAATCTCCAAGGCAAGAAGGGATATTTTGGAGGCAAATGGGGGTAAGCCTTTAAGGATCTTAGACCCATTTGCTGGTGGTGGATCAATCCCACTTGAGGCATTAAGGCTTGGCTGTGAGGTCTATGCAGGTGAATATAATCCTGTTGCTGTCTTGATATTAAAATGCACCTTAGAATACCCACAAAAGTATGGTAGTTTAAAAAAGGTCAAAGATAATGTGCAACTACTAGAAAAAACTATTAATCCACTCCTTGAAGATGTAAAAAAATGGGGAGACTGGGTGTTAGAGGAGGCAAGAAGGGAGATAGGAAGATTTTATCCAAAAGAACCAGATGGTTCTATTCCTGTAGGCTATATCTGGGCAAGGACTATTCCCTGCCAAAATCCATCCTGTGGTGCTGAGATACCACTTATGAGGCAATTTTGGCTGGCAAAAAAGAAAAATAAAAAAGTTGCCTTAAAACCGTTTGTTAATGATGGAAAAGTGGAATTTGAAATTGTAGGTCAAAATAATGATTTCCCAAAGGGTTTTGATCCATCAAAAGGTACAGTAAGCAGGGCAGTGGCCAAATGTTTGGTCTGTGGTTCAACCATTGATGATAAAACAACAAGAAGGCTATTTCAGGAAGGAAAGGCAGGGCAGAGGATGGTTGCTGTGGTATTGCACCATCCAAGAAGGCAGGGAAAAACTTACAGGATTGCAAAAGAAGAAGATTTAGAAGTTTTTTACGAGGCGGAAAGATATCTTGAGGAAAAAAGAGCGAAGTTGATGGATGAGTGGGGGATTGACCCAGTGCCGGATGAATTATTGCCACCTAAAGAAACGCTAGGTTTTCGTGTTCAGAGATATGGAATTCTTACATGGGGAGACCTTTTTAACTCCCGCCAGAAACTGGCTTTGATTACATTTGTGGAGAAGGTTCGGCTTGCTTATCAAAAGATGATTGAGAAAGGGTATGACGAGGAGTATGCGAAGGCGGTGGTGAGTTATTTGGGGTTAGTACTAAGTAGACACTCAAGTTATAATGCAACTCTTTGTTGGTGGGAACCATTAGGAGAAAGAGGGTTTAATGTATTCGGTCGGCAAGCACTACCCATGGTATTTGATAATTCAGAACAAAATCCCTTTGGTGTTTTGACAGGACATTGGCGAATGCAAGCAGAAATTACTTGTGAAATCATAAAGCACCTTAGTCATGTTCAAAATAATATTGTTCCTATTATAATCCAATCCCCCGCTACATCTCTTCCCTTTTCTAACAACCACTTTGATGCTGTCTTTACTGATCCACCTTATTATGACAACGTGCCTTATTCCTATCTTTCTGATTTTTTCTATGTCTGGCTGAAAAGGACAATCGGAGATTTATATCCAGATTTATTTTCAACCCCTTTAACGCCAAAATCCAGAGAAATAGTTGCCTATACACACAATAAGTCTTGGGAAGAGGCAAAGTTATATTTTGAAGAGAACCTTAAAAAATCATTTCAAGAGATTTATCGGGTGCTCAAACCAAACGGCATAACCACTATTGTTTATACACACAAATCAACATCTGGTTGGGAAGCACTGATAAATTCACTTCTTGATTCTGGTTTGGTTGTTACAGCATCCTGGCCGATACACACGGAAATGAAAACAAGATTGAGAGCACAAGAATCCGCAGCATTAGCATCTTCAATATACATTATTGCCCGCAAAATAGAAAGAAAAGAAACAGGCTGGTATAATGAGGTAAAAGAAGAAATAAAGAGGTATATTTATGGTAAACTTGAAAGGTTATGGCAAGAAGGTATCTCTGGGGCAGATTATTTTATTTCTGCCATTGGCTCTGCCATTGAAATCTTTGGTAAATATAAAAAGGTGATGGACTATGAAGGAAATATAATAAGGGCAGATAAACTCCTTGATTTTGTAAGGCAAATAGTAACAGACTATGCAGTGAGGCAAATATTGCACAATGGTATTGTTGGGGAGATTTCAGCACTGACAAGATTTTACCTTTTATGGCGATGGACATATCAAGAGGCAAAAGTTCACTTTGATGATGCAAGAAAGCTTTCCCAAAGTGTGGGAATTGATTTGGCAAAGGAGTGGAATAAGGGATTTATCAAAAAGGAAAAGGAATTTATTAGGGTTTTAGGTCCCCAGCAAAGGGATTTAAGGGAAATTAAGACAAATGAATTGATAGATGTGCTTCATTATGTCTTGATCCTGTGGGAGCAAGGAAGAAAAAGGGATATAAAAGAGGTTCTAAAAGGATCTGGTTTTGGCTATAAAGACTCTTTTTATCGAATAGCCCAGGCCATCTCAGAGACCCTTCCCAGTGAGAGCAAAGAGAAAAGGCTACTAGATGGCTTCCTCTCTGGAAGGGAAAAGATAATAAGTGAGATGAAAGAAGGAGAACAGAAGAGGTTAATTAGATGATAAAAAAATTGGAGATAAAAAATTTTAAGTCAATAAAAAACTTAAACTTAGAATGTAAAAGGGTAAATGTTTTCATAGGAAAACCAAACACAGGAAAGTCTAATATTTTGGAGGCCCTGGGAATTTTATCCTTTGGCCGTTTTTGCACTACTGGCGCAGACTTGAAGAATTTTGTTAGGTTTGAATATACGAGCGACCTGTTTTGCGATGGAAATTTAGAAGATAGCATAACCATAAAGACAGATGAAAAAATTTTAGAGATTAACTTTGATTCTGAAAAGGAGGTATTTTGGGGCAGATACCGTAAGGAGACGTACCCCATGCCCGTACCACAGGAAGTCCTATTTTCATTTGAGTATGATTATACACGTAAAAGAGGATGTTCATGTCCGGATCCAACAAAGCTCCCCTTTAAGTTTTATAGATTTAGCATTAAAAAAACATTTCCAAGAAAAGAAGTGGCTTTTCTTCTTCCTCCATCTGGCGATAATCTCTTGGCCATTCTTAGAAGCCATAAAGAGCTAATGAAACTTGTAAAGGAGATATTTGATGAGTATGGGCTCAGGATAAAACTCAGGCCTCAAGAGAGTAAAATAGAAGTTGAAGAAGACATCAAGGATATAATAATATCTCATCCATATCCATTGGTCTCTGATACCCTCCAGAGGCTAATATTTCATCTTGCTGCCATTGAAACAAACAAGGACTCAATAATTATATTTGAAGAGCCAGAGGCCCACGCATTTCCTTACTATACCAAGTATTTAGCAGAACTAATAGCGCTGGATGAGAATAATAACCAATATTTTATTTCAACACATAATCCATATTTTCTCTTGCCTATTATTGAAAAAACTCCAAAAGATCAGGTAGGAATCTTTATTACCTATTTTGAAGATTATCAAACAAGGGTCAAAAGTTTAAGTGAAGAGGATATAAAAGAAATAATGGATATGGAGATAGATGTTTTCTTTAATATTGAGAGATTTCTGTAAAAAATGATTTATGTTGAGTGTAAACCAGATTTTGTTCTCGTGAAATCTATTACAGATATTTCAAAAAGAGAAATTGTTCATGAAGGAGGTAAAGGTAAGGTTTGTAAAAAATTAGAAAAGAGTCAAAATAGCAAGGGATTAGTGGATGAAGACCCTATGCGTTCTCAACCCAAGTATGTAGTAGAAAAAATGAAAGTAGAAGAAGATTTATCACCACACGGAATTAAGATATTGTATGATAATTCTAATAATTATCTCTTTGTCTTATACCCAAGGTTGGAGGGATGGATATTAAAGGCAACAAAAGAGGCAAAAATTGATATAAAAAAATATGGTTTGCCAAATGATGAAAAAAAACTGCACAAAATTATAAACATAAGGATTGATAAGTTTGAGAAACTAATCAAAGATTTAAGAGAAAAAAGCAAAATGCTAAAAACTTTGGCAAAATTGATAAGGGAGAGATAAAATGAAGCCTTTTTCTACCATAGCTATCCCACATAGGGATATATTGGAAGGCAGGCTTACCATGGATGTATTTGCTGCTGACCTGTGGGAGGTGTTTAGGGGGAGGGCGCCTGATGAATATCAAGACCCTCAAGTGTTTTTTAGAAAGACATATATTACTAAAGGTTTAGAAAATCTTTTAAAAGTAGCAGAAAAAAGGCTAAAAGGTGAAGGCGAAGACCCAGTTATCCAGCTTCAAACCCCATTTGGTGGTGGCAAGACACATGCCCTAATCGCCCTTTATCATAAGGCAAAAGAATGGAAGGCAAATGTAATTGTAATTGATGGCACTGCCTTAGACCCAAAGGATATAACCCTTTGGGAGGAGATGGAAAGACAGATTAAATCAGAGGTTAGCGTATTAGCCGGTCAAACTGCCCCTGGGAGAGAAAAGTTAAGGATGCTTCTTGAAAGATACCAACCTCTTATTGTTCTTATTGATGAAGTACTACAATACACAACCAAGGCCGCTGGCATAAAGGTAGGGGACTCCAATTTAGCCTCTCAAGTGCTTGCCTTTATCCAAGAGCTCACAGGTACAATAAAGACCCTTGATAAGTGCCTTTTAATACTCACACTTCCTTCGAGTGTGCTTGAACACTATGATGAAGCGGCTGAAAGGCTTTTTCAGCAACTGCAAAAGATTACAGGCAGAATGGAGAAGGTCTATACGCCTGTAGCCGAAGCAGAGATATACCAAGTAATTAGAAGAAGACTCTTTTCAAGTATTGATGAAAATGAGGCAAGGAAAATTATAGAGTTATTTTTAGATTATGCACAAAGGGAAAAAATTCTCCCAGAAGATATAGAGCCAGCAGATTATCGCAAAAAATTTATAAGGAGCTATCCATTTCAACCAGAGGTTATAGACATCCTTTATAAAAGATGGGGAAGCTTTCCCACCTTTCAAAGGACAAGGGGTGTTTTGAGGCTTCTTTCCTTGGTAGTGCACTCCCTTAAGGATGCCAAAAACCCATTTATTAGACTCTCTGATTTTGACTTAAAAAATGATGAGATAAAAAGGGAACTTATAAAACATATTGGGCAAGAATATGATAGCGTTATTGCCCAAGATATAATATCAGCCAGTTCAGGTGCTAAAAAAGTAGACATAGCTTTAGGAGACGCCTATATGTCATTTTCCTTTGGTACAAGGGTGGCTACATCCATTTTTATGTATTCATTTTCTGGTGGGCCAGAGAGAGGGGCAACCATGGATGAAATCAAGCTTTCAAGTGTTGATCTATCTGTGCCAGGCAGCATAGTGGTAGAGGCAGTATCTAAATTAAAAGAGACTCTCTTTTATCTTCAGTCAGATGGGAGGTTTTTCTTTACTAACCAGCCAAATATAAATCGCATCCTTTTAACTAAGATGGAGGCAGTTGAGCATGATTTGCTTAGGAATGAAGAAAAAAAACTTTTAGCAGCTAATCTAAAAAAGGAGCATTTTGGCATCTTCCTTTGGCCAAAGGCATCTAAAGATATCCCAGATACAAAGGAACTAAAACTGGTTATTTTACAAAATCAAGATAAGGAAAGGTGTAGAGAATTCCTAGAAAATTATGGGGAACGTCCTAGAATTTATTGTAATACCCTAATATTTCTTTGCCCTATGGATTCAGAAAGGAGGGGTTTTGAAGAATTTTTAAAAAGGAAACTTGCTTGGCAGGCAATAGAAAAGGACAAAAGTCTTCACCTAACCGATGCACAGAAAAAGGATGTAAGGGGAAACATAAGGGAGGCAGAGGCTGATGGCAAGGAGTACATAAGGAATCTTTATCGCCTTGTCTTTGTACCTGCCAAGAAGGGTTTTAGAGAGATTGATCTAGGTCGTCTTGCCTATGGGATAGATATTGGTTTTGATAAGGAAATATACGAAAGACTAAGGAATGAAGGCGAGATACTCGCAAAACTTGAGTCATTAACCATTAGGGAAAGATATCTTAAAGATAAGGAATTTGCTGAAACTAAAAAGATCCTTGAATCTTTTTATAAAACGCCTGGAGAAATTAGGATTACTTCAGATGAATTGCTCAAAGATGCCATAAAGGATGGGGTTAGGAAAGGACTATTTGGAATTGGCGATATAGAAAAAGAGAAACCAATATGCCGTTATTTCATGGCTGATTGCTCCCCTGCCCTAGTAGAGGGAGAGGTTTTGATAAAGGCTGAACTTTGCAAGGTTAAAGAGCAAAGGGAGGGGATTGAAAGTGGGATAAAGGAAAAAGGGGGTGAGTTAGAAGGAGTTGTAACACCACCTCCTAGGGGAGGGTATCAAAACCTCAACCTTAGGTTAAATGTCCCTTCTGGCAAATTATCTGATATTGTAAGAATGGTTAGTTATCTCAAGACTAAATTTGACCAGGTAGACATAAGGATTGAAATAGCTACACGGGGTGGTGAGATACCCAATTCAGATTATGAGGATAAGATTAAAGAGGCCATCAAGCAAGCAAATATCATTATTGAAAAAGAAGAGATTAAATAGATTTGTATAAGCAATATCTTCACTAAAAGATAATTAAAAAATTTGGGTAAAGATTTAGCCAATTTTAAGGTTCAGATATTTTAGGCAGTCTTCTCGCCATAGACAATTTTCCTCACCACAGTTCTTTGCCCTTTCAGTGCCAAAACAAGGAATGTTCCCCTCTGTCTTTTGAATAAGTCTAATAAGTTCTGCTTTTCTTAGCTTACCAGGCTTTATACCCATATTCTTGGCAATACTCCTTATCTCTTTTACGTTCATGTCTAACTCCCCTCACTTTGCTATTCTAATTCTATTCTTTCAAAAAAACAATCTCTTTTTTGGTATCTGTGAAATAGCTTGATCCAACAGCTTATATGCCTTTTCAATCTCATCAAAGGCACGGTAAACCCAGCGGCTACCCCAGTAGAAGTTACAACTTGTCTCTGCCATAAGCAAGTGGTCATAGGCATTTATAATGAGGTTTTTTACATCTTCAGGGTCCCTTATATCCTGTCTCCTTTGCTCAAAGGTCATCTTTACCCTATGATAATAGGCACTTGCATTTCTTATCTCGTCCCACCCCCTCTTTTGCAGCAGTGAACCAGTCCACTGGGTAAAGTCGCCACCCCAGTGCTCCCCTGTATTCCAGGCACCTGGGTAGACCTCTACCTCTTCTTTTGGTGCAAACTTTTTTAGATAATCACTGATATGGATAGGGGTGAATCCTAATTTTCCTGCCTTATAGTCATCAAGGATGGGTCTATAAAAATGGCCCCAAAAATTTGCCTCTATATTGGTATTTCTGAACCAACCACCATTTTCCCCATCACTCCAGGTGGTCACAAGTGCTGGGAAATCACACCACTTTGTCCTGTGTGCCACCTCATATTCAAACCAACCTGGGTCAAGGCCAGATGCCTGCGCATTTGAAAGCCCCCTATCACAAGGGACTACAATGATTTCCTCATTGTCGTAGCATGCCCTGTAGGGTCTATAGCGCATCTCCTCCCAACGCATCTCCCTCTTTGGTTTTATATACCAACAATCAACAATCACATATTTATAGCCATATTTTTTTAGCATGGGGATCATCTCCATACAAAAGCCCATTTCTGGTGGGTAAAAACCATTAAAATCCTTACGTCCAAGCAGTGCCCTTCCCAATCCAATCCACCAGGCGGTATGGGCATCCCAGTCCTCTTTAGGGGTCAATGGATATATAGGGTGATAGAGACCTGTGCCCAAAAATTCAATATTTGACTTTCTATAGCGTCTTAGCATATCCTCAATATCAATCACATCATGGAATGTCTCACGGATGGCTGGGTCCTCAAATTGTTTGAGCAGTGTACCTGAAAAACTTATATGCAACTTAGCGACATCTTCATATCCCTCAATTGCCCTTGTAGGGCGATCGTATGCCCAAAGTATCTGTTTTGCCTCCCAAGATTCTTCTGAGTTGTGCAGGCCCAAAAGATTTCCTAAGGGCTGGTGCATACTAAGACCTAGTGCATGATAGACCATCTTATCCCTCAAAATCAGGTAGTGTTTTATACACCTTTTCAACCTTACTAGCAACTACACTCCAGGAAAACTCATCCTTTACCCTCTTAAAACCATTCTTTGCTATTAAATGCCCATATTTCCAATCAGAGACAATCCTTTCAATGCCATATCTAATAGAATTTGGGTCGGCATCTATCCTTATCCCATCCCTTTGATCATTAATTAATCCAAATGAGCCTTCATAACTAGCTACTACTGGTTTTTTTGAGCTCCATGCCGCCAAAATTTGATAAGGGGTACTCATCTTCCGACTCGGAATAATCACTATGTCGGATGCCTGAAATAGCTCATGCAGTTCCCTTCCCTCCCTGTGGCCCAAAAAGCGCACTGCATACTCTATGTAATAATAATGGGCATATATCCTGAGGGGCCACATAAGGTCTCCATCTCCTACAAATACAAAACGTAAATTTGG
>Ga0190286_1000664_pt1 | contig 13777 bp, 9 predicted proteins | sample 48691834_MG_FD_183241 | JGI IMG/M metagenome (GOLD analysis project Ga0190286, IMG submission 183241) | Hydrothermal vent microbial mat bacterial communities from Southern Trench, Guaymas Basin, Mexico - 4869-18-3-4_MG | ecosystem: Environmental > Aquatic > Marine > Hydrothermal vents > Microbial... | reverse complement strand
GAATTTTTTCAATTTCAATTTTTGATTTTTCTATTTTTCTAATTTCTTTCCTGTTTTCTGTAATCTGTTTTCTTATAGACTTTAAAGTTTCAATCTTTTCTTTCCACATGTTTTCGTAGGATTTTATGCTTATTTTTGCTGATGAAATTGTGGTTTTTAGTCCAGCAATTTCAGAATTTAAGTCTCCTATCTGTTTTTGTAATAAAACAAGTCTATCTCCACCTTTATCCATAACCTTAACAGCATATTCACGCCACTCTTTTTCTTTTGTTGAACGTTGAACCTCAAGTTGTTCACGTCTAGCTTTAAACTCTTCTAGTTTTGCTTCTTTTTCTTGAATTTCTTTTTTAATCTCCTCTATTTTTTTCTGAATTTCTTTTATTCTTGATGAAAGTTCTGCTGCTTTAAGCCTGTTTAACTCGTTTTTTATGTAGTTGTATCTTAAAAGGTCATTTCTTTCTTTTTCAAGTTCAACTAAACGTTTTTTTACCTCTTCAAATTTTCCTAAAGCCAATTTTAGGTTTAATTCTGCTTCTCTAAGATGTTTTTGGGCTTCTTCCTTTTTCCGGTCGTATTCCCCTATTCCTATAATGTTTTCAACATTTTTTCTTCGGTCTTCAGGACTAAAATCAGCTATTCTCATCGTTGTTCCTTGAGATACAATGTTCATACTACCTACAAGAGATGCTTGTCCAAGAATGTTTACCAGACTTTGTCTTGAATATTTCTTCCCATTAACCTTGTAGGTGCTAACTCCATCAGCCCCTAAATACCTTGAAATCGTCACAACATCCGTATCAATAGGTATCATCCTAGAAGAGTTATCTAAATGAACGGTTACACTTGCATATTTTGCTTTGGGAATTTCATTATTTCCATGAAAAAGTAAGGATTGAAAATTTGTTGCTCTTAAAGACCTAGCACTTAATTCTCCAAGAACAAAATGGATGGCATCCACAATGTTTGTTTTTCCACTACCATTAGGACCTACAATAACATTTAATCCCTTATCAAATGTAATTGAAGTTTTTCTTGCAAAAGTTTTAAAACCAACAATTTCAAGTTTTTTAATTGTTACCATTAGCTTTTTCTCTCCAATTTAAGGTAAACTTTGATAATTTTAAGTAACATAAAGCATTTTTCTAAGAAGTACATGTCCTCTTTAACTAATTTTTTGGGTTAAAAATTAAAAATCTAAGTTACATGCTTCTTAAAAAATAGAGCATAAAAAATTCAAGTTTTTCTATAGTTAAGATAAAAATCTAAAAAGGTTTAGCATAAATTAACGCAAAAACTAGGTTAGAAAGCTACAAAATTTTAAAAGTTTAACAATAAAATTTCTGTTGGTTTTCTTAAAATTAAACCTTATTTTACTTTAAATTTCAATTGTTAAACCGGGGAAATGTAGTCTTGAAAAGAGTTGAAGCCTTAAAATTTGAAATGAATAGGCTTAAATTTGATTGTTATGTTTGCGGATTGGATTCGAACATTCGTTACCTTACATCCAACAGCAAAACTTCTTTTGAAGGTCTTACTCTTCTAGTTTTAAAAGACTCAAAACCAATAATTTACACATCAAAACTTGAGGAAGAACGAATTAAAAAAGAAGTTAAAAATGTTGAGGTTGAAGTTTTAAAGGAAGAAGAAAAAATTGAGGATAGAATTTCTGAGAAAGTTCTTGAAAACAAGATAAAAAAAATGTTTTTTGACAGTTTGACCTTTAACCAGTTTAAAATTTTCCATAAAAAGCTTCCAGAAACAAAAATTGAATGTAAACCTGAAATTTTGCTTAGACTTAGAGAGGTAAAGGATAACCATGAAATTGAGTTGATGAAAAAAGCTGCAAAAATTTCTGATAAAGCAATGAAAACAGCCTTAGAATTTTTAAGGGTTGGTGTTAAAGAATATGAGGTTGCAGCTGAGGCTGAGTATGTTATAAGAAAGATGGGTTGTGAAGGTTTAGCTTTTAAAACAATTGTGGCCTCAGGTTTTAGGTCTGCTTTTCCTCATGGTAATAGTACGGAAAAAACAATTAGAAATGGAGATGCTGTTGTTTTGGATGTTGGAGCAAAATATATGGGTTATAATTCTAATCTAACAAGAACAATTTTTGTTGGAAAACCATCTCCAAGCCAACTTAGAGTATATAGAATTGTTTATAAGCTTCAACTTGAAGCATTTAAAAAAATTAAACCAAACATGGAAGGCTGGGAAGCAGATAACTTAGTTAGAAAAAAAATGGAAAAGGAAAGTTTGGCTGAATATTTTATTCATGGGTTAGGACATGGAATAGGATTGGATGTTCATGAACCTCCAAGACTTTCTAAAAAAAGTAAAGATAAACTTAAAAAAATGAGTGTTGTTACGGTTGAACCAGGAATTTATCTACCAGGTAAGTTTGGTGTTAGGATTGAGGATACCACCTTAATTAGTGAGGATGGTTTAAAACCTTTAACTAGATGTGAAAAAACAGTTTATTAGTAAGCTATGAATAAAAAATACAGAAAATTTCTTTGAATGGATGGTTTATGGTTAAAATAAATCTTGAAAGAATTTTAGACACAACCTTAAGAGAAGGAGAACAAGCACCTGGTGTTTATTTTAAACCTGAAGAAAAATGTGTTATTGCTGAAATGCTTTACAAAATCTTGGGTGAAAAAGCTTACATAGAAATAGGTCAACCTTACAGTCCAAAATATCGGGAAGGAGTTGAAGCTGTTGTTAAGTTTTTTGAGGAGAAAGGTTACAGGAATGCTAGACTTTTAGCTCATTGTAGAACCTTAAAGGAAGATGTTGAAATTGCGTGGAATTGTGGTGTTTGGGGTGTAGTTGTTGTTTTATCTCCATCAGACCAACATTTAATCCATAAGCTTGATGGATTATCCTATCAAGAAGCATTAAAAAGAATAGTTGAAACAGTAAAATATGCAAAAAATAAGCTTGGTTTTGAGCTTGTTGAATATGCTGCTGAAGATGCAACTAGCACACCTACGGAGAGACTTATAGAAGTTTCCAGAGTTGCATGGGAGGCTGGAGTTGATGTTGTCAGAATACCGGATACTAAAGGTCAAATGACACCTAAAAACTTCAAAAAACTTATGAAAATTTTAACTAAAAATGTTGAAGTTTCCTTTGATGTTCATTGTCATAATGATAGAGGTTTGGCTGTTGCAAATTCAATAGCAGGGTTAGAGGGTGGAGCAACAGGTGTTCATGTTTCAGTTATGGGTTTAGGTGAAAGATGCGGGATAACCGACCTTGCAACTTTACTGGATAATCTTGAAACCTTGTATGGGGTTGAAACAAAAGTTAATTTTAGGGAGATACCTAAGCTATACCAATATGTTTCTGCTGTTTCAGGTATTTCTATTCCACCCAACCTTCCGATTTTAGGTTTATTTGCAAGAACTCATAAAGCTGGAACTCATCAAAAATCTGTTTTAAGATGTCCTGAAACTTATGAAACAATAAACTGGGAAAAATATGGTTTAGAAAGAGAGTTTGAGTTTGGAGCTATGCAATCAAAGGAGCTTGTTGAAAAAATTCTTGAGGGCTATAATATTTCTGAGGAAACTAAACTAAAAATTGTGGATAGGATTAGAGATTTTTCTATGAGTAGAGGTCGTCCTTTACGTAAACCTGAAGTTTTCCGGATTATTCAGGAGGAAACTGGTTTTTCTCCAACAATTTTTCCTTCAATAAGAGGGGAGGAACAAATTGATGCTCTTATCTTTATTAAGGTGAAACCTTCCTGTGATGAATTAAATTTAATCAAAAATTTAAGAAAAATTTTTTCTGATTATTCAATTCCTGTTAGGATCAGGGATATTGCTGGAAACTGGGATTTTATTTTGGATGTTAAAGGTGTCAAAAACCCCAAACTTTTAGACCAAATAACAAGGGAAATAAGGATAAAAAACAGTGATATCCTTGAAACTAGTACCTCCATAGTTTTTGACGAATATAAGTAAAAAATTGGGATGTAACTTTTTAGGTTGCATGGAGAGAGAGTTAGAAATGTTTATTAACCCCCCAATTTTTAATCTTTCCTTAAGACAACACCCAGCCTTAGATTCTGAGGGCGTAGGGGTTCGTGGAAAAATCATCTTTAAACACAAAAATTCCCACAGGCAAAGTTTTAGCTTTTATCTTGGAAATTCAAAATTTGACGTTAATAGATGTAACGACTTTTTCTTTTTGGAGGATATATTAAGGAAGGGATTTTTATTTTGTATGTAATTGTAGTTGGATTAAGCGGAGTTGGAGAAACATTAGCTAGAACCCTAGTTGAAAGAGGACATACGGTAGCTGTGGTTGATAAAAATGAGGAAAGATGTAAACGGTTTGCTTCAGAGGTTGATGCACTTGTGATTCATGGAGATGCTTCAGATAAAGACATTCTAGTAAATGCTGGAGTTGAAAAAGCTCAAGCTTTAATTGCAGCAACTAATGATGATTCAACAAACCTTATGGTTATAACTTTAGCAAAAGATTTTGGTGTTCCTAATCTTATGGTTGTACTTAGGGACCCAGACCATGCTGAAGTTTTTAATAAAATGGGTGTAAAAACAATTACACCAGATGAGATTGTTGCTGAACATATTTATCAATCCTTATTTGAGGTTACAGATTTTATTTATGTGGGTAAATGTGGTTCTGAGGTTTTTAGTATTCACACAAATGAGGATACAGATGTGATTCATAAGAAAGTTAAGGATATTCGTTTGCCTAACGGGTATAAAATACTTGGTATTTTAAAAAAGGATAAGTTAAGTCTTCCAGATAAAGACCTAACAATTGAGGCTGGTGATGATATTGTTGTTTATGCTGACAAACCTGAAAACATTAAACGTGTAGTAGAAATTTTCACAAAAAAATCAAAGAAAAACAAGGAAAATAAAAATCAAAACAGTTCTAAATCTTAAAAATTTTTACAGGTTTATCTTTCAGGTTTTCTTTTTCCAAGCCTCCAAAACTCTTTCCATGTGTCTGGAAAGAATAGGATAAGAACTGGTATTATTTCTAATCTTCCAGCCCACATATCAAAAATAAGAATGATTTTTGATATTGATGGTAGATTGCTTGAAATTGGGAAAAAACATGGTCCAACATTTCCTTGAGCTGAAAATGCTGCTGAAAATGCACTAAAAGGTTCATATCCGAGTGCTGTAAGGATAAATCCTGAAAATGTAAGTAAAAGCATGTAAGCTACAAAAAATCCTGCAATTCTTGTAACTTCCTCTTCTCCAACAACAGTTTCACCTATTTTTAAAGGTTTAACGGTTCCTGGTGGAAGAATAGACCTTAAAAGTATGTTTTGAACAAATTTTGTAAGAATCACTATACGGATTATTTTTATTGCTCCTCCAGTTGAACCTACTCCTCCACCAATCAACATTAGAATCATGAGTAAAGCTTTGGATAAAGGTGGAAAACTTATGATGTCGGTTGTTGTGTAACCTGTTGTTGTAAGTATAGATACTACTTGAAAAATCGAGATTCTAAATGCATCAATGAAACTTTGGGAATTGTAAATTGTTAACTCGTAGGTGGTGAGGAGGGAGAACACAGTAATAATGATGAGTGCTGCTTTAATCTCCACACTTTTAATTAAAGCCTTAAATCTCCCGGTAAAAATTCTCATGTGAACAAGAAAGTTTGTTGCACCTAAAAACATAAACACAACAATGATTATCTCCGCATAAAGGTTGTTAAAAGCTTTAATGCTTAAACTTCTTGTTGAAAAACCACCTGTTGAAAGAGTTGTAAATGCATGGGTTAAAGCTTCAAAATAATTAAATCCAACAAGCCATAATAAGGCTGAACAAGTCAAAGTATAAATCAAATAAATTATCCATATTCTTCTAACAGTGTCTGTTATTCTTGCAGTTAATCTTTCTTCTCTAGCTTCAGCCCTATAAAGTCTCCAAACACCAATTCCCAATCCTCCATGAGGAATAAAAAGAATAAAAAGTAAAATGATACCTACACCGCCAACCCATTGGGTAAAAGCTCTCCAAAAAAGTAGACTGTAGGAAAGATTTTCCGGATCATTTATCAAGGTCATACCTGTAGTTGTAAAACCTGACATAGCCTCAAAATATGCATCAATCCAAGCCATACCACCCAAAAAAATGTAGGGAAGAGAACCTAAAAAGGAAACAATCAACCATGAAATTGAAGCTACAACCATTGCTTCAAGCAACGTTACTTCTCTTACCTTAAACTTTAACCTAATCAAAAATCCTGCAATTGCACTTAAAACAGCTAAAAAAAGAAAAAAAGTTGCCTCTAAGGTTTCAGAATAGAATAAAGCAACACCAAAAGGAATTAAAAGCATTAAACCTGAAACAAGAATAATGCTTCCTAAATATCCAAAAACAACTTTCACTTAATCCACCATTAAACTTCAATGTAAAAATATACCATCAATGATTCCTCACTACCTTCCAGATTTCTAAATTTAAACTTTAAAGTTGAAAATAAGGTTTAAAATTTATGCTTAAAAAATTTATGCTTCAATTTTCTTTAATTGTTTCTGATACATCTCTAAAATTTCATCTTCTGTTGTTGCATCCTCAGGAGCTTTATCATCTCTATATTTTCCGGTAAATCTTGGAAATCTTATAGCTAAACCACTTCCTTCCCTAACAATGTTTTTACATGCTGTATGTACTGGGCTAAGAGTGATTTCAGCACCAATAACCTCCAAAACAATTTTTGGGACAAACCAAACATCAGCCTCAAGTTGTGAATCAACTCTAGCATGTTTATGGGGAATAATAAGCTCTTTAAACATTGTTGGAAGATTTGCTAAATCTTCATCTGTAAATCCTGAACCTAACTTACAAACAGTCTTAAACACATCATTTTTTTTGTCGTAAACAGCCATAAGTAAAGCTCCATAGGTTCCAGCTCTTCTTCCTCTACCATGAAAAGCTCCAACAACAACCAAATCTACGGTATCCGTTAATAGGGCTTGATAGTCTCTTTTATATTTTATCCAAAGCCATCCTCTCGCACCAGCCTTATAAATAGATTCTGGAGCTACTGATTTTACCATTAATCCTTCACATCCTGCTTCAACAGCTTCCTCAAAAAATGCTTCAAGCTCCTTTAAGTTATCTGTAACAATTGCTTTAGCAAGCTTTATTCTATCTGTTTCCTCAATTATTTTTTCAAGTTTTGCTCTTCTTTCAGGGTAAGGTTTAAGCGTATAATCTTCTCCATCTACGTATAATAGGTCAAACATAAAAAGTGAAACTGGATAAAGTTTCATCGCCTCCTCTATACCGTATTTTCTTCTTCTATGCATCAATTCTTGGAAAGGCATCATTTCACCTGTATCAAGATTCATAGCCACACATTCACATTCAACAATTGCCTCCCCAGCCTTAACATTATTCTTAATAAGTTCACATGCATCCGGATAATGATGGGTTATATTTTCCAGTCTTCTAGAGAAAAGCATAACTTTATCCTTAGCTTTATGAGCTTGAAGTCTTTCACCATCATACTTATATTCAGCTGCACATTTTCCACTCACCTTCTCAAGAATTTCATGGGCTGAGGATAGTCTTTCAGCTAACATAGGTCTAATAGGCTTCCCAATTGAAATCTTAAAATGTTTAACTCCTTCCAAACCTTTTTCAGCAACAGTTTTTGCTACCATTCCTAAATCTGAAGTTAGATTATAGGCTCTTTCAAGTTCAGGTCTAAAATCTTTTGAGCCGCAAAAAGCAACAGCCAACCCATCTAATATGGTCATATCAGCAACTCCAAGCCTTAACTTACCTGTTACTGTTCTGACAATGTATTTTGCCTCAGCTTGAGTTGCATCTGTTAATAGGCTTGAAAGAAGCCTAATTTTAAGGTCCTGAGAACCTTCACCAGTTGCCTTAGCAATTTTATCTAAGGTTTCATAAACCCTTTTAACGGTTAAAGGCTCCCTAAAAAGAGTAACTTGAGATTTTTTACCTATAAATTTGGCTGCTACTTCTCCAATATCCCCTACTTTACCTAATTCTTCAGCAATAGCTTTTTCAGTTGCACCTGAAGCTAAGGCTATAGCTCTTATAGCCAACTTTTCAGCAATACCCAACTCTATACCATAATAATCCGGGTAAAGCTTACCTTGAGTTAAATATACAACTTGGTCTATAATTTCTGGTGGGGTTTTTTTAAAAAGATTTTCAAGGTAATCTGTAATTTCCAATCTTTTTGTTGTTGAACTAATTTTTTCATAAACTTCAACAATAGAAGAATAGTTCAAGGCTTGTTTTAAACCCCCAATTAAGCAATTGTAATTGGAAAACTTCTCCCACATAAACCTTTTACTCAAATACTTCCTAAAACTTTTCTAGATGTATGATTTGTTTAAGACTTCTTCTGGATGTTTTTTCTGGTTTAGAAGCTGGATAACCAATAGGTATAAGTGCTATTGGTCTATGAGTTGAAGGAATTCCTAAAATTTCTCTTACAGAGTCCTCATAGAAGGCTCCAACCCAACATGCTCCTAATCCTAATGCATGAGCAGCTAAAAGCATGTTTTGGATGGCTGCAGCGCTATCCTGATAACAATAAAGAGTTTTACCTCTATTTCCATAAGCCCATTCAGCTCTTTCCAAATCTACACAAACCACAAAAACAACAGAAGCCTCTGCAACAAAACCTTGGTTTAAAGCTGCATATGCAAGTTTTTTTCTTGTTTCAGGGTTTTTTACAACAACAATTTCCCATGGTTGAACATTCCCAGCTGAGGGTGCCCAACGTCCAGCTTCCAATATTTTTAGGATTAACTCTTCAGGTACAGGTTTATCCTCAAATTTTCTTATGCTTCTTCTCTCAAATATTGCTTCAAAAACATCCATTCTTAATCAAGAAGTGTCTAGCTTAGTAAAAGATAAAAGTTTTTTTGATGTTAAGCTCTGTAAGAAAGGTTAAATAGTAACCATGGAGATAAGATTTATATCCCTCAAACATTAGGGATTGTTTTAAATTTTTATTTTTATATAAATTATTTTGGGAGTGCGGTAAGATTGCCTACGGAAAAAGAAAAAATAATTGTAGATTTTAAAGAAGTTCGCAAAGAAGATATTCCCTTAGTTGGTGGAAAAATTGCAAACCTTGGTGAAATGTTAAGCTTAGGTGTACCTGTTCCTCCAGGGTTTGCTGTAACAGCTTATGCTTACAAAAAATTTATAACTGAAACAGGAATAGCTAATCAAATTTACAAGATAATAGATGAAACAATCAAGGACCCAAATGAACCAAAATATTATGAGGAAGCATCTAAAAAAATTAGAAAACTTATAGAAAATACTCCTATGCCTGAATATATGAGAAAGGAGATTAAGAAAGCCTATAAACGGCTTTCTGATGAAATTGGTGAGCTTGAAGTTTTTGTTGCTGTAAGAAGTAGCGCAACAGCAGAAGACTTACCAGATGCAAGTTTTGCAGGTCAACAAGAAAGCTATCTTAATGTGCATGGTGAAAAGGAACTTTTAGAAAAGGTTCAAAAATGTTGGAGTAGCCTATTTACACCCAGAGCTATTTTTTACAGAAACCAGAAAGGGTTCAAACATGAAAATGTATTTATCAGTGTTGGGGTTCAAAAGATGGTTAATAGTAGGGCTGCTGGAGTCATGTTTACAATCAATCCAACAACCGGGGACCCTAATCAAATTGTGATAGAAGCAAACTGGGGTCTTGGCGAATCTGTTGTCTCAGGAAGTGTTACACCAGACCATTATATCGTAGATAAGAATACCATGCAAATCATCGAAAGAAGAATAGCCAAAAAAGTTATTGAATATGTAAGAGGACCCAAATCTGGTAAAACAATCCATGTTAAGGTTCCCCCAGACCTACAAGAAGAACCATGCTTAACCGACCAAGAAATAATTTACCTTGCAAATTTAGCTAAAAAAATAGAGGAACATTATGGAAGACCCCAAGATATTGAATGGGCTATAGATAAAGACCTCCCCTATCCAAAAAATATTTTTATTGTTCAATCAAGAGCTGAAACTATTTGGGGTGTTAGGACAGCACCATCAAAACTAACCTTACCTTCAGCACCTGTTGAAAGGGAGGTTGTTTTAAAAGGCTTACCTGCAAGTCCTGGTGTTTATGCTGGAAGAGCAAAAGTGGCTATGACTGCTGATGAAGCTGCAAGAATAGTGAAAAGAGGTGATGTCCTTGTTGCTAAAATGACAAATCCTGATTGGGTTCCATACATGCGTTATGCTGGTGCTATCGTCACAGATGAGGGGGGAACAACCTGTCATGCAGCAATTGTAAGTAGAGAGCTTGGAATTCCATGTATTGTTGGAACTGGTAATGCTACTAAGGTTCTTAAAACAGGTGAAGAATATACCGTTGATGCAAATGTTGGTGTAGTTTTTTATGGGGTTGTGGAGGAAGCCAAACCTCTAGCACCCCCGACTCCTACAACACCTGTTGAACCTCTCCCAGTAACCGGAACAAAAATTTACATGAATCTTGGTGTTCCGGAAAAAATTGAAGATTATAGGCATCTCCCTTTTGATGGTATTGGCTTGATGCGTGTAGAATTTATTATGGCATCGTACATTAGAGAACATCCATTATATCTGATTGAGAAAGGTCAAGCTCAAAAGTTTATTGATAAGATGGCTGAAGGAATTGCTATGGTTGCTAGAGCTATCTATCCAAGTCCTTTAGTTGTAAGATTTAGCGATTTTAAAACAAACGAATACAGAAAAATGATTGGTGGTGAAAAGTATGAACCTATGGAAGATAATCCTATGCTTGGATGGAGAGGTGTTTCAAGATATATTAGTCAACAATATAGGGATGCTTTTAGGCTTGAATGTAGAGCCATAAAAAAGGTTAGGGATGAATGGGGTTTAAAAAATGTTTGGGTTATGCTTCCATTTGTTAGAACCACATGGGAAGTTGAGGAATGTTTAAAGATCATGGAGGAAGAAGGGTTAAAAAGAGGTAGAGATTTTAAAGTTTGGATTATGGCTGAAGTTCCAAGTGTGATATTTTTAGCAGACCAGTTTAGTAAACTTTGTGATGGTTTTAGTGTTGGAAGTAACGATTTAACCCAACTTGTTCTGGGGGCGGATAGGGATAGCCAAATTCTTCCAGCCATAGATAAAAGATATTTTGATGAAAGAGACCTAGCTGTTAAACGTGCAATAGCCCACCTAATAAAAGTTGCTCATGAAAACGGTGTAACGGTAAGTATTTGTGGTCAAGCACCCTCAGTTTACCCTGATTTTACAGAGTTTCTTATAAGATGTGGAATTGATTCTGTTAGCGTAAACCCTGATGTTTTAACTCAAACAAGAAAAACTGTCGCAAGTATTGAAAGAAAAATAATGTTGGAACAGCTTTTAGGTAAAGGAAGGAAAGCTAAAAAAGAGGAAAATTTAAGTCTTCTTAGTGAAGGTTAAATGTTAAACCCATTTAAGATTGTTGAAAAAATTTTAAGGTCAAAACCTGGTCCAGGCTTAACTTTTTCAGAAATCCATGTTTTTGAGGCAATAGATTTAATAGGTAAAGAAAAAGCTGTTGGAAGAATTAAACTTGCAAAAAAACTTGGTTTAGGTGAGGGTGCAGTAAGAACTCTCTTAAAACATTTAAAAAAACATGGTTTGATTAAAGTTTACCCCAAAATTGGATGTAAATTAACGGGGGATGGGGAAAAAATTTTTAGAATAATTGGCTCAAGAATTGTTGGTCCAGTAAAAATACCCAAAAATCCTCTTACAGTTGGAGCCTACAATGTTTGTGTTCTTGTTAGGAAAGCTGCTAATGTTGTTGGATATGGTTTAGAGCAAAGAGATGCAGCAGTAAAGGTTGGTGCTTTGGGAGCAACAACCCTAATCTACAAACAAAGCATTTTAACTATGCCTGGAGTTGAAGAAAATTGTTTTAAGAATTATCCTGAAATTCAAAATATGCTTATTTCAACGTTACAACCCAAAGAAAATGATGTTATCATTATTGGTACAGCTAATAACCAAGAAATTGCAAAAATAGGTGCAAAAGCAGCAGCAATTGAAACTTTAAAAAGAATCTATGCCAGCTAAAGAATAAGGGAGAACATTTATGCAAGTTGTTGAGCGTTTATCAACTGGAATACCTGATTTTGATAAATTGATTGATGGAGGTATTCCAAGAAATTTTCTTGTAGCTGTTACTGGAGAGCCTGGAACAGGTAAAACCATTTTTTCCATCCAATTTACTGCTCAAGGAATTAAGGATGGCGACCTATGTATTTACGTTACAACCGAGGAATCTAGAGATTCTATTATTAAGCAGGCTGAACAGTTTGGAATAGATTTTTCTAGTGCAGTTAAGGCTAAAAAACTTTTACTTATTGATGCCTTAATGGGTTTGGAGGACCCATGGTCTCTTAGAAGTCTTGAGATTGAGGAGTTGCTTAATAAGGTTATTGAGGCTAAAAAAGCTTTAGGTTATGGTAGGAGTAGGCTTGTTATCGATAGTTTATCAGCTTTTTGGTTGGATAAGCCTGCAATGGCTAGAAGATATTCTTATCTTGTAAAAAAAGTTTTAACTAAATGGGATTTTACAATTCTTGCTGTTTCTCAGTACGCCATAACAACCTCTGATGCTTTTGGTTTTGGTTTAGAACATATTGCTGATGGAATAATTAGGTTTAGAAGGTTTATTCGTGGAGGTGTTTTAAGAAGATACATTTTAATCGAAAAAATGAGGCAAACCCCCCATTCACTTGTTATGCATGAAATTACAGCTTTAGATGGTAAAGGTTTAGTGATTCTTGGACCTGCAAAAGAAAGAATGGAGGATATAGTTTTACCTACAACTGTAACAAAAAAGGTTCTTAAAGCTAAAAATGAAAAGGAAATGGAAATTTCTCCGGAATAAAACCATGAATCTTCCCTATGAAAAAATTCTTGAACATTATAGAAACCCGGTCGTCCAAGAAGAAATTGTTGAATTTTGTAAGGGTCGTTGGGTTGGATTCCATTGTGAAAAGGAGGATGAACATGGAAAGAAAATTTTGGTTAGATATTTTGGGAAAAGAAAAATTCCAATTAGGATAAGTAAACTTCAAGATTTTCAAAAAGCTTTTTCTTTTTATGCTTCTCTTAAACCAAGAACAGTTTATGCTACAGCAAACATTTATGGTAAACTAAACTCCGAGGAAGATGTTGTAACTCTATCTAATATTAAGGCTTGTATGCCAACATGGGATATTGACAATAAACTTGAAAAATGGAATGCAACCCTTCAAACAATCCATGAAATAGTTTCAATGCTTGAATCTAACGGAATAACAAAATCTTACTTTATTAAGTTTAGTGGTAGAGGCGCCCATGTTCATATACATCCTTACGCTATTTCTGGAGAGATTAGGTTAAAACATAATTCTTTAGATTTAGCTTGGGCTGTGGTTGAATATATCCGGGAAAAAATAGCTCAAAAAATTGTTGACATATCTGTAAAATTAGGTGCTGAAAATTTAAGGGTTGATAACGAAATTGACCCTCAAAGATTGTTTGTTTCACCTTTATCCATCCATAAAGAGGAGGCAAAAATTTCAGTATGTATAAACCCCAACAACCTAGACAATTTTAATCCTGAAACGGATGCTAACCTTGACAGGTTTAAACATTTTAAAAACTGGAAAAATTATATTGAAGGTGAAGCTGATGATTTAGCTTTAAAAGCTTATCAATACATTGGTGGTTTTCCTAGTTTTCCCAAACATAAAAGAAGAAAACATCCACCTTTAGAT